>Ga0065711_1031102_pt1 | contig 30564 bp, 17 predicted proteins | sample Hoacrofraction12_FD_59098 | JGI IMG/M metagenome (GOLD analysis project Ga0065711, IMG submission 59098) | Hoatzin crop microbial communities from Cojedes, Venezuela - Epithelial fraction 12 v2 (version 2) | ecosystem: Host-associated > Birds > Digestive system > Esophagus > Crop | place... | reverse complement strand
GAGCCACAACAGTCCTTGTTAGCAAGATTACAAAGAACAGAACTAAACTGAATAACAGTGTTTAACTCTTACTTTAACATAGATGCAAAATTATATAACAAAATTAAACTAAAGCTATAGCAAAATTGAATTAATTGTCAATTCCCCACATCAGAGGGAAGAAATTCTTCCTCATATTCAGACGGAACTTCCTGTGCTTCAGTTTGTGCCCATTGCCCCTTGTCCTGCCCTGGCATTGCAATACAAGTGGAATGGGCCAGGCAAGAATATGTATGAACATGCTGGATAATGACACTGGGTTCATATCACCTCCTTTGTTTGCTCCTGAAATTGTGTGTTGCAACAGTGGAACTGCAGTTAGGTCATTTTGAGTGATGGCTTTCTGACATGCACAGGTTCATAGTGCTAGATTTCCTGTGTAGATCACACTCTCTCTGTAGATAAGAACTCCTCTTCAAGATTTTCTTTTTTTCAGAGTAACATATGGCTCCTCTCTCCCTCTGTCACATGTAGTCATATTGATCTGTGCCTGTGAAGGCTTTTATTTTCATATTATATCCTACATTTTCAGATATATACAATTTGTTGTGGTTAGCCATTTTTTCCTACTATCAGCCACATTCCCACCACATAGGTTTCAGGCTGTACCCAGTCCCTTTAAAGAGCTAGACAGTTGGACAGACCTAATACAAGGCTGACCTTCTAAATCCTAGCAGCACTGAAATTTTTACAAAATTAAAATAAAGCAAAATTTCATTTGCCACAACTTTTTTTTTTCTTCAGAGTTTTGGGGACATGTCAGAAAAGATCAACTGGCACTGATTTTATATGTCTAAATAGATAATTCATCCATATTGAAATTGTCTCCACCAGCATGACAGTGCTTATCTATGATTTAATTTGCCATCTTTCCCCTCTTTTTTTCTGCCTAAGAACCAATGTTTAAACAGAGGAAATCTGAAGGTTATAGGGATCATGCATTTTAATCAGTACTTCTATAGAAAGCAAGCACAGAAATATTTCCCACAGCAGGCATTTTTTTTGTCTCCCTTTGCTTCATTAATCTGCATTGACTTGTGGTGACATTGAGGTATTGGAGAAGGAAATGGTCTTTTATGACAGAACAGAGCAGAGAGATTTCTTTATTTGATTCCTCTTCTGTGCTAATACAAAGACTCCTTTTCTAGGGCATTGGGTTCAGTAAGGAGGCTTAACAGTGGTTTGAAGTCAAGCAGCAATGAAACCATGTTGTAATACCTGACACCATTATTTCTGTGCAGTAGATCACGGTAGCTTGTCATACAGAGACAACCAGACTGACAGAAGAAGGAACTTGTTGCTGTCTTGGGTGGGCTTGGAGTCTGATCCATGGCTTTTCCCAGTTTGTAGCAGGAAGTACATTTTTATAACAGATATTTCATGTTTGCTTCATCCATTTGGTCCAACTTTATCTAAAGAATCAAGCTTGTTCTTTGCAGAATTTGGGAACAGGCTGGATAGAAGTCAATTAATAATTGAACACTTTCTCTTGCATGTCAAAATATGGTAGATGATACAGACTGGTAGCAGAGCTCTGTGCCATCGCCCTCTACAAGTTTGTAGAGAGTATTAAGTAATTCTTCTACTCAGTCATGCACTGCAGTAATTGGTGCTCACGTAAATATCCCACATCTGTACAGACAATGCCTTTTTAACTCTCTTGAGGAAAGCAGACCTTCTGGTTTCACCAACAGAAAAAATGTATCATGTACCTTAACTAGCATCCAGGATTTAGGATAATCTGCACAATGAAATGAAGCAGGTTTTTTTGGTAACTGTTTTTTAATTTATCAGGAGCTTTTTTTTTGTGGAACTCTTTTATTTCTTCCCTCTGTGTTCCTGGTAACCTTTGAGTTATATGAAGGCAATACAAAATAACCCAATGCAGCCATATGTCAACTGTCCCTGTTACCAACTTCCATATGTTTTTACAGATTAGCCCAGTATTTTTTGTGACTCTTCAGTGAATCCTGAACATTTCATGCTACAAAATCATGCAAAGAGGGAGAATGTAACTGTATTTTTAAATTATATGGAGATTATCAGTCCTTTGTTAGGACTTACAAAAATTGTTTAGCTACTTCATTTAGTGACTGAGATTTTGAAGAACCATTCAACAAGAAGGAAATAAATACCCAGTTTATATCTCTGTAATGAGTTTGCTTTGGTTCCTTAAAAGAAAAAAGGAATTGCATAAGTTAATAGCTCCAGGAACCTATTCACCGTACTTGATTGATTGTTATTGCCATTTATAGTATTATACTGCAATTTGATTACTCAGGCAGAGCACAAATGGAGATTACACAAAAAGGAACGATGCTATAATTAATGACGACTCTTATTAAATATTTTTATTATTACATGCAGGTAGAAATCCCCCTGTTCTGTGAGGTCCAGAAATGCGTACATAGTTATGGTCCACAAATTCTCAGTTTAACAGAATAAAATTGGAAACCATAAGTATGTTTCATTATTTTTCTTCTTAGAGCTTTGTCTTATCATGTATCAAATTAATTCAGGCAATACATGCTTGTTTAAAGGGCAACTTCAATGAAGATTTAAACTTGACAATAAGTTTTCTATTGACTCCTCCTTGTCAGTGTAGCTGAAATTTTTTTACAGATTTCAAGTGTGGTGATTCCCAATTAAAGAGAAGAACTCACCACTGTTTTGGTGGAATTGCTTGTCCAGAACATGCTGCTGGGTGATGCATTCAGTATGAGTGAAAAATGTCTTTTTTTTGGAAGTTAGAAGTTCTAGAATTTCTGTCAAGTGTACCACCATAGCAATTATTCAGTGAGGAATGGTTTTAAAATCTGTTAAAGCCGATGAAAGGTTTTAACATCCATTTTATTTTTTTATCCATGGACTTCAGTAATTTGTGTCAAGATATGTGGACCTTGGGGTCATGTGCGTAACAACAGAAATCATGGCAGTCACCTCCAAGAGCTGACTTCAACCTACAGAGCCATCTGCGATGTGGGATTGTGTCCTGCCAGAGTCACTCAGTCAGTGGGATCTTACAAAGAGTTAGGAGATGCTTGCCTGTGCTCTCCCAGCAGTTTTGGTAAAAACAGACCACATAACAAAATCCATATGAAGAGTTGTTTAGGGGTGTGTAAATCTTTCCTTGAAGGCATGCTTCAGTTGCACTTGGATGGATTTATTTTTAAGAACACAATTTTAGTAGTAAAACAAATCTTGAATAGAGTACAAATGTTTAAAGCTGATTAGAACATAAATGTCTCATATTTTCTGTATTAAAAAGTAGTGTCTTCTAACTTGGGTCTCATTTTTATGAGCAGAATAGGCAAATTTTTCAATGAACTTGAAAGAAAAAATTTTAATGGGTATATGAACTGCTGTGATATTTTACCATGTTCAGTATCTAAGATTTTTGGAAGTAACAAGTTTCAAGAATTAGACAAAAGCAATAAGAAAAACAATCCTGTAATATAGTTTTAGTTTTTAAGTCACACTTTCTTAACCTTGACAAGAATTTTTTATAAATTTATGTGTAACTGCTATCAGAAAATCTTAAATTTATTCATTCATAAATTTCAGGAAAAGGTTCTCTGTTAATAGATTCTAACTAAATCCTATGCTTAATTTATTTAATATTACAAGTACCTTAGCAACTGTTCACTACAATATCACATTCTGAAAGAAATGGTTGAAAGTACTGAAGTATCTTTAGTGCCCCAGTCTGTAAAATCAAAATAATATTAATCATTGGATCCATCTTAGCTCTGTGCTGCACAATAGCTAAGGATTAAAAGATGTTAGCTTTATTTTCCATTAGTGGAATTTAGGCTCATAAAACACTAGCTCAGCAACCCATTGACCCACTGACCTCAATGCCCAAAGTTGTATTTCTGTTATCTTTTTCTCCCTCCACCTTGCCCTTTTCCTTGTTGTATTATCTTTTTCCTTTGGATTCACTCTGTTCTGCGCTCATACGCATGCAAATATAGCCTTTGAAAATATTTCACATTTCTGCTAAAGATGCTTTATTGTGCTCCTAACTGCCAGTTATGGTATAACTATTTAGTTTAAGAAATATGGAGTATTTAGAAGTCTTCTTCTGTCTGAAACAGGAAGAACTTAACAAAGATTTCCCCAAGGACGTTAGAAGACACTTGCCATGCTGAAAAAGGAATAGATCATTTCTTAACAGCTAAATTTTGTAAATCAAAATGATATATTATTATAGAAATAAATCACAGCATTAAGACACTGATATATCAAGTGATCTGTAATCCTTTTCAGAGACAAACTGCCAGATAGCCATCACTTCTCAGGGAGACAACGGTGTCCATGTTGCATCACACAGGTTAACACCATTCATGCAAGACTTGAACACCAGACGTTGACCTCAATACACTGTGGGGAAGTTATGTGGTGGTACTTGTTTTGCTTTGTGTCTTTTCTTTCTGTGAGAAAAAACAATTATTCAAATAGGAAATATTTAAATTAACTTTATACATTGAGTCCCTTGTGAATTCCTCATGGATGCACTGAAATTCATCTTGCATTTTTTACAAAGATTTTCTTTTGAACTACTAAATTCTAAAACTTTCATTATTTTTCAAAACACTTTTACCTGTTAGCTGCTTACGTCTGATTCATATTAGTGCAAATGTCTATTGGTGCTCTGGAATAACATGAAGGATAAGTAAGTTCATGCAAGTGTGCCTACCTTCTCATTTCCAGTGACGGTGTTGCTCGCTATAGAAAATACTGAGTTTCTTGATTAAGGCCTTTTAGTTTCAGTACCATGTACATTAGTGTTTTAATTGGTTTGGCCTGAGTTTACATGAATATATGAGAAGTCAAAAGTGAATTTGTAACAATATTCATCTAATACCACATTCAGTGAATATATATTATAGAACTACAGAACTGAATAGGGTGCAAAATCCCTTTGGATAGAAAAAAAGGTAGTGATGCAGTGAGAATGTTTTTCAAGTATGATTTCAATAAAACCGACTATCTGCAAACTATGTTGTATTGTTAGACCATTCCACTGTGATAGTTAATGCATAAAGGGTTTTGGTTTTTTTTCATGTCATGAGCATATTTTCTTGTAATGGCTTGTGTCCTGTAAAGATATTTAAAAAAAACCCACAAAACGACCTTGCTGGACCCAGTGATACTGAGATGTTACTTAAGTGGTGCTGCTTCTCCTTATCCAAGACATGTATGGGTATAGCTGTACAGTAGGTGACATTCACTATTATTTACACGTTGAGCCAAATTCTACACCCTCATAGATACACAGAAGCATATGAGAAGCTAGCAGGATGAGATATGCTTATCTAGTTTACTTTGGTTTAAGAGACTTTTTTTTGTACTAAGCAGTATCCCAATTTCTCTTTGTCCTTTTTTTTTTTTTTTGTTCTAAAGAAAACGTTCATTTCAACTTTACTTCTGCAGAAGACCAGACTTCTGTGGAAACTTGCTAAAATCATTTTATTCTGAAGCATTTTAAGCAAAAAGTGAGGGTCACCTGTAGATGAAATTGGTTTTCTTTTTAGTATTAATTATTTTCCAACTGAGACATAATTAATGTATAAGTATGCAAACATAATGTACTTCTTAAAATGTAAAATTTAAAAAAGCTAGTTAGGGATATTCAATCTCTAATTTCCTGTGATACTCTTATTTAATTACAATAAATAACATAGCTTTCAGAGAGACAAAATACAAATGGTTATCTTGCTGGACACATTTCCCAACAAGTCTTAAAGCAAAAATGAGCTATTAATCATTCATATATTGCAATTTAACTTCCTACTATATCATCAGTATAATATAAACACAATTCAGAGGATCATTTCATTCCAGCAAGACAATGCAACACATTGACTACACAGATAAATTTTTTGCTGAAGTTTGATCTAATTATAGAAATTGGTAGGCAGAGAGTGCTAGCTCTTGACTCAAGTAGAATAAAGTAGATAAATAGCAGACTTCTGAACATGCATGAAACGTACCCAGAATAATCATTTTGTTCAGATTTGGGGAAGTTATGTATACCTATCACCCTGGTCATATCTGCTCATTACAATCAGTATCCCTGCCTGAGAGACTGCGTTTTGGGAAGGAAAAAGTGAAATGTTTTCATGTATCTTACTTTTGGACTTTTCAGACAGCAAATGCTGCCTGAAAAATCTTAAATTTTGCCTGGACCTTTATGAGGTTCAGAGATGCTCTCTCATCTTGAATCTCTCTGTCAAAGTAGAAGATCTTATTAATCGTAAGGATCAGAAACAAATGTTCTTCTTATTGCTGAAAATTTAAGCATTTTTGAACTGACTTCTTGTGAAATGCCAAAGATACATCTAAGCTGGAAGATGTTCAGGGAATAATGTCACAGCAGAAAACACTGACATATTAGGACATTATCCCAAAAGAGCTTTATTCTCTTCAGTTACACTGAAACAATAGAAGCAGGATTTTTTACAAATCCTACTTGTATGAAATTATATGAAACCAAAGGTCCAAATTATTCATTGTAAAATTTCTGCAAATTATCAATTGCTGCAGAAGCAGTTGTAAGATATTCCCTTGGTGATGGTAAAAAAAGATTGAAGATTTCTCTGCTCAGTAGTTGGGCAGTTTTAAATCTCTTCCCCAGAAAAAATTATTTCTGTACTTGATGGTGGCTGTTTTAGTCCTTAATATTTTCTCTCTGTTTATTCTTATTATGTTCAGTTCTTCAGTGACCTGCTAAGTTCTTGGCTGTGGTAGTGCCCTGTGCAATGAGTGCTGCCAGCTAATTGAATGTCCGTGGGAATAAGGAATTGATTAGTTTTAAATACAGACAGCACTGTCTGGCTGCATTCAACATTTCAATTTATTGAACGAGGAAGTGAAACAAAACCTGTCTTTTCTTTTTACATACCATTTTATATTTTGAACAGCTTATATTTCCTTTCTAGTTCAATTTCTCCAAAGGTCAATTCTGTTTCCCATTTCTCTTCTATGGAATTTTTCTCTGTCTCTAAACACGTCTGTCTCCTGCTGCCAAAACTTCCTAATTTCTGCTGCATCCTTTCTGTGAAAGGACAGCCAAATCTGAAGTCAAGTGTTTAAGAGATAAGGTGTTATTACTTTCATTAGACACTTAGATTAGTTTATTACTTCAGTCATTCCTTAGAGTTTTGCATTCTGTCACATGGTTTCCCTTACCACTGTCCTTTCACAAGTGTGCTCCTTATTAAATCCATCAGTAAACATATTTAGTCTGATTTTTAGTATGGAAACTCAGCAGCTTAACTACCAGCATTTTGTCATGATGAAAACAAATCATGATATGAACCATATATTTGATCATTAGTAGTATCTTGACAGCTACAGTCCGTGTTTTACTCAGAGCTGCATAAAAGACCCTATCAAAAGACTTTCAGGAGGCCATATGTACTGCTTATTCTTGGTTGCATTTTCCCATGGTATAGCATTCCAGAGGACAGATAAAGATGTCTTGTTCCTCCTTGCGATAACCCTTCTGATTAGACCATGTCACAATTAACTGCCTGGGTCTTTGTGACTCAGCATCACTCTTTATGCTTAGTCTGTTGCTTTGCTCCCTTGCCCCATATATTTCTATGGATGTAGGTATGTAAATTTAGTCTGTGTGTGAATACCCTCTATGCTCCAAGGGTGAGGTTCTGCCCACGTGTGTGAAATAGAGCTGAAGGGTTCTGGGCACAACCACACTGATGTCAAAGTGCTTCTTCCAGCCCTGCTTCAGCAGCACAGGACAGTCCTCATACTGTGTCCAGGCATGCTCTGGAAAGAAGGATGTAATTGTTTCTGGTTTAATCACTATGATTGTCTGTATCTCTCCCCAGACCTTTGGAGTTCTTCACTCTTATGCACAGTGTTGCACAATTCAGTCCATGCTAGAGTTTTCAGATGTATTTCCGAGAGGGAAGGAGGTTGTGAGAATTCAGGTGAGGTGAGATTCTTCTTTCTTTTTATTTGTGTTATGATGAATGTAATTCATTTTGGAATAAAACAGTTCTGACACCTTTCTCCTTGGCTGCAGGAAGTGTATGTATGCATCTAGAAGTGCTTCATGTATCGGATTAAAATGATGGAGGGTACTGTACACTTTATTTCTAGTAGTTGAAGAATTGCACCATTAAAAGTCTTGCTGATGCACTTTTTTTGGGATGCTGCATAAATGGTGTTACTTGACATTCTTTTAGTTCCTCTAGGAAAATAAGGGACCTTTACTGTAAATGTAATGTTGTTGCACTTGTCATCAAATAGGCTGGGCTCTAGGCTGCACGTAAAGAGCTGGAGAAGACTGTTGAAAGCTACAGACCTGCTGAAAAAAGGAAATGTGTGCTCTGCTGCATGTCTGGTTTCGCTCAATATTGCAGGGCTGTGAGACCTTCAAGTTCATTCAGCCATGACAGGGCTGTTGTTCTGTGTATATTCGCATATTTCTGAAAGAGAAATCTGCACATATAATACCACAATGCACCTTTAATCCAGCTGATGTAGTCCATGAGGAATACCCCTTAGAAATACCCTGTGAAATAGTTCTCCGTCTTAGAATAATTATAGCAGAAGAGGAGATAGCCAATAACTGTCTGTGCTCTGGTAGTTCCTAGCTGCTGGAGGTAAGGATACAGGGATAATTTAGTGCAGCCTCAGGGCTGTGCTGCCATATGCTAAAAGCTGAACTGGCCTTTTGGTAACTATTAAAGTAAGAAACTGACAAAATGCCATGGAGGCACTTGTGCCGCCTAAATACTCCATCCTGAGGAACTAGGATGGGTCCTTTGCTTGTGATCTAAACATGGCACATATAGATTTTGCCCTGAGAGAAGCTGCTATTTTTCATTCTTTTCTCTTGCATCTTGCCGTGAGTAGCAAAATAATCTCCTGCCAGCTTCTTTATAGGTATAACCTTCTCCTTCTCAGTCTAACCTTGGGCCCAGCCCCTTGACTCAGACAGTATGGAGCGTGTAAGATGAAACAGATACTTCTGAGCCAGCCTTACACAGCTCTTCTACCTGTTTAGTAAATTTCCAGTACATGGAGTCACATGAAAATGTTTATAAAGCAGGGGACAAGGCAAGTTAAAGCCACATAAGAGCTTCCTCACAGGAGTGCTTCTTGTTCCATCGCTTTCAGAGATGCTGTTTCCTTCCTTATATTTAAAAAATCTGTCATTCTAAGTGGGATAGGTTAACTGAGTATTTTTATGTAGAATTATTGACTTTCCACCATTTATGTGGATTATACTGTATTTCCAGTGTGCAGATAAAATAAAATCAGTCTTTGCAAACCGTTATGCACAGAAGGAGCAGGTGTCAAAGTTTATGGCTACAGACTGTGAAGATGTGCTTGGAGCTATTAGCTCATACTCTTTTGAAATCAGTTTTGTAAAGTAAAAATACCGATTTAGTATTCTGAACATTCTAAGGAGCCTACACTCTCATTTGCAGGCAAGTTTAGCTCCTTAATCCCAGTAGGAGCTGCTGAATTCAGGTGAAATGAGGAGACAGTGACTGCCTCAGGTGTGATTTCTGTAAAATGTAGAATGAAGTGTTCTAAGAAGATAAATTAAAGTACCTAAATTATTTCAGAGTCACAGTTTTAATACAGAGATGGTGCTGGACGAGGCCATGGCTTGTTTTGCATAGGAGTTGCAAAGCAAACTTGTGTCACAGGGATGAGAGCAAGAGAGGGAACACCAGCTGTGAGAGGACAGAGCAGAGCTGCACACTCGGAGGAAGACTGACATGAAGAGATCTGCCTGGAGTAAAAGGGCTCTCTTCAGTCCAGTTCACGTCCATAGTTAAGAGCTCAGCACTGAAGACTAAAAAATGTTGGAGCTATAGAAGCCTGGAGATACCTGAACATGCCTGCAGCAGTCAGCACTGAATGAGAGCGCTGAATGAGGGTGTCTTTCAACACTCAGGATTCCTGTAAATTGTCCCTCTACAGGAGTCACAAAGCTGAAGCACCTAAAATGAGAATCGCCTTCCGAAAGTTGAGCTGCTGTGATGTGTATAAGGTCACACAGGGGAAAACCACGTGCAGAGACTGTATCAGTCCTCTGAATCTGGAGAATGGCCTCCTTGAAATTGCTGGTCCTAATCAACAGACTACACTTCATATATTGTTATATATCCTGCAGACATATTTTACGGTGTAGGCTCGTGATACTTTTGCAGCCTAATCCCAGCTGCATTATTTTGCTATTTATTATATCTTTCTTGCAGGCTATCACTGATGGAAGCATCTTTTCATGATGCTATCATATGTATATTATCTTTAAATGGTAAAATGTTAAAAAGAAAAAAGGGCAGTATAAAGGCTCATTACAAACTGGACAGGGAAGAACTGTATTCCATTAAAAAAGCCCCCCACAAAAACTACGCTAATGTAATTAAGTATTAGGAACACAGTATGTAAATCAAAATAATGTCAGGGAGAAAGCTGTGCTCTTCATCAGAGATACTACAGATCAATCCCTAAAAGACTGTAAGGGAGATTAAACCTATTTTAAAAGTTCAGTGTTTATATAAGCATTAATATATTCAATAATGTTGGATGCAGTGATGAAAATAAATTATTAAAGACAGTCACCAATATTTCATATGGAATAGTGACTGTGCCATTTTGTTAGTTTTTTTAAAGTGCAAATTTGATGTTAAAAGACAAATAATTCTGAATTAACAGAAGAATTAAAAATCTTTATGGGACACAGTTTATTTGGTTTTCATGTCAAATATAAAAACAACTTACTTGTCATCATCTTTCCTGAACAGGAAACTGGAGTTAAGTTTTGAGTCTAAGTAACAGAACCAGAAGATGACAGTACCAGAAATAAGTGGACTGTGCAGAAAATGCCTGGTGACGGGAGCTATCTCCTCTGCCCCTAGCTAAGCTGCTTGGTACTCCAGAGTTACACTCCATGGAAGTGCAGGGAGTTACCATCCTGCTATCCGGCCCCTGGGTGCCTGGTTCAGTGACTCTCAGTGAAGATATAAGGCAGTTAGCAGTCTATTTAGAGAAAGCCAGATGGGTCACTGCTGGAAGTAGAAATCTTGGAAGCAGAACTCTTGGAAGCACCTGAAGACACATTTGTTGTCTATTAATGATACAATGCCTTTATGGAGGATGGCAGGGGGAGAATTAGGACTGGCCTGCATATCCCACAATAATCTTGTGTGAACAATTGAGTTTTGAAAGGGCGTTATTTTAGTTTTAACTGTGTTTTTCTTGTGTGGCTTTGTTATAATTGTTTATTAGGAGTTGTATGCACCATTACTTACATGCAATGTAGCAATCCATGTCTGCCTTCATCCTGACTAACTGTGGCCTGAAGGTCTTCATCCATCTGTACCCCAAATTCATTTTCTTAAACATACAGTATGACCTTTCTTCTCACTCTGGAAACATTTACTTAGTAGTACTCTCCTTTCCCATTTACATACTTCCTGCATTTGCATGTAGGTGCAGGCACTTTTTTTATAATTCTTTGCCTTTTTACAGCTAATGAGTCTCATGTATGTTTGCCTAAGTTACTATGACTAGTCAAGGTTTGGAGGTTTTAAATGACCTTTAGTGATAATTTCTCCTTATCATGTCATTTTGAGTGAAGATTTATCAAGAATTAAGACATGACAATTACTTAAGAAACGTGGCTAGAATAGCTATGTATAGCAAATGATCATTATTTAATTATTATCTTTTATAAACGTAGAGACATCGATGAATCAAAGGTGGGAAAAATAACAGGAGTAAATAAGCTATTCTGTTCAACCTCAAAAACTGAATTGTCTTACCTGAATGCTTAACCTGAATAATCTGAATGTATTTAGTTAGACAAAGCAAGCAGAATGAATAAATTTTTTATTTCAGAGCTCAGTAATATATATATATATGAGCTCTGTAGAAAAGCAGTGGCATTTATATGCATTTATATGAATATAATTAAAGACTACTACATCCAAATTCATTGTTTCCATCATAGTTAACATAGTAAACATCATTCCTCGTTTAGATTTCACTCACTAAACTGATACTTGGATACTGTTCTTGAATACAATGAAAATGTTAATGGACATCTTACATCATCAGAAATGATTCAATAATAATAGTATATTTTAGTGTTAGTATGAAAAGGCTATTTCATCACTATGCAAACCCACAATTTTGCTAGTCTTCAGTCTGATGTGGGACAGGGGTATGAAAGTATGTCTGCCTACAGCTTATTACATGGCTGTTGAATCCTGACTGGGAACAGACTGTGTATGGCAAGACTGACTGCGTGAAATAAACAGTGGCCTTTGTCTGTGGCCTAATCTGCCAGGAAGAAGTGTATGTTCTCCGCTTCCCAGATAAAGGAGGCCCTCTGCCATTATTTCTTGTGATACCATTCTAAAAGGTAAACACCTTTAAAGCAGACCTAGACTTTAACATCCTTTCTGATGCTCCTGTATTTCTGCGCTTGAAGTCAGCTTCATATCCAGCCTCTTTGCATAACATCCAAGGGGCCAGACCACTACTTGTTTTTGGGGTGATTATTATTCACCAAATGGTGGGCAATCAAAAAGTCCTGTTTCTGTAAGGCTAAGCATGTCATTAAAGTTTCCTAGAGCTAGACCTACATCGAGCACAAGCTGTACATACTGTCATGTGAGGCTGTGTGAGGGCCACTAATCTCTAACCATTTCAGAGTAACTTGTTTTCCAAAGATAAGTCAAAAGTGGTGCTTGATGGAAGACCTTAAGGCCTATGTTCAAGTTCTGCTGAAAGAAGAATTAGAGTGTCTTGAAGTAGAAATTAAAAATAGAAATAAAAAAGAAATATTGAAGTCTTTAAAGAATGATCACTCTGCAATATAAACATCCTCTCACAGATTTGACAGAAGTATATATTAACAGCATTTCAAAACAAAGTGGTGAACACAGGCAGCGAAAAGCTCTACTCTAGTAAAGTGTGCTCATCACAACGTATTTGCATCCATGTAAAGGAAAGGGGAAGAATATCTGACCCATAATGAAATTCAGTACAATAGGAGACACCAAGAGTAAGGATGTCTGGATCTTTAAACTGAATCAAATTATGTGTAATATTAACATTGATAATAACAAAAGCTAAGGCTAAAATAAGGAGTTACCCACATTTGTTTTTCAGGGAGCAAGCAAATCAATGCCAAGGGTCAGGAAGGAATTCCTTCCCTCTCTGTACAAGATTGCAGTCCATAGTTTCAGTGTCTTTCCTTGATACTATATTCAGAGTCAGGATGAATCTATGGATAGTTGGTCTGTTATGTACCACATATGAGAATGAATTGATGGTTTGAATTGGTTACACAAGTATTAATTCATTTTCCCAGAAACCTGACTTGGAATGACTCAATAAATACCCTTCACTCTGACATTTTTTCTGCATACAGTTAGTCATTTGAAGGTAATCACATGAGAATTATGCAGGCTAATACAGCCTCTGTCCAGTATCCCCAGCTGTAGAAATTTATACTTTGACGTGTTGGTGTTCTGCACCAGCAGTGGTGCCTTGCACTAGTACCATAAATATTGTTCTTGCTGTAAAATTTTTATTTGAAAATTACTTAGCATATGTCATGTGGAACTCAGTATTCACCAAACAACTGTACGTTACTCTGATGAAGTCAGAGAATTTTTCTCCATTTTAAAAAATAAATCTCTTTTGGAGTTCCCTTCTAGCTGAGCTATTTGGATAGGCAGAAATCCTTACATTTTCCCATCCCACACTGAGAATTCTGTAAAAAGAAAACAGATTCACAAGCAATCCCATATGTTCTATTATGCACATTGGGCAAAATGCAAATGTAGTAGCAGAGATGTTGCCACAGGAGCAGTAGTTGGCTGAAAGCCTTAAGTCACTACCTGTAAAAGTCATTTGACAGAAATTTTAAGATGTAGGAAACAGCATAGAAATCAGGGTATTTCAGTTGTAGTGCATCATCCAATAAATATACTATAAATCTACACTGTATATGTTCATGACACAGGGAAGACAGTTCCACTTGCAGTGTATACACACCTTTATTTCCAGGTGGTTCACTCAGACTCACAAATCATGACTATCTGTTCAGAGGTAAGACTGAAGGATATAAACCATCACGGAAGAAAATTCAGTGAAGAGTATTATTTATGCCAAGGTACATTTATTTTGGGGACATGCAAACCATTGCATAATAAAATGATGGTGGAAATCAGACTCAAAGAGCTGTGAACATCAACAATTTTAATACCACATAGTCTGCACAGAGCCATAGCTTTTTCCTTGCTCCCTGAAGAGCTGAAATTCCTCACACCTTTTTTACATCTGTAAACACATACAGAGTTCTCTGAGTCTTGCGCATAGTGAAAGAAATATGGAAGCTAAAGAAATGAAGAAATACTGAAAATGAGAGTGCAACAGCATGATTTTTTTTACCTCAGTTGCAGCCTCTCAAGATTGTTTCCATCCAAAAACTCTCTTAATTAGGTACACATATCCATATATGCATAGTGCAAATAGTCAAAATCAATCCAACTTGTGCAGACCCATGGGATACTTCCTGTGGGGAGACGGGCATATATCATTTACTTCTGACATTCCTTTGTCTAAGGAACAAGAATTCTAATAAGCAGGATCAGAAAGGGGAAAAAAGGCAAAAAAGAAAAATCCCCCCAGAAACCCAACATAATAAACAAAGAAAACAAATCAACATTAACTAGGATTGAAACTCAGACTTCAGCCTTTTTTTAATGAGACTTGAAACACATGTTCTTTAGGAGCAGTTCATTCTAGAGCTACTAAACTGCCTTATCTGCAGCAGCTTCTGCTGGCCTGTGTTGGAAACAAGGAGTGACTGCTCCTTCTGGTGCAATATGGTAAGTTACCTGGCAGTTCCACAAAACTGTTCACATGTTTCTCTAGATTTTTCACATTTCTGTTTCCATTCTTCCTTAGCTGGTTGCAGTAAAAATAGGGTTCACATTTTGATACCAGATACTCCACTGTAAACTTGATGAAATGTTGTCACCTATGAAAATGACTCTAAATTAATGTCAGTGCAACTGAATATAACAAAATCTAGTAGTGCAGTAAAAAAATTGTAGGATAGAATGAGGCATGTTGCTTTCAAAGCAGTATATTTTTATGACTTAACCCTGGTGCCAGGAGTAATATACTGTTGCATTAGATCTGTTTCTATATATGCATATTTCTCTTCTCTTTTAACAAAAGATAAGTGCTAAGAACTCAGTCAAAAAAAATCTTCTTCAGTTCTCTGCTAAGTACATAGTATATAGTATGTACGATATAGTACATAGTGTACGGTGTATGGTATATATTATAGAACCAGTGCTGATGATCTAACATTGTCCCAGAAAATGCTCCATTGATGTGATTTCTGCTTTTATTTTTTTTCACATACCTACATATACATAAGTACATACATAGAAAATATTTGATAGCCCTATTCACCATTTCTTCCTTGAGATCAACTTTTACTCTTCATAGAACCATCTTCATGCAGGTAGTCAGCTCTCTCTAGCAATGTCTTGCCTCAATCTAAAATAAATGGAAAAGCTCTATGTTCGTGATAAAACATTGAAATTAATTTGTCATGCAGCCAACAATGTATGCTGCATTTTAGAAACCTGAATGGTTGTTATGTCTTCTGCTGACTCTCACCAACTTGCCTGTGGTTTTAATTATCAAGATATTTGTTAGTATAAGTATTTAATTACTAAGAATTAAAGCAACACCAATTTAGCAAAGAAGAATACTCCAAAACAAAAATTAGAAGTAAAAAAAATTATTTTCTCCATTATTTAAACCTGTTTAGTTTCCTCTGTGATGACCTTGGTGATCATTTCATCACAAGCATTTTCTCAATCATACAGCCTCCAGTGATGAGACACAGTCTGGTCCAACTGGAAGGACTAGACTGGGAAGCTGGTGAGGAAGCTCTTAGAGGAAGTCCTGTTTACAACCAGTTCTTTAGGCAACAGCAAAATCTCTTCTTGCTTGAGAGTATGCTTGAAGAAGTTCTCCATTTATTAAGATGAACCTCAACACAATGTTCCACCTTGAAATCTCATCTGTATACAAGAAGACAAAACATACTAAGGAATTTATCTGCTTCCATTCAGATTATATTGTCAGGCATTGTGTAGAGCTTTATGTGAGGAGTGTTCTGGTTTCAGCTAACTCCTGTTACAGTTAGTTATGTACCATAGGGGTTACTAATAATATCACCACTATCACATGCAACTTGTTTTATAGTAACTCTGTGATCCAAATCAGTTAGTTCTTTCTGCATCTGGCCAAATTATCTGGCAGAGTTCATGCTTTTCTTCCAAAAGTTAATACCCTTAAACTCTGTGCAATTACTCTACATGACAAAACATTTGTCAAGCTACATTCAAACTAGAGTTGTGGGATCTGTTTCAGTAACTCCTAAATATATATCTTAAAAAGGAAAAGTAAAATGCCCCAGAAGAACCGTGAAATAAGAACATTGGCTACTTGTTTTGCTAACACAAAATGCTGCTTTTAAAACACTGCGTCACTTTGAGCACCAAATCCTCAGCCTCTTATATTGTTAGTAATCGAGATTCTCTAAGGGGCTTGGATAAGCACTGAAGTGTTAGGTTTTTTATCCATCAATGTGTTGAATATCCTCAATCTATAAACACGCACTAAAAATGTCACAACAGCAGCTTCTCAAGTAAGCTTTGTGTTTCTTCTTTTTTCTTTGTTTTGTTTTGATCAGACCAGAATCATCACACTACCTTCTTTTCCTATCCTGTCTGCGAATGACAGTGAATTAACAAAACTAAGTAAAAAAGCATTTTTTTTTTCCTCGCAGGTCTCTGGAAGAGGTACATTCAGGCTCAGTTAAGGCTGAGTATCCCTGGAACAGAAGCAGCTCCTATCTCAATTAAACTGTTTTACCCAGTGCAGTTCTATCCTTTTGAATCACTGGAGGAAAGAAAGAATAAAACCAGTTGTAGATCCTTGTCTGTTGGCAATTGACCAGAGGCCTTTTAAGTTGCTATAAGTCTTACAAAGTCAGTAAGGATGATTAATATCTTCAATCTACTGTAACTTTCGAGTGACTTTCCATTGTTTTGAACACGCTTTATTTACCTGGTTATCATATGGTCTTTTTTTCTGTCCTGGCATGGCCCTAACCAGTAGTCTTTCCTCTTTCTTCTACAGCCAAAGGATTTCTGTTTCTCCAAACATAGAAATCCTTGGTGCTTATCAGTCCATGCTCCTCCCATGCCATTCTCTCGCTTATCTCCTCTCTTCTTCCTTCTTAGATGCTGAAAAAATTTTAAAAATACTAATTTTGTCAAACTTGGAAGTCAATTTTTTAGTGCCTCATAATGTCAAAGGCAAAACTTGGACTCATTCAGTTGGGAAAGATCATATTGCTGTTTTGGTAGCTTGAGAAAGAGCAAGTTTTCTGTGGAAACCTGTGTTTAGCCTCTTCTGCAATAACTGATGAGGCCTCATGCTCTAAGATATCTGGTACTGTTTTTTTAAAATATTTACTGTACAAGCAAACACTGGTATTTAGAAAAAGTGGTTGGAATAGTTTCAACATAGAGAGCCTTAACTGTGCCTTGGAATATGTCTGTCTGAATGTATGGAATATTGTGCATACCCACGGTTTAGAAATTGTTGCATTAGCTCCATGAAGGGTCAAGCTTGATTTAAATCTGTCTTTTCAGAAGAAAAGCCAGTTATACATTTTTTAGCATGAAAATTATAGTAACAAGACTTCTTATGGTGCTCTAATAAGTGAAACATTTGTCATGGTTCCAGTTTTACCCAGCTTTTGCAGAGAAGAGGGACCAACTCACATTACTCAAATCACATTTCTGAGAGCTGGCCAGCCTGCAGCTGTCACAAAGACGAGGACATGAGGAGGTCAGGCATCTGAAGAGTGCAGAATTCTGAAGAAAGGCCCAACCTGTGATTTAATCTTTTAAAATATCTACAGAATCTTTGGGAGTACAATTCCAACAAATGATTTTTATATTCAAAGTCTGACTATACTATATAAATTTTTGGCCATGCAACACTGCAACGGAACTGAAAATTTTTGCCTTACTTCAGTGAGACCCCAGTTGCTATGGAATTTGCTCAAAGATTGTTCTTCATTTGAAAATAGAGTGGGATGCCACACATTTATTTTACAGTGTTATAGTTCCACCATTCCTAACATGACTGCAAAGGGCAAGAAGATCCTCCAAGGATAGAACTGAGGATCACTGTTCCACTACTGATCAGGAGTTACCAGGGACCAATGAGTCCTGGAAAGCTGTGTGGAGCATCTTGGACCTTTCCCGTCCCTATTTGTCCCCAGTGTAAAGAGGGCAGGTGGACTAGTGCATGTCCATCATCAGCCACTGCCTTCCATGCCCTTCTGGTAGGATAATGGCAGTGGTGTATTTTGACACATCAGGCTGAAAGCTGTGGCATCTGAGGATGTTGACCTGGAGTCCCTGTCAGGCTGGAGAGGTAGCTACCTTCAGGTGCCAGATGTATGTCAAGCTAGGATATTCTCAGCCTGAGCCATGGTTTGCAATGAGCAGTCTTACCTTCTAGGAAGCTCAGTTTGTCATAATGTGAGGTGCTAATCCATATGAGCAGGGGAACCCTGTAAGTGAAAGTAGGAAAATGTGGTGCTGAAGGCTCAAAGGAATAATTTTACATTTTGTATACAAAACAGTACAGATGAAAAGCATTTGAATACATGTCTAAAGAACCCAAAGCAAAACTACACTATATCTGATCAGTTGTAAGTAACATAACTTGGATTTGAGTATTTAAAAAGATGCCACTGGGAACCCACACTTAATCCACGGGTAAATTCAAATACTGAACACGTACAAGGGAATAAGGATTTTTGTATAAATATTCAGTGAGCTGAAAAACATGTTAACTTCATTCAATAAATTATTCATTGTTACTAACTTTTTCAGCACTAAAGCTAAACAATCAGAAAATATTTTAAAAATCTGTATCTGAAAGTCAAATAAGATAAATTCATGTCACTAAAGTAGAAACACTCAATCCGTTAAAATTAAAAAAAACCACTTACATTACCAGCATTATTAGCATCTATTACTGTTGAATGGAGTAAAGTCCAAAATGGTAGCTTCAAAAAGAAGTGTGTCTTATTAGCTGTAGTGGTACAGTGATCTTTACTGTGAAAAATTAATTGCACGTATGGACATTATTCAATGAACAGAAAAATGGTAGCAAACTGTTACACTTGGCTTTGTCTTCTGTGCTTGTAAAAGTTAGGTGCAAACACCAATAGTCCAGTTGCTAAAGCATGTATCATAGTATCACAATTTCAAACAGTGTACAAACATGATTACTTAAATTACACGCCACATATTTATTTATAAGGTCATTTGGGGTAGTGTAGCTCTGCACTATAAAAATCAGTAAAAAAAGAAAAAACAGGAGAAATGTCCATAAGAATATATAGCAGTTTTGATCACAAGAAAAGAGAGACAGAGCAGCAGTTCTGTTAGTCCGTGGAGCTACTCTGTTTCCAAATAACAGGGCAGCAATACATTAGCAGAGGTACCATGTCCACCATGAAGTTCATTGTTCATGATATAAGCCTGAGTTATTTAAATTTCTCACCAGTTTTGAAGTCTGGTGGGTGACTTACTAGGTCACATCCAGTGCACAGGTATGAGGAACATTAATGAATCTGATGCCACAGCAGGACAAAAACTAAATCCATGTTAATGCATGATTGATTTAACAGTTTAAGTATCCACACACCACTATTGAGATTTAAGTTAAAAAAATAAAAGCCATGTTCTTCTTTAAAACCGTTCTGTTAGTCCCTGTGATAAAAATATGACACTTGGGAACACCAGTGGGAAAGGAACTTTATTTCCTAGTCCTGTCTCACAAGGTTAGTAAAAGGTTACTGCCTGTCACTTGACAAAGACGAGTCACCACTCATTTCACTGCTAATTGCTGAATTCTCCTCTTACTTCATTTCATTGCATTAGAAAGACAATGCAATTAGCTACCCAAAATGCAACCTGAAAGTAGCACATTCAATTAATAAAACACTAAGGAAGACACAGAGATTGGCATTTGAGCCTACCCAGTATTCCATGCTTCTGGGAAGATGCTGTATATAAAATCACATCATGGCTACCTACACAAAGAAGCCTGAAAGCAACAAAAAGGCAATGTGGTAGCGACTATTCATCTTCAAAGAAGGAAAAAAAGGAGCAAGGAAGGCGGGGAGGAAAAGGAGCATAGAAGTGATATATGAAAATGAAGCAAAGTAGGGTTGCATGCATTTAGGATGCAATTGCAATGCATTATGGTTTAGTACAAGCCAGTGCGTTAGAGCAAACAGGCAGGTAGGCACTGGCAAAGCAGACTGCTACCAGTACTATCATGATGAAATGCAGTGATCTCATCTGCTTAAATACTTCCTGCATGTTAGTGACTGGTTTTCAGCCCTTCACTAGCTTCTTGTACTTTGTGTTGGCTGTGCTCCTGGGTGTAAGTCTGGCCATAGTGTTAAATCTAGAAGTGATATTTGGAAGCACGCTGACAAACAGAAGACTCATATTTGGCTTCAGCGTACACACTAAAAATGGAGATTTGATTCCATCGCTTTTATTCATGATACAAAGTCTTCATGCATACAGAAAGCACACACTTTTAAAGTACTTATTAATTAAGAAGACTATTGAGGGGAAGGTGTTATAAAATTCAAGTGCAAGGTTAAATCCAATGATTGAAGTTTTCCTAGCATTTGGAATCTTTTATCTAAGCCTGTATTTGAGATCCATAAAGTTGTGTAACTGTAGTAGGGACAAGATGTTAGTGTAGATTAATTTTAAATGTGTTTATTTATTGCATTCATTCACTGTGATCCAATTTAAAAGTTCCTTGTGAAACAAGACAAAGAGTAGAGCAGTAATATTGCTGGCTTTCTTTTATATGCTGTTTTTAAATTATGTTTCTAAGTAGGGAATAAAAAATCCATAAACATACATCTTAGCAGGTGGAATTTCCCCTTTTTTTTGCATGTGTATTTGTTTGCCTTTTGAAATTTTTTAAGCAGATGTTCAGAAAACAGTGGAACAAGCAGAGGTTCAGAAAACAGTGGAACATTTCCAGTATCCAACTGTGAAAGTACACATCTCTGCAGCATGGACACTGCTATCAAGATTTCAGAGTGGAGGATTTCTTATTTTCTAAGGCAGCTGATTGCTCATTGTGCTTTGCTTGCTCTGTGGAGATTTAAATGTATGCTCACTTCAACATAAATCCTGCTTCTTGTTGTAGTTCTCAGACATTTGAAAGACACTGGGAAAGCTTCTATGCTGTCTTGATCATTTCCTGTTAATCAGATAAAAGACAAGAAAACAATAGCTAGAATTCAGATCTGTTTTGGATTCCTGCCGGCTGCATTTTAATTCTTACATTAAAACCTCCCATTCAGCCAGAATATAAATATATAAATAAATTTATAACTTTCACTTGCTTAGCTATTTCAACTCAATAGATCATGAGGGATATATTATTTTAAAGCCAAAACATCATCAGTATTACACATGATTGCATTAGGGACTCCAGTCCCCCAAGAATGTGTTTTAAAAGCATACACCACCTGTCATTGCACACAGTACAGGACATTAATGGAAGAAGTTATTTGAAAAAATCAGTTTTACAGTGGCATTTCCATTTGTGGGAAATTCAGTCTTGAAGTTTTCATCTCACTTTTCCCCATCTGGACTACATTTTAGAGTGCTGTTATTCAAGTGTTATATAGAGAGGCAACACTTCAATAAAGAAGACTCAAACTTCCCTGTTGATAAATTAAGCTGCAGAATGGCAGAACTCGTCTGAGGATGTTATAGAGCAAGTAGCTCACAATGGTGGGTTTTTCCTGTGTTTCACCTCTTTCTGGGTGCAAAGTACCACTGAGCAGGTTGCCATTCCTCTCTTCTTCGTCCTTTTGAATATTTGACTTTTTGTTTTGGTATAAATGCTTCTTCCTCTAAGGCTCAATATTACGGAGAAGGTGCTATTTAGTTGTGAGCAATCACATGTGCCCCATGCTGTTGTTTCGTTTCCTGCTTTGTGCTAATGCTATCTGATAGCTTCTGAAAATAATGTTCACGCTACTGAATAGAAAAATCTTCTTTCTGAAAATATTCATGTCACTAACATCTAGTCTTTCAGACCTGACGTACAAATCCAGCAGAAGGAGTTGGAGGTACAAAGTATAAGCAAATATTCAAAGAAATGCTTACTAGAAGGGTGGTCCCAAGGCACTCCCTTTCTTGTCAAAAAAAAGGAAAAAGATAGAGTTTATCAAGGATAGACTTTACAGATTGGTAAGCTTGCTACAGTTAAACTTTAGTAATGATTCAAGCAAGTGCAAGCACTGAGTCTAGCCTATTTTATTATTTTAACAATATTTACACTCTGAGCATGCAGTTTCTGGTGTGTTGCTGAATTTGGAGCTGGAACATACCTGTTGCAATGGCAGAGCTCCCAGAAGTCCGGTTTTGCTTGGAGTTTTGTTCTGTTCTGAGCCTGCATTCAGAAAATTCGACCAGGAATATTTCCAGTGAAAAGGAGCAAGAAGTGGAATAACCCACTGTTTGGTACTTAGAATCATATCGCTACCTAATTTTGCCTTCTGCTTCTCTGAATTGACCATGAAGTTTAATGAGTTTTAATGAATGGTAATTCAAATCCAATCTATGCATATGTATGGTACATGTTTTTCTCCCGAAGTTTAGACTGGAATCCACAGCAGCCTCAGAAAATGTACAAATTACAACAAAAGACATCAGGTGCTGGAGAGGGAAAGCAAAAGATCCTATTTATTGTGTGTCTGCAATCACTGCTGAGTGATGCATAGTGATTACTTTTTTTTTTTTTTTTTAATTGGTAGGCTTCTGAGACTGCAAAGGAAATTGGTGACAAGGTGATGGATCAGTTTCACCATATTGGCTTGTTGATCCAACAAACCTAAAGTGGATATTGGCATTTGTCATTCAGCTTCGGACTCCTACAGACTCCTGCTGCTAATTAGTCAAATACTTCATCTCCTTGTAATTATTGTTTCAACAGCAGAGGCTCCAAGAGATTCTCAGGGGAACAAACTTTTACAGCATAACTGCAAAGAAGTGCTACTTAGTACCAGTTGAGTGAAAGGAAGTAAGCATATGGGAAAAGGGAAGAAATCAAGGAGTGTTTGAACAGCTTAACCCTGTTGGCCCTTGCATGTTAATAGATTATATGTGCATCACTTCCCTAGCAGGAGGAAATTAGTATGATTAACATTTTCTTTTTATCGACTGTGAATCACAAATTGGAAAAATGTTTGTATGCATTTTTATTTATTCCTTTGAAAAGCTGTGACAGCAGCTCTGAGGCCAGGGCAACCTCTCTCGTCATCTGTGCCTAGTTCCTATGGTTTACTTCCACAGAAAAGTTTTCTTATTAGCTACAGGCAGACTGTTTTGTGAAGGTTAAAGGAAGCTGTGTCAAGTAAAGGAGGTAAAATAAAAGCGTCTCTTTCTAATTTTGGCAAAAGTGGTAATGAACAGATTTGCAGTGCACTGAAATGCATCAGGTCATTCCACAAATGATATTTCACTATTAATAGCTGAGTATTCTATGGCTGTATCTGTTATTGTGTAGGAATATGACACTGATTGCGATGTAGCAGGATTTGGGACATATGTAATACAGTGGCTGGGTGTCCTGAAAAGAACTGAAAAAATGTTAAAGTCTGTGTGGCCCAGAAGTTATGCAAGGGAGAAGTGTATGAGGTTTTGTTACATGTGGGATTATTTGCTGTGATATGGCCTGAAAGAAAACAGAAAGTAGATGTCTGTTCTTTTCCCATGAAAAGGACTTTCTTGAGCCACAGAAATTTGTAGTATAGAATATATTTCTTAAACATTCCCCAGAAGAGCAGCCAGTAAATTGTCAAGAATCTGAATTAGATCAATCTACAGATTATATCACAGAAAGAGCCAGATAAAAAATACTAGACCTAGAGAACTTAAATATGAGATACTGTCCTTTAGCCTGGATGCAACATGAGTGTCTTAACCAAAGCCTGAAACAATTTTGATGAATAGTGCTGCTTCTCTAGGGAGAGGGAAAAATCTTCATACAATGAGTAGCTAAGTAAGACAGTTTGTGTTGTTTGGGGGGTTGTGTGTTTTTGTCTTTCTACGTTTTAAGATATGATAATTCCCAGGTTTCTTGATGTAAGAAAGACTGCGTGATGTTTGCCTAGAGGTCTTCCAGTAATACCAGTATCTGAGCCATACACAACTCTGCAGAAAGAGAAAGAAAAGGTGCAAAGCTGAACTGTGTGAGGCAACATGTATAAGAAAAAAAATTTCAACATGAGATTAAAGCACTTCCCATGTATATCACAAAATGCAGAACATTTAATTTAGCTCCAGACAGGCTGCACATGATGTTTATATAAGTGTTCTGAGAAGTATCATCTAGGTGGTTTGATTAGATACCCCAATCATATAGTAATTGCCATTCACTGATTTGGAGAAGGGGTGGCTGTATTAAAGAAGAAGGTTCACCAGAGACTGTTGGACCATGTAGAGAGAGGAGTGGTTATTTATTTATTATTGTTTCTGTTAACAACCTAGGATAGAGATGATGCGTATTACCTTTATGGATGTTATAAAGCTGAGAGAAGTTATATGTGTACTGTAGGACAGGAAATGAATCTCAACGGTATTTAAACACTGCAGAAATAGCATGGTGAAATTGACATGAATTTCAATATAAAACAAGTACATCAGATTTTATATGTAGGAAAACTTGTGAGGAAGCAGCTGTGCAGGAAGAGATCTGGAGGGTTACAGTAAATGACAAGCTGGACATGAGTATATATTTTGCAAAAATATTCCTATTGGAAGACATAAACAAAAATGAAGCCTTTAATAAATGCATTATTAAGGGAGGCTCCTCAGGACTGCTACATTTGAAGAAAGATGTGCATCAGTGGCAAAGAGTCTAGAGGAGTCAAATGAAGAATTAGAGTTCTAAAAACATGACTGATGGGAAGATAGTGAACAAATTGGGATTTTTTTAGCTTAGAAAAAACTGAGGAGTAACACAAGAACAGTCAGAGGAAGATTACCAAGGTAGGCATAAAATGAAAGAAAAAAAAAAAGATTCAGATTAGCTTTTAGGAAAAATTTTCTAACAGAAGGCACAAAGAAGCATAGGGACATAATGGGGTGTCCATCAGGTGATGGAGCACTTATTGCACAGGGATGACAGGGAATAAATTGGTCTTGCCTTTGAACAAGGTGGAAGATCAGATGATCTGCGGTGGCTCTAGCCTGACTTTGCTGTCCTTTTATAAAAGAGGGAATCGTCTTAGGTTTTGAGGACTTAGCACTGGTGGAGAAAAAAAGAAGATATCTGCAGTGACAGTTCCATATCTAAATGATTGATATGGCTTCTGCTATAATAAGTAATCTTAATAAAATACAGTTATTCCCATATTCCATATGCATACAATTTTACTTTATGATTAAAATTAAATCCAACATTATAATGAAGAATGACCTTTGAAAAGAGTGAGCTTAAAAGACCTAGCTAGAAGGCATTTCATAAAGATATTTCTTCAAGCATACAGATTTTAGGGATTTCAAATGATTCAGCAACAAAACTTCCTTTCTCCTATTCAGCTCCCTACCCTTTCCCCAGAAACTTTCCCTTCTCTACACACAGAGGCATACATCTACTTCTATTTGAGCAGAGGAAATTTCAGTCATTTCAGCAACCTGACTTCTTTGCTTTTTTCTCCACTCCCCCCACCCTGCTCCATACTGCTGGGGATCTCCAGGCTGTGAATTTTCTGCTTTAAAATCTACAACAGTTTTGTCCACATAGCTGTGCATTTTTTGGGTTATGCTGGCTCAGGGCAAGTTTGCTATTACTGCCGATATCTCCTTAGACAGTCTGGTCTCTCTGGTAATATCGCAAATAATAGTGATTTAGAAGTACCTTAGAAGTCGGTAAGATAAAAAAGGGGTGCAAACATTAAAAAAACAAATTAAGGTTAATAATTTTGTTTTCAGTTTTTAGTGCCTGATTTTTCTCCCTCCATTTCTCAGAGCGTCCTATTACGGTCTTTTGTGGTTTGGCTTTCCTTCCCCACCCTGGATCTTTTGATTGTTTTCAGAAGTGAAAGTGAAGAAAAGATGACAAGTGGAAGCAAAAAGAAGCAGGAATTTTTAATCTTTTCCAAAAATCACCCCAATACTGGCAATCAAACTACTTTGTGAAAGTCTGATTAGCTGATTCTTCCCTTCCAATCACATATGTATGTGCACAAGCACACATTGTTCTGGGTAGTTTTCTCTATGTTAACAGAAAAACTTTTTGTACTTTTAGCTGACACAAGTCCTTTACCTTCCTCATTCAGACTTGCTCAAAGTTCTTTCTTAAGTTGGGCAATGTGTTGTTTCTGAACATAATTTTATTCAGCCAGCTGGTTGCCACATCACAGACTTCCTTTAAGCCAGGAACGATACAGTCATGTGTTTTTCCCCAGGGCGTAATTCTGCTACCAGCTCATTTTCACATGTACCACCACACAAATATTCCCATTCTCAGAAAATTACCTCCAGAAAGGATTTATGTTTGTGTCAGCTGCCTGTGTTCTTGAGAAGTGCAGCACAACCCAGGAAAGAAATCCATGTCAGAAACACATCCTTTTCTTCAATACATAAATCTGTGCACAGACAGGCAGCATGGAAATAGTCTTTTAAGATTATGTACATGAGAAGACCTATACTAGACCATACTAGAGCAGTGTGATTTCTCTAAAAAAGAAGCTGTTGGTGAAGACTGCATTGTACCTATGATAACATACATGAAAGAGTATGGTAGAAAATTAAATTTGTGAGTTGCAGTTTCATTTGGACCTTGTTTTGTGGTGAACATCTGCAGAGAGCAACAGAGATATTCCAAACAAACATAATAATTACGTGTATCTTTGCCATACCTCTTGGTTCCCTCATGTTGTTTCATAAGGATAAATCATATTCTATCCTCACCAATCTATTTCTGAATCATCCAGTGCCTCAGTAGATAACTTGGTAGCTGACACCTCAAGAGCTGGTTTCTCTCTATATATGCTGTTCTGGGAAGCTAGACCAGAGCTATCAAGACTGACCAAACATTTGCCACATATATATGCTAAATGTATGTTGTAATCCAGCCTTCTATAAGCATAAATTAAATGGATTCTTTTGAGTATTTCTCAGGGAGAGGATCTGTGCATAGATAACGTATATAAAACTATTATTTTAAAAGCAGATAAATGCCCCCTGCTGCAAACCAGTACCAGGTGAGGGAAGATAGCAGCAGTAGTCTGAGTCAAACTCACGGAAGAACAGAGTGTTGGATAAACAGTAACACCTCACAATACTTCTGGTGGGTGTGAGTGGAATCCGTATAAGAGGATTATCCAGAATTACAGTGCGTGGGGGAGGTTACACAACAAATCTAGTATGACAAAGGAAAATTTCTACTGGAGAGTTTTAAGTAGTTCATGTTCATTATTTTCAATTGAAAGCCATAATACAGTACTGCATAACTGAACACAAAGAGTCTGACAGCTCGGAGGAGTGAATAAAAGAGTCCCACCAATTAAAACATGCATTAGATCAGGCCCTAGTATAATTCTTGTAGTTTATCTCATAAGATCTATTTTCAAGGTTTGCCTCTGAGGGGGAGAAGTTAACTATAATCATGCAGACATCAGGTTTGAAGTTAGAAATTCTTTGAAATGTCTTTTTTTGTGTGCATCAGCTGCGCAATAGTAAAATTAGAGAGGCTTTGTACTATCCTCCTTTTAGAATCAAAGTATATTGGGTTGAGAACAGTGAGATTATAAGGATTTTTCTTATTATTGTGAACAATTTTCTTCATGTTTCATATTTAAGAAAATATTTAAAGAATGTACGCTGAAGCAATATGAAATGTCCATGATTATTAATATTAAAACAGAACAGGCTTGAAGTTTTGGAAAGAAAGATAGATAAACAAAAAAACTTTGTCATCCTTTTAAAGAAAATTCATAATTTGGGGTTTTTTTTTAAAGATTTTTATTTCTTTAAGAGATTGTTTCAGGGCTTAGAAGCGGATCCATAAACTCTGAGATGTGTTTTAGGGAGATAAACCTGAAATGTTGGGGAACAGGCCGGATTCAGGAGCCTCTGGTACACAGAGCTGCTATTCCCAGTCCCCTCACACTGATGCAAAGATAAGGCCAAACACAAAGTCTTCCTATACCCGTTCCCGGTACTGCATGGTCTTTCCTGTGGCAGCCTGTAGGATGCAACACATTGGTAGAGCTCAGGGTATCCATGCTGCACAGACGTAAGCCACTCTGATGCAGCACTGCCATTTGTCAGTGGTAAATGCTGTTCGTTACCAAAATGCAAGAGCCTGTGACAGGCCAAGGCTGAGATCATGGTGCAGGTGGGAATGGTCTCCGCTGACCTGCTGGGACCTGTGATGGGGGGTGCTAAGCAGAGCTTTTCTGTACAGCACCACAGCAGGGCAAAAGTGTGTTGTTCCTCTATAGTTGCATGCTCTAGGCTTCTCAGTGACCAGGAGATGGCTAAAAGTCATGAAGAAAATATTTTCAACATGCGTAAATTCAGCACTAGAAGTCTTACATCTGAGGCTGTGAGAATCTGAAACTGACCCTAAAAGTCAAGACAGGACGTCTAAAATCAATTTGGTAAGAGGAGCAGCTGCTCTTCTCACCTAAGATGCCACACAAGTTCACCACTTGTGACCAATTCAACCTCAAGCCCCACTTTTCTTCCACTCAATAGGAATCAACTCTTCTTCCCCCAGAAATTCTTCATGAAAAGCACGGGGCTTTGAACATACACAGTTGCTCAATAGCTAAGGTGTGGGGAGGCATAAGGAAATGGAAATGGACAGTTGGATAACTTGCTGCAGCAAGATGCAAGAGAAATAGAAGGGAGCTCGAAGTCATCTGTGGATTCACTTCTGCATGGGAGGGCATGAAAAGAGACTGCTTTGGATATAGCAATGCTGTACTTCTCTGCTGTTGTCCTGCTGTAGCAAACCCAGAGAGCAAGAGGAAGTGCACACCCTGCACTGGGGCAGACCCACCGTAAGCGATGGTTGTTTACCATGGACACATGCTATGCAAAGCTGATAACTGCTGAAGCGTTCCTCTATAATACAGACTCATCTTGCATCCAGTAAGCAAGACAGGGCTGCATTGTCATTAGTATGCTGATGGTAAGTTATGTTTGGAATTTATCTTGCCAATTACTTTGACTAATACAGAAAAGGGAAGAGATTCTTAGGCACTGCAGCTTTTGAAATCCTAGTGTTGACTACATGGTGTGTTACCACCATTACTCATCACCTTGTGTCTCGCTGGTAGCCCTGGAACCACAAGAGGGAAGACGCAACATCCCACACCTGCTTTATTCAAAATAATATAAAATATAATGACTTCAAAAGAGAGAAGAAAATACAGCGTGGGAAAGTAAAACAGAGGAAGAACAAACTAAAAACTGAGAAAAGTTTATATTGCAGTATCTGAGTGAAAAATAAAGAAGAGAGACACACAGAGAAGAGATTGCATATGCTTATATGCTTATATGATGAAGAATGTGTTCACATAAAATATTTTAAAACTCAAGTTGATTTCTCATGAAACAGAATGAATTAGATGAGAGGTATAAATGAAAGGGGAGAATGAGGGAAACGTGATGTAGGTTTTAGACCAAAAAAGTTAGGAGTACCCAAACTGTTTAGTTTTTATAGGCATAAGGTTAAAAGTATGCAAATGGAATAATCAGACAGAGAGTAGAATTTAGAAATACGAAACAGGTTATCAAAGGAAGAAAGTATGGGGTGTAAGTTGACCTGTGACTTAAGACGTCAAAAGCGTAAACTGATAGAGAAAACATCACGGGATCCTAGTCAACAGCCTCTGACATCAGAAAGGGTCCTTCCATTGATGTCGGTGGGAATTAAGTCCAGCTCTCAGACAAAAAGACAAAGAAAACAAAACTGAAAAGAGCACATAACCAGAAAAAAGAAGTTGGATGAGACAAAAGAGAGCAGATGGTGTTTGGAATTCATAATGTGCTAATAAATGGACGGGTCTGTGTCTTTGCGTTTGACAGACACTGTTATCTTAAATGGCATGCTTAAATGATATACTTAAATGACTGATTATTTTCTTGACAAGAATAATTTCTGTAGTCTAAAGAAATTTAAGACAGTTTCTATTAACACTAATTAGATGTTCAAGGGCCTTCCTGAGCACACTGGGTAGTCACATCTAATTCATAATGGTTCAAACTAATTGCTGTATGAATCCTCACTTTTCTTTTTCTTATATTTTGCCTTTTTTTTTTTTTTTTTTTTTTT
>Ga0065711_1031093_pt1 | contig 30567 bp, 44 predicted proteins | sample Hoacrofraction12_FD_59098 | JGI IMG/M metagenome (GOLD analysis project Ga0065711, IMG submission 59098) | Hoatzin crop microbial communities from Cojedes, Venezuela - Epithelial fraction 12 v2 (version 2) | ecosystem: Host-associated > Birds > Digestive system > Esophagus > Crop | place... | reverse complement strand
CACCCACCCTCTGTTCTGTCTGCCGGTTTATCTGTGCTTATCCACCTTTTCTTCCTTGCTGCCTAGCCAGCACCCATGCATCCATACACCCATGCATCTCCTTCCTCCCTTCTCCTTCCTTCCCACCCTCAGGCCGGGCTGTGATCAACCCTCCTGGCACCCACCCCGGGCTGGGTGCAGCTGGGTTAGACCTTCTCCCGGCAGGATTAGACGGCCAAGGAATGGAGGCGCCAGTCCCGTCCCCCTCCTGGCGACAGATTATAGCATCATTTAAATGCATTTTGTCTGTGGAAGGAAATAGCTTCTCTGGGTGCCGGCAATCCGCCTGTGCTGAACTAATTGTGACCATTGCATTAATCTCCATCCCGCTCGTCCCTGCTCCCTTCCTCCATCCGGCACGGCCCGGGTGCAGGTCTGTGCATGGGCTCGGTGCAGGGGCCACCCCGGGTGTCCCTACCGCAGCAGAGCTTGGCCACACCAAGCTGCACATTGCTGTGGTGGCTTACCATGTTGTGCAGGGTCCCCAGCGAGTGTCTTCTGCCCGGCTGCAGAGAGGAGAGGGGCTTTCCTCATCCCCCTGATGCACAACCCTTACTTGCCATCAGAGAATCCCCATGGCAGGGAGGAAGGAGCCGGTTTCTGGGGGGGTCAGGCTGGGGGTCTCTGCCATGAGGTGGGGCTGGGTGCCAAACTGCAGACAAAAAACTGTCTGCGTTTGCCCTCCCAGAGCGGTGGGCGGCAGCGGGTGCCCCTCGCCGGCGGGCGGCTGGGTGCGGGCTGGGTGCTCCCCGGGGCAGCACAGAGGCTCTCCCGTCCCCCACCCAAGGGACAGATGGTGACACTGGGCATTTTGCACCATCCCAAGGTGGGGTTTTGCTCAGGGTCGTGCTGGGCATGGAATTGGTAGTTTTTTGGGTGGGTTTTCTTTGTGAAATGACCTGATCCTTCCCCAGACCCAGAGATTTTTAAAGGATAAAAACTGATGCTGTTTCAGCGAGTCGGTTAAACACAGCCTCTGCCCCTGGCTGCCCGTGCCTCCTTCGGTCCTGCCGGTACCTCGCCCGAGCGGTCAGGCTCGTGCCACTCCAGCTGGTGGATTCTTTTCCGCAAATAATCTCACACCTTGGAAAAACTCTCCTTTTCTGCTTGCTTGGGGTGGCAGGGGCAGCTGTGGCTGTGGCAGCCGGGATGCAGGGAGGATGCAAACCTTCATGTTTTGTGGCAGAAAGCAACCTCCATGAGCCAGAGGAGAGGCAGGCCCCTCGCTGGTGGTTATTTCTGAGCAGAGTGGCACCCTTGGGTGCTTTCTGGGGCTCAGCACCTCTCCTGCAGCTCCTGGCTCTTGAAAATGGAGCAGGAGAGCGGGACAGGCTCAGCAGCCGGCGGTAGCAGGGTTAGTTTGGATGGTGCTGGAGCTGCCCCCACAGTGGTGCTGGCATGGTGGCCTGGCCGGTGATGCCAGCAGCGTGTCCCCAGCATCCTCCCGGCCCCGAGGAATTCTCTGCTTGGCTCTCGGACAAGTTTCATCCCAGGCAGCGTAGCTGCGGATGCCGCCCGTCCCCATATCGAGTGCTAAATCCTTTTATGAGCCCTCTAAGCTGCTTAACTCCCTTGTACCCCGCAGCAGAGGGTTCCCCGGGTGGGCTGCAGGGTCTGGCTTCCCCTTCAAGCCCCGGAGGGCCTGGCCAGGGTGATGCTCCCACCTGGGGAAAGCCTGAGGGTCCCGGCACACCGCGAAGCCCCTGCTGGGGAGGGGGCCAAGCTGTTCCCAGGAGCCGGGCTGTCACATCCACACCTTTCGCTGCCGCTTGACACGGGTAATTTGGGCTCTCCCGCTCGGGAGCCGCTTGGGAGCAGTTGCAATCAGCGCCGGGAACGGGGGGGATGCGGGGGGCTGGCGGAGAGCCGAGGGGAGCGGGGGGGACCCAGGCTCCTGGGAATCGCTGGCAGCCACCAGCGGATGCGAAGACCTTGAGATGTCTTCCAGGCTCCCGCAGCGTGTGCCGTCGGCCCGGCTCCGCACCGACCGCCTTTCGCAGCATCTGCTTTAGCAGAAAGATTTTCGTGGGGTTTCTCTCTGCTTGCCGGCTGCGGCAGCGGGGTAGCCGGCTCGCTGTGAGGGGCTCGGGCAGCTCCGGCCCCGGGAGCGCGTGGCCGGCAGGCACTGCACGCTGCCTGCGCAGCGGCTGCCTGCTCTGCCTGCATGGTGTTTATTCTTTTTTTAGGGCGAAATGATCAAAATGAAGGACTAGAGGGATTTCCTTAGGGCAGTCAGACCCGGGTGCTGCTGGGGTTTGCACAAGGTGGCACCAGCGTTATTTTCATCACTTTTCCACCATGTTCATGTCCCTGCCTGGAGAAATTTGGGCTGGGCCAGCTTTGGTGCAGGGGGACAGCACTGTGTGGGTGACATCCCTGTGTGGGTGATGGGTGACAGACCGTCCATGACACCACTCTTACAGGCAGCCCATGGGGACAGAATGGGTCTGGGGCAAAGGATTTAGCCACCTTCCCCATGTGATCTGGGAGCTAAAAGCAGGAGGAAAGCCTTCATCATGGATATTTAGTGGGATCTGCCAACCAAAAATTAGCCTAGATCTGTCTAATTCTTGCTAACGAGCCTCTGGAGAAACTCAGCATCCTTTTCTCCGCGCATTTGGAAGCAGGGAAGTACCCAGTTATGTCCGGTTTCTATGAGTGGGTCCGTGCTGTTTCAGCCGGTGCCTTGACGTGGGTGACCTGTGCTTCGGGCTCCCCAGGGGCAACATCGAGGTTGGATGCAGCTTCAGCACCCTCGCCTAGCCTTGGACAGCCCCTGAGCATCCCTCCTCCCCGTATGCCCTATCTGATGCCGAGGGCAGGTTTGGTGACGCTGGAGTCACTGGCTGGGGAGCACAGTGATGCTGGGGAGGTCTTTCACCATTTTTTATGCATGAGAGAAAGCCAGCCAGGCTCTTGCTACCCTTGTGAAGGGGTCTGGGGGCTGAAGCACAAGCTCCTCCTTGCTGCAGGGCTGGACCGCTCCTGCCTGGGTCTGCTCTCCCTGCTCCGGGGCTCGGGAGATGCGCTGGAGGGGGGGTGCCCAATGCTAACCTGCACTCTCCATCCCCTTCACAGCCTACGCCAAGGGGCCAGCTCCGAGCCCGGAGCCCGCCGAGCCCCCCGGTGCCATCACACTGCCTGTGAGCTACCGCCTGTCCAACACCCGCTTGGCCTTCTTCCTCAAGGAGGTGGGAGCCAGCCCGGTGGGCAACGGCAGCGCTCCGCTGCAACGTGCCGAGCCCTTCGTCGTCTTCCAGACCAAGGAGCTGCCCGTCCTCAACGTCACCCTGGGGCCCTTCAGCACGGGGCTGGTGCTGCCCAAGGAGCAGCTGCAGCCCTCCAGCACCCTGGAGGTCCCCGACCGCCTCACCGTCAACTGGAAGGTGCGCGCCTTCATCATCCAGCCCCGGCTGGTGGCCAACCAGCCCGTGGTCCAAGTGCTCTTCTACGTAGCCGGCCGGGATTGGGATGACTTCGACGTCACCGACCGGCTGCCCTGTGTGCGGCTCCACGCTTTCCGCGATGCCCGTGAGATCAAGAGCTCGTGCCGCCTGCGGGGCAGCCTGGCCACGTGCCTGGTGCAGGCAGAGCTGCCCCACGCCTGGTTCGGGCCCCCGGCCGTGCCGCTGGGCAGGCGGAAGAGCCCCGAGAGCCTGGAGGTGCCGGGCGAGAGCCAGCAAGCCGAGCTGTACTACACCCTGCATGCCCCCGACGGGGCCGGCCAGTGCCTTGGGGAGACGGCCCCCCGCCGCGGGGCCGGGGGGGCCAGGACTGAGGGTCCCACGCAGCACCCGCTGCTGCGCATCGGCAGCGTCAGCCTCCTGCAGCCCTCCGCCGGGCAGCCCATGCAGGAGCATTGGCTGGACGGCAACGTCTTCATCCGCCTGCCCGACAAGCCCCTAAAGCCGGGTGAGGTGCTGAGCATCCTCCTCTACCTGATGTCCAACTCCACGGTGGAGCACTTCACGCTCAGGTGAGGTCCTGGGGCTGCCCCCACCCCGGGAGCAGTCGCCTTTTGAGGGGGTGGTTGCTTCGGTTGGGCTGTGTGAAGGCAGCTGTGGGCAGGAAGGAGAGGATGGGGAGAGTGTCTTGCATTTATGGGACCTGCTGGGGGCTGGACCGGGTCTGGTGGTGCTTTGGGAAGGCAAGGGAGGCCAGAGAAACAGCCGGCGTGTGGTTTTGCAACGTTTTGGAGCTTTGCACCGGGAGCTTCTTGGAGGGAAGGGAAAGGCTGTCCATCCAGGGTTTCCACCTCCACATCGCCTCTATGGACTGCTTGCCTTCGCCCTCCCAGTTGTGCTGGGATTAGGGCCCCGCCAGCAGATGTAGATTTGTTCACAGCCGCTTTGGGGACAGCGTGTGACGATTGCCACGGGACTGCTGTGGAGCAAGCGGGGATCCCTGTGTCCCCCCATCCTGCCCCAGAGCCAGGGTGGGGACAGAATGGAGCAGTGGGCAGGAGGTGCTGAGCACCTCGGTACGGGGAGGTGTACGGTGGGACTCCCCTTGCTGTATGTCCCTAAGGATAGGGGACAAGCCCCAGCCACACATTGAAGGGCATTTACAAGTGTCCCTGCGGCCACCGGACCTGGCATGGGTGACACGGCACTCCAGGCTCTCCTGTCCTTTGCCCCCAGGGGTGCCCAGCCCTGGGGGCAGCACTGGGGCTGGGGGACAAAACTCCATCCGGAGGGGTGATGCAGGGGGACAAAATCCTATGAAAAAGAGGGGCTGGGGTGGGCTCAGCCCCATGGCTGTTGCTGCCAGCCTGGATGATGTTTCTGACAGCCAGGAGGGACTGAGGGCAAAAAATCCCCCTGCACCCACGGCAGGGTGCTCGGGGGGTTCCAGGGGTGCCTGGGGGTGAGGGTCCGTCCCTGACGGTCGCTCTCCGCAGGGTGAAGGCCAAGAAGGGCGTCAATCTGCTCAGCACCAAGTCGAGGAGCGGGCAGTGGCTGGTGACCTCGGAGCTTCTGACGGGTGGCAAGCACTCCACTGCCACCGTCGACGTGACCAGGGTGGACGGTGCCGGGCCCAGGTAAGGGGGTCGACTCCCACCCCCCCCAGCAGCAGGGAGGCTGAGGAAATTGCTGGGTTTTGGGATGAAGCAGCTCTCCCTTTGGCCCCACCATGGGTGCCTGGCTGGCTGCTGGCAGGGGAAACTGAGGCATGGTAGTGCACAGCCCAGACCGTGGGACTTAGAGGCACCGAAGGGGGCTGAGAAATTTTGGGGTCAAACTCTCAGTCTAGCTGAGGTTGGGGTAGGTCCTGCACTGACGCGGGAAGGGGCTTAATTTCGTGTGTGGTTTTTATCCTTGGCTGGTGCTGTGCAGCTGGCTGAGGGGCAGGTGAAGGTGGATTTCATGGCCCGAGGTGGGCAGGTTGGCGGTCAGGCAGGCAGCTGCCCGATGGCCGTGCGAGGTGGTGTGTTCAGGTGGGATCTGCTCTGTGGTCTACGCACGCGACCAAGCTGGGGCTCGAGCAATGAACTCGGAAGTCATGGGTACCATTCTGCAGCTGCGTCTCTGGCTCTGAGCTGGGATCGCCTGGCTGTGTCGGATGCTGGTGGGCACACGTGGTGGATTTTGGGGCTGAATTGTGAAGCTATGGAGCATCCCCTGGTTTGGAGTGGAAGTGTTTTAATTTTTTAAGATGTTTTAATACTGTGAGAGGCGACAGCTCTTTGCTGAATATCCTGGTGTCTCCTCCGGGAAGGAAGGGGAACAGTCCCCAGGCAAGGTCCCATCCGGTCCCCAAGGTGATGGATGAGTGTCGGATGGAGAGCACGAACCAAGGCAGCACCTGAGATGGGCAGAGCCAGTTCTGCCCTGCTGGACACGAGGACGATGCCCGTTCCCGGGGTGTCAGGAAAGGCTCAGGTGGGTCGAAGAGAGTCCAGGGGATAGAAATGAGAATGATCTGAAGGAGTGAGGACACAGAAAGCCAGTTGAAAACCCAGAGGCTGCTCAGCCTGGAGGTGGGGAGATGTGGGACTGGCCTGTGAGCGCGGAGGCTGCAAGGGCGAGGGGTGGCGTTGCCCCTTGTGTCCTCGTGGCAGGACATGGCGAGCAAGGGTAGGAGCGGGACACAAGCTCAAAATCACTACCAGGAAAGACTTTGAAGTGGTGGAATGCAATTGTTCCCTGGCTATGGCATCTCAGTCGCTGTGTCTTTGGGGACAGGGAAACCAATGTCTCCAGGGGCTGGGTTAAAGCGAGTGACTTGATGCACTTGAGCCATTCCTGCCCTCTGTGTTGGAAATCTCCCCACATCTCTGCCCTTCACCCCAAAACTGAGCGAAGCTGGGGACAGGCTCTTGCAGAAAGGAAATGCTCAGCTCTGATTGCTTCGAACGTGAGCTCAAAAGCTGTCTGCAGAAAACCCCTCCAAAGAGCTTACCCGGAGGGCAGGTTTTCCTTTACCCCACCATTGCTTCCAGATACAAAATACAACCGCGGCATCCGAGCCTGCAGCCCTGTGGCTGATATTGGAGGGTCTCCAGGGCGACAAGCCCCCCCATCTTCTGCATGGCCACCCCAGCACCCCCACACGCGGCTGCTGGAGCTGCCGGCAACGAGATCCTCTCCTCTCCCCCTTCCCCCTCTCCCTGTCTGCCGCCGCTGCCGCCTCAAATCAGCCTGGAAAGGTTAGAGACGGAGGATGAATTTAAAGTGATTACAATCACCTTTTAGACAAACAACTCCATCAAATATTAACGGAATGGAAAGTATGAATGACTCTAAGCCGTGTTGCCCTCCGGGCTGCGCAGCCGGAGGAGTTTGCTTTGCCGGGGCTCTGGGGGATTTTGGCAGCTGGCTGCGCGGGGAGGGGGTGAGGGCCCTCAGCTTTGGGGTGCTAATAGCCAATTTGGGATGTTTTGCACCCCAGCAGCTGCGTGCTCAGTTACTCCCCCAGTCTGGGCAGCCCAGCTCTTGTCTTTGCCGTGGCTGAGAGCAGGTGATACTCAGGGAGGGCGGAAGATGGTGGCTGTCCCCTGGCATCGCTCCTGGGATGCCCTGGGGCACCCCATCGCGAGGAACCTCAGCGCCGAACCGCCTCCGGCATGAAGCTGCAGCTCTGGTTTGCCTTCGAACCTGGCTCTTTGCAGCTGTATTTAGTACTTCTGCGCCGGAAGAGGCCGTGAGCAGCCAAATCCCCCTCTTCAGACCGAGTGGCCTTTGGCGATTCCCCTTGCACCCCTGTAGCTGCCTTGGGGGCCCAAAGTCCCAGCAGGACCCCACCAGCCCTCGTGCTGCAGCTCCACTGCAGAGCCCATCGTCCCTGCCACCAGAGCAGGGAGCAGGGCTTGCCACGGCCTGGAGCAGCCCCTGCTTCTTGCAGTCCCTTTTCTCTGCTCCCTTTCACTCATGAGATATTTATCAGAGAGAAACCTGACTGTATCCTGCATCCTCAGATCGATGGGACTTTCTCGATAGGTGCAATGAGAGTGGGGCTGGTCCTGGCTTCCCCTTCCACAGGGGTTTCACCTTTCCTTGCCCCCCTTCCTCCTTCTGTTCTCGGGGGGCTTTTGTCAGCTTGGTGGTTTGTGGGGGCTCTGGGGTGTCCCCTGGGGATGCTCTGTTTTGGGGGGGGCATTAGAGAAGTTTGACTTGGTGGGGGTTGAACCCTGAGTGCCCCCAAGGGGTTTGCAGGTTGGACACAAAGATGGGAGGGCAGGATCTCATCTGGGGAGGTTTGCTCACAGGGATGGGGCGTAAGAGTGGTTTACGCTGCTGCTGTCAGGCTGTGTCCAAGCCAGAGGATGAGGGACACCAGTTGCTGAGTCCCCCCCATCCCCTTAGGCAGTCACTGTGTGCTGGGTTTGGCAGCGCACAGCCTCTGTGTCCTGTCCTGCCTCGGGGATGCCCCAGAGTCTGCTCCCTGTCTGTTAGCTCTGAGCTCTGGGTCCCACTGTGCTCAGCACTGTCATTAAATGCGTGGGGTTTTAACGAGCGGGTGGTCCTAGGGCCATTATCCCCTGCCCACCCACCCTGCGCATCCCCGTAGCTGCCTGTGCAGGCTGGGGGACAGCCCTGCCTCTTGCCTGGACAAGGTCCTCTGCAGCCTGCTGTAGGTGACCCTGCTTCGGCAGGAGGGTTGGACTAGATGACCCACGGAGGTCCCTTCCAACCCCTACTATTCTGTGATTCTGTGAGTCCCAGCTCAGTGTTGTCCCATCTGCTGCCTGTGGTAGAGCTGCTTTCTCCCGTGCCTCAGTTTCCCTATATGATCTCCTGGGAAGGTGCTGTAACATCAAACAGTGTGGGCTGGGCTCTTTTATAGTCACTTATTTGCTGCCCCCGAGCACGCTGCTCTCCTGGGTGTGGGACACTTGGGGTTTGACAGCATGCAGGCAGGAGCATCCTGGGGTGGTAAATCCGGCTGTGCTGCCAGGAAGATGGAGCCAGGGAGACGAGGGCAGCACCTGCAGCCACTCGCCGTCCCCCAGTGCCACGGCCACACGCTCACCCTGGGATAATATGTCACTGATAGCCTTGGGAGAACGCCCGCACGAGTCACCAAGGTTTTTCTCCCGCTGGGGAGAGGCAGTGAAACGCATTTGTCTCTGCCACTGGGAAGATTCCCGTGGGAATCTGCAGGCTCCCATTGGAGCAGCCCCTGGCAGAGAGGGGGATCAGGGCTGTTGTGTCTGGGAGCAAGCATTGTGATGGCAACCACAGCACGGTGTCCCCAGCAGGCATGGGGACACCAAGAAGGGACCGGTGGGGGATGCTTTGTATCGCTAGAGGGGACCACCCGGCACAGATCCCAGGGTGTCTGTGGGACCTGTGGCACCCACCTCACTGCGTCCCCCTCCTCTCCCCCTGGCCAGGGATGGGGATTCCTCCTCTGAGATCATGCAGCTGGATTTCGAGATGGAGAACTTCACCAGCCAGTCGGTGACGCGCCGCATCATGTGGCACATTGACTACCGGGGTCGCAACCCCCCGCCTGACCTGGAGAAGGTGGTGACGGAGCTGACGGTCATCCAGAGGGACATCCGGGCCATCGTGCCTCTGGCCATGGTGAGCGGGTTCCTGCCCTCTGCTTAGCTTATCTGCTTTGATGTTGGGGATGGATTGGGTCCTGCTGAGGTGCCTCGTAGCACCTATACATCCATACATCCCAACCACCCATCCACGCACAGGCCCTGCTCTGCCCCAGGGCTGGAGCAGGAGAGGAGCCAGACAGGATCTGGCCCCGGGGAGACAGGCTGCCCTCCAGTGTGACAGTCCCCTTTGCACCCCATCCGCAGGACACAGAAATCATCAACACGGCCATCCTGACGGGGCGGACGGTGGCCATTCCTGTGAAGGTCATTGCCATTGAGCTGAGCGGTGTCATTGTGGATGTCTCAGCTATGGTCGAGTGCAAATCCAACAACGAAGACATCATCAAGGTGGGTGTGGGGAGGGGGCTTTTGTGACCCTGGGGAAGGGCTGCGCTTCCCCCAGGGGCGCTGACCCCAGTGGTGTCGTTGGCTGGAGCTGGTGGCTGAGCTGATGTGCCACACAAGCCCACCCCATCCCAAGCATCATCCCCTCAGTGGCTTCAGTCTATGTGTGCCTCTTCCTGGGATCTGCTGGGAGAAGGACAAGACACTTTGTCACTGTCCCCGGAGGGGCCGCGCGATGCTCTGGTGCTGCACAGACTGGCAGCAGGCAGCAGCAATACTATGGGTTATCACAGCACTTGGTGCTGATAAGGTGAAATGTTGTCACCTCGCAGTGTGAGCTGCGCGTTTCCGTCAGGGGCTTCGCTCGTGCCTCCGGGTGACATTGATCTCCCTTTTGGATCAGATGCTGGGCTGAGCTCCGGCTGGGGCTGGCCCCAGCAAGGCGCAGGGGAACGAGCTGGGCATTTGGGGATGATGGAGGGAAAAGGGGGCCTGAGGGAGCGGAGCAACGTGGGCTGCGCGGGAGAGGTGCTGATGAGGCGAATGCGAGAGGCTTGCTGTTGCAGCAGCAGTGATTGCCCACGGATCTGCCCCAGCTTCCGAGGCAGCAGTCGGTCCTCAAATTCAGCCATGATTTTTCCATCACCAGACCCATTCATCCATATACATCTTTCTATCACTGTCTGTATCCATCTATCCACCCGCCATATTATTCTATCACAATATCCATCCATCCACGCCTAGACATCATCACCTTCTCCCAAACACCTCTTGTCCCTCTTCCTGCATGCACCCAGCCAGCCCACCCTCTCCATGTCCCCGCTGCGTTGGGAAGAGGCAGGGAGCTGGGCTCTGGGCTCTCCCATGTCCACCAGGCTGGGGGTCGTAGCCCCTTCTCCCCTTCTTTGCCAGAGGCCACTGGCTGCTCTCCCAGCCGAGCTGGGGTGATGGGCAGAGCCCCGGCCCCGCTGCCCCGTGCCCTGGCCCCGTTGGGACTTTCTCTTCCTGGCGGTCCATGGGTGGGTGACAGCTGGTGTCACAAACTGTTTACCCAAGTTCTTGAGTAAAACTCCGATCTGTGCGATTTACAGCACTGGGTCTAATTTATGGAGACCGGTCCTCCACAGCGTGATAAAACACTGGAGCAATAATACACTTCAGGATGGACTCCAAGACACTTAAGCTGTTTAATGTGCTGCCTTTCTACTCATAAATCTATTTACACACTGTCCCCAGACCTGGGGGGAGCAGACACATGCACACAAGCTGGGATGAATAATGCATGGAGCAGCCCTCCGGCCCCGGCTCGCCTCCTGCTCGCATCCCGCTCGCCGCTCGGAGCCCCGCGCAATTTCTCACGGAGTTATTTTGTGTTTGTGCTGGAGCTTCGCTTCCGAGGGAGCTCTCAGTTACCTGCTGAGATTGGGGAGTATGATTACAGTGTCAGGGCTATAAACCTGTTACATAAATCAAAGCTTACATAGTGGGATGCGCTATCTGTGACTGTAAATAATTTAACGTGAAAGAGGGCTGGGGAGCTGCTTCTCCCCACGCTGGCTGTGGCCTGGTGGTGGTTGCTCTTGTGCGTAACGTGGAGGGAGCATCTCCTGGACCTTGTGGAGACGTGGCTGTGAAGGTGCCAGGGCCATCCGTGAAGGATGGTGGGAGAGCACGGGTGGGAGTTGTCACCCTCATCCCCTTCTGCGGTGACACAGAGTGACTGCTCAGCCCAGAGAGGAGGACCTCATCACTCGAAGTAGTGTACAAATAATCCCCCTTCCTTGCCTGTGTTGTGGCCTTGGGGACTGCATACGTGTTGAGGGACATGCAGGGAGTGGAAGGGCCAGCTGTGCTGCCAGCAACGCTCAATGGGAGATGCTCAACCTCACCTGCTATGTGAACCTTTCTTGGGAGCCCACCATCCACATCTGCATGAGGACCCACCAGCAGCAAGTCAGTTCAGTGCGGCTGAGCCTCAGGGACCCTGGTCACCCACAGCCACCGCTGGGACCCCTGCATGGCCAACATGGGGTCCCATCAGCCAGAGTGGCTCTTCCCACTCCTGAGGGCCTTGAAAAAGATACATCTCCTTGATCCCACGCTTGAGGCTGTGCCAAGCGGGGAGCTCCTGGCCGCAGAAGTGGAGCCGGTGGTGCCTTGGCTCGGAGCCCGGGCAGACCTCAGCCTCTCACTTCCCGATGCCTCGCTGCGAATCCGGGAAGTTTCTCCGAACAAGCGTGCACTTCATTTAAAAGCTAATCTGCAGTCATTCCATCATCAGGACAGGCCTGATGTGCTGCGATTTTTTTGTTGTTGTAGTTTCAGCCCGCCAAGTTGCAAAGCAAGTGGTCCCCAGAAGAAGATGCCGGGGGGATTTATTAGCTAAGATACTGCAAGCAGCAGTCCGTCATCTTTATTGTGATAAATGGCACAATATCCAGAACACTTCATTGCTGGAGGATTCGCCCAGGAGCTCGTCTTTATTCAGACGCTGTCCTGCCAGAGATGAGATTGTCTTTTCAGACATGCTGAGCTGGTATCTCTGATACGAAGATGAGGAACAAACCCTCCTGCGTTGCACTTCGCTCCCATGCCCGGGGAGCGGGGACTTCCCGAGGAGCCCAGGTACCAGGCTCTGCCTCCTCCACCAGCCCTGTGGACCAAGGGCACCTCACGGTGGGCTCCTGCAGCCAAAACGTGGAGCTCTTGTAGAAGTCAGGCCCTGCTCGTGGGCTCGGAAATACAAAATTCCTGCAGCTGAATGAGCACAGGTGCCCAAAGATAAGGTGGGGAGAGAGACAGTGATGCGATCACCTCCGCTGTCAGCTACTGTGCAGGATGGACTCAACCCCTTATCAGCCATCAGAGAATCCACGTGGGATAGGAGCTTCTTGGAAATAAGCCCTTCAGTGCCGTTGAGATGCTCAGCGCATCTGAGAGCGCGACTGTGCTGCTGGCTGAGCAGACGGCTTTTATCTTTCCCCAGCAGCAAATGACTCGGATGCAATTCCTGATGGTGTGGGGGGCAGAGAAAGGGGGTCAGGGTGGGGCCGTGGGGCCACTGCAGAGGAGAGGTTGGAGCCTCCCCAGCTGGGTTGTCTCCTGCCACCCTTGCTGGGCAGGAGAAGGTGCAGTTGACTCTGACAGCCTAAGCTGAAACACGGGTGATGCTGTGGGGGCATCCTCTTAGCTCCTTAATTGGCTTGGATCGGTCGGTAATAAGCGGCCCCCGCAGGATGTATTAGTTTTATAGGAAATTTAATTAATGGCATTTGCATAAATGGGAATTAAAAGAGAAAGAGAGAGAAGATGAATGTGAGGATTCAGATGGACGCTGGGAAGCTGTTCCTGGGGTTAGCAGGAGGGTCAGGGGTGAGGCACTGGTGGGTACCTTCACACGGGCAGGCGGCTGGTCCGTGTTCACTGCCTGTGTCCTCTGGAGGTGGGTGGAGGAGATTTTGGGCCAAATGTCCAGGATGAGCAGTTTGCAGCTTCTGCAAAGCACCTGTGGACTCTTTGAGCTTGAGTGCAGTAACGGGGTACAATTCGGTGTGGGGGTCAAAGATGCCAAAGCCCTGAATGGAGGTGCCTGCAAGGGCTGGCAGAGGAGCTGGGTCAGGGGGAAACACACGTTACAGACGTGGTGTGTGGGGGTCCACACTTCTGAGTAGGGACCTCGGGGAGGAGAGAGCATCCCCGCTCCTGGGCCACCGTTAGCCTGGTACACAGCGGGTAAAATTCTGCTCCTCTGGCACTTCCCATCCTCTGGGCAGCCTCCTGCCAGGATCTCTGGTGGGTCTGTGGGAGCATTGCAACCCCCTCATCCTCCCTTCTTCCCCAGGTCTCCAGCAGCTGCGACTACGTCTTCGTCAGCGGGAAGGAGTCACGGGGCTCCATGAGCGCCCGGGTCACCTTCACCTACGAGCACCTCTCTGCCCCGCTGGAGATGACGGTGTGGGTGCCCAAACTGCCGCTGCACGTTGAGCTCTCGGACGCCCGGCTGAGCCAAGTGAAGGGCTGGAGGGTGCCCATCCTGCCGGACAGGAGGTGGGTGCTTCGGGGCCACTGCGCCTGGCTTCTGTCCAGCCTGGAGAAGGCAAGGTGAAGGTTGTGGTGAGAGTCTAATTGCCTTGTTCAGCTACTTAATGAGTGGGTTTTAAAGATGGTGGAGCCGGAGTCATCTCAGGGCTCCCCAGTGAAAAGGTGAGAGATGATGGACACGGGTTGCATGTTTGTATGGAAGAAGGAAAATTTCCCAAGGAGGGTGGTCAAACTGGTGGGGAACATCTATCTGGATGATAGGGGTAATGGTTTTTAACTAAAAGAGGGTAGATTTAGATTAGATACAAGAAAGAAGTTATTTACTATGAGGGTGATGAGGCCCTGGCACAGGTTGCCCAGAGAATTTGTGGCTGCCCCCTCCCTGGAAGTGTTCAAGGCCAGGCTGGATGGGACTTTGAGCAACCTGGGCTGGTGGAAGGTGTCCCTGCCCATGACAGGGGGTTGGAACTACGTCATCTATGAAGTCCCTTCCAACCCAAACCCTTGGCAATGGTCAAAACTCCAATGTTAGCCATGCTTTGTGGTCTAGAGACCTCAAGGTGTCCATCCCAACCTGAGATATCTTGTCCTCTTGGCTGGTTAGGGGGCAGAGATGCCGGTGACCCCCTTGCCAAGTGCTGCTAAAGCCCTTAAAGACCTCATGGGCAAGAGGCATCTTTTTGGCCAGAAGCCACCAGTTTTTCTCCCATGCTTGGGGAGTCTCTGCATTTCTCCCTGCCTGGTCACTCCTTTCCTTTCCTGGGGGGGCTGAGGAGCCATGGCTGGGGGAGGTTGGTGGCACTGCCCACCCAGTGTCCCATCCCATAGGTCGGTGCGGGACAGCGAGCATGAGGAGGATGAAGAGGAGCGGAAGCAGAGCCGGGGCTGTGCCCTGCAGTACCAGCACGCCACGCTGCAGGTCTTCACCCAGTTCCACACCACGGCGGCGGAGGGCACGGAGCAGGTGGTCACCATGCTGGGACCTGACTGGCTGGTGGAGGTCACTGACCTGGTCAGCGACTTCATGCGCGTGGACGACCCGCGGGTGGCCCACATGGTGGACAGCTTCACGCTGTCCGGGAAGGAGCCGGGCACCACGCTCTTCAAGGTATCCCCCCCTGCCTGCTGCCTTTGCGCCCTCCACTAGTTTGGCTGGGGGTGCCAGGCGGTGATGGGCACCTTCGTCCCCTGCAGGTCGTGTCCCCGCTCATGGAGGCAGTGCTGGGTGAGACGCTGGTGACGGTGGCTGAGGAGAAGGTCAGCATCACAGACCTGAAGGCCCAGGTGGTCTCCAGCCTCTCGCTGTCCCTCCACCCCAGCCCTGGCAATAGCCACACCATCATTGCCCGGACGTCTGTGCAGCAGACCCTCAGCTTCCTCAAGCAGGTGGGGCCAGGGGGGGTGCACTTGGGCTTGGGGGGGCTGGTGAGGGACTTGGGGTGGGGTGAGGGCTACATCTGCAAATCCCCCTCTCCCAAATCCTGTAGACACCATGGTGACCCCCAAAGCACCCCAGAAACCTTCACGCAGACCTATGAACCAACTCTGCCCAGCCTGGGGACAGGACACAACCATGGGGACAAAGGGGTCTGGAAGAAATCCTGTACAGTTCCCAGCCCAGATCCTGGCACCTCTGGGGCTGGGATTTGTGGTGAGCGTGGACAAGTGTGGGGAAAATTGAGGAAAGAACAGGCAAAAGGCAGAAACTAGGGGATGGTTGGAAGGAACAAGATGGTGGATGAAGGGATAAAGGGTGAAGTGGATGGAGAGAAGGATGCAAAGGAGGAGGGATGGATGGAGGGATGGACAGATGGGTGCAGATGGAACTGGCATCGTGCTGGGCAACCGGTGCCTGTGTTGGTCCTGCAGGAGGCGCTCCTGAGCCTGTGGATTTCCTACAGCGACGGCACCACGGCCCCTCTCTCCCTCTATGACCCCAAGGACTACAACCTGGTGGTGAGCAGCCTGGACGAGAAGGTGGTCTCGGTGACCCAGGACCGGGCGTTCCCCTTGGTGGTGGCAGAGAGCGAGGGCGCGGGGGAGCTGCTGCGGGCTGAGCTGGTCATCTGCGAGACCTGCCAGAAGACCAAGCGCAAGAGTGTGCTCTTCACAGCCTTGGCCAGTGTACGTGTCCATTTTGGGTCCGAGGAGGACCCCACCTATGACTATGATCACGTGCCCAGCAAGCCAGGACTGGCGGAGACGGGGGCGAGTACCACCCTGCGGGCAGAGGTGGAGAGGAAAGCAGAGCCAAGCGAGGACAGTAGGATGTCCAGTGCATCTCATCCCACTGAGGACTTTCCTACCATCCCCACTGGCTTTGTCCAGGTGACCAGGGGGCTGACGGACCTGGAGATAGGCATGTATGCCCTCCTGGGTGTCTTCTGTCTGGCCATCTTGGTCTTTCTCATCAACTGCATTGTTTTTGTGCTGAAATACCGGCACAAACGCATCCCACCTGAAGGACAGACCAACATGGACCATTCCCACCACTGGGTCTTCTTGGGCAACGGGCAGCCCTTGCGGGCTCACAATGACCTCTCCCCCCAGCCCGAGAGCCCTGGGAACCCCCTGGAAAATGTCCAGACCTGCTGCCACGGGGACCACCACAGCAGTGGGAGCTCGCAGACCAGCGTGCAGAGCCAGGTCCATGGCCGTGGGGACGGTTCCTCAGGGGGCTCCACACGGGACCAGAGCGAGGACCCGCTCAACTCACCCACCTCCAAACGGAAGCGGGTGAAGTTCACCACCTTTGCCACGCTGCCCTCTGATGAGCTGGCCTACAACTCCATCCCCATCGCCGATGAGGAAGACTTGGAGTGGGTCTGTCAGGACATGGGGCTGCAAGACCCTGAAGAGCTTCACAACTACATCCGCAGAATCAAAGAGATCGCTTAACGCAGGGGCAGAGGGGACAGGGCGGGAGGGAGGGGGCTGCCACGCCATGCCACGCCATGCCACGCCACGCCACACCACCCTGGCTGCTTCCCCGGGGCTGGAGGCCCAAAATGGGCTCTCTTGTGTGTTCTCTCTTCTGCACATCTCACGTCCTCCTCACCCCGTCGGAAGGCACCCCCCAGGAGCCTTTATATTTTCTTGCCCTTTACCATCTGGTTTTCCCACGGGAGGCATCAGCCCGCGTGCAGCCCCCCCAACCCACTGGCCCACGACGAGGGGGCAGCAAGGGAGGTGAGCTGGGGGGGCAGGAGATGGATGGGGTCAAAACCTCGGTGTGCGTGTCCAATGGTGAGTGGGGCAGGACGATGCTGCGGGTCCTGCTGTGCAGGGGATGGAAGAGGCGAGATGTCCTGCCCCCCCCACCCCAGGAGCCCAGCGGGGAAGTGGTGGGTGGGGGGTTCCTGAAGGCAACCCCCCGCTGCCTTCACCGCTCTCGGATGCACAGTTGTGGAGGTGAGTGCTGGTTCTGGATCTGCCACTCTGTGGCTGTTGGGGTGTTGGGGGGGCTTCCCGATCTGGAGCCCGCTGCCCCATGCTGTGGGTCATGCTGGGTGAGGCAGGAGGGGAGGGTGGCTGCTGGGGGCGGTCTGGAGCCACATGGCCACAGCTCCGGGGCACCGCTGTCCCCATAATCTGCTGCGTCCCAGCCCCAAATGCTGAGCTCACCCCGCTCCCCTTGGCATGGGCCCTGTGGGGTGGTGACAGTAACGTTGGCCACAGGAGCATCCCTTGGGGACCACAGCCTGGGAAGGGCTGTGGTCCCTGGGCACGGGCAGTTTGGGGGCAACCAGCCCAGCTTGCTGCCTGTGAGCTTGCCTGCCATTGCTTCTCCTTCAGTTGTGGGGCCGGCGCTGGGTCCCCCCACTCAACAGCCCTGCTGGGACCTCCATGGCCAGCTCCCAGTTCCTGCCCTCCCAGTGCTGGGATGCAGCTCCAGGACTGGGAGGTGGTGCAGGGGCTTCCCACCGCCCCATGGGCCCAAGCCTGGGTGGGGACACCCACAGCCGAACCTGGCCTGGGTCTCCCAGCACCAGTCCAGCAGGGAAGCCTGGAGCTGAGCCTCCATGGTGCCTTGACTGCCATAACCCGATGCCTCCCCAGTCACCCGGGCTGGCGGCAGCTCCCAGTCCCTGTGGCTCACCCAAGAGGCCCCCCCACCCAGGGCCACCCCATCTCCCAGCCCAACGCAGAGCATCCTCAGCCGGGTTAACCCTGCAGAGACCACCTGGGTGCCAGGGCTGGGGGTCCCAGGCTGTGCATTGGTACCTGTGGGTACCTGTGGGTACCGAGTGTGTGGGGACAGGGACCCCCCCCGGCATCACATCACCCGGTGAAGGGGGGAGGTGGAGGCTGGCAGCGGATTATTTCTGCATTGGAAGTTACCCACCACTGTGTCTCTCTCTTTTTTTTTTTTTTTCTTAAATAAAAGTCTAGAAAAGAAAAACAACGATGAAACAAAAAGCCAAAACCAGAAGGCATTGCAGCACTGTGATGAGCCGTATCTCCGCTGTGGTGCCTGGCTCGCAGTGGTTTGGGGTGTCAGCCCTGGTGGGTGCGGGGTCTGCTGGGGGGGTGGGGGGTGGACACAGTGCCAGGGTCCTGGGGGCATAGCTCTGCTTTAATCCCCACCTAAGCTCCGTGCACTTTGGGGTCAAAGCTGGGGATTTGGGGCTCCCCCCTCCAAAGTTCTCCCTTCCTGGGCAGCCTGATCAAAGAGCAGGGCTCAGGGACCAGGCAGTGCTGCAGCCCCATCCTCGCTGACCCTTGTGCCTCAGTTTCCCTGGCAGGCACGCAGCAGCCCAGGGTGGTGTGCGGTGTTTCGAAAGTCTCTTTAAAGAGTTTTATCAACTTCGGTCTATGAAAATTTTTCCCCCTGAGTGGCCTTAAAAGTTACCTGATAGCTCTGTGCTGATTTTATATATACATATACATATATATACACACACGGGGGAACTGAGATGTGCTCAAAGGCCAGGCAGCTGATGCAGTTAGGTTTTACTGTGCCCGGTTATCTAAAGGGCCCAGGTCTGGCTGAGCGAGCCACTGAGCTGATAGCAGCTCCAAGCAGTAAAATGAATACAGCCGATTTCCCTGCTTGCAACAGCCAAACCTCCTTGTAAAATTAACATATATGAATATTTGTTCAAAAAAAAGAAGTAAAGGAGGGGGGAAAGGTAAGAAAATTGTATAATAAAATTTTATAATTGTAATAAGACATGGCAGCGTCCGAATCCTGGTCTGTGAGCGCATCCCAGTGCTGCTAAGGTGGAAGGCGGCGGGGGGGGGACACAGACCTGCAGGGGTCATGGCCAAGGAGTCTCGGCCGGGCTTGAAGTGGGGTATCCCCATGGCTGACCCTCCACCAGGTTTTGCCTCCCCTTTTTCTGGCTGCTTCCAACCAGCCCCCCGAGCAGCTCTGGCTGCTCGCCCACCACCTCCTCCCGGCGCTTGGCAGCTGTAGCTGGGCCCAGGATTGACACTGAGCATCAGCGGCGGTTTTCCAGCCCATCACTTCCCATCTCAGCTGATGGATCTGGCTTGGGTCTCCAAGGGCCCTTGGGAAGGCAGCACCCGTGGACCAGGGGAGTCTGAGCTGCTTGCGTGGGCTGATGATGCTCTCGTGTCCAAGCATCCCCAGCTCATGCCCTAAGAGTGGATCTCCCCCCCCAGGCACCTCCATCCGAGCGCTTCGCCCCTGCCAGCATCACTGCCTCTGCACAGCTGGTGGGGACAGTGCGGTGCTGGGCGAGGGCAGCGAGGAGGGGGAGGGACCTGCTCGGAACGGCTTCGCTTTTGAATGGAGAGCGCCAAAACGTCTATATAGCAGTATAGCTATCTATTTATTGATATATAAATATGGATATATTTATAGTTCATACATACGTATATATTTATACTTTATACATATGTATATATATGCATATATAATATATGTGTGCATATATATTTTTATATATATATATATATAACGGATGTATGTGTGTAGTCCCTGTATGGATTGATGCAAAGGGCTTTGCTCAGGTGCAAGGGTGCGTGTATGCGTGTACAGACACCTATAAATACACACACGTGCGCCCCTGAGCATCAGCCACCATCCCAGCCCTCAAAAGCCCCTCCCCAGGCATCATGAGCAGGAGGGAAGCAGCTTACCAACGTTTATTTGGGCTCCTGATGCCCTTGAAGCCTGGCAGCAAATGCAGCAGGAGGCAGCAGGCAATCCGCTGGGGACGAACCCCAGGAAAATGGGAACTGTGAAGGCTCCGGTGGAGTCTGACGGTGCCTGGTCCCTTCCCCAGCTGGTCCTCTTCGCTCCTATTACTGCGATTTTATCTTCTCCCATCAGGAATGACCAGCTGGGACGTGGAACTGAAAAACCAAAAGACCCAAAGAGGAGTTGGGGATGGTGCGATTTAGGCTGCAGCCCACCCTTGTGCCGGGGGCTGGTGGCACCCACCGGGATAGGCCACTGGCCACTTGTGTCCCTGCACCCAGCTAGTCCGAAACTGGTACCCTTCCTCCCTGTTGCTTCAGATGCCATTAAATAAAATCCCACCAAACAGCCAAATCTCACTGAAGGAAAAAGAAAGAGGAAAAATAATTAAAAAGAAGCCTCTATTCCAGCTCCCCTCTCTCGCTGCCCTCTGTTTATTCTCCGCTGCCTCTTTCCTGTTTGGCGTTTTACTATCTGCTCCCAGCAGGCAGGGACAAATTTGCATTTTAATGCAGTCCTGTGAGGCTGCATAAACCACCTGTGAGGAGGAGGCAGAGCTGGGGAGAGGCACCCCTGCACCCCGATGCCCCCCCACCTCCCAGAGGGATGCTTGGTCCCCCTGATCCTGCCTTAAAAAGCCCTTTAAAAAATTATACACTCTTAAAAAAAAAACAAACCAACAAACAAACCTCATAAAGCGTCCAACCCCTTCATGCAGCACAGAGAAAGCGGGAAAGCAGACAGTGAGGGTGAAACCCAGGATTTTTCCTCTGCTGCGGTCAGCCCCAGCCGTGCCCCAGTCTCCCCTTGCCACTTCTCCTCCATCCAACCCCCCTCATCACCTCCCCCATCATTTTCTTGTGCCTTGGGGTTTCTCTTGACCAGCAACCGCTATCAGGGCCCCTTTTCCCCAGTCCCACCTCAGCACATCCCTGTTGTGCTCCCCGTCAGATGCCTCCAGCCACGTCCCCTCCACATGCAGCTCTGTCCCCATGATGGGACTTCTTGGACAGGGACAGGGACCACAAACCCAAGGGGCTGTGGGGGACCCGATTGCTTTTCCATCCTCACTGTTGCCCCGTGATGCCACCTCCACCCTCCGTGGTCCTGCATGTGGAGCTGCCCACATCACAGCCGGGGGATGGGGAGATATTCCCGACAGCAGGAGAGATTTATTTTCCGGGACTACAAGCAATAACAAGAGCTTCTCCGCAGCCACCGGCCAGGGGAAGTTTAATTAAGGCAGGAGCCGTGCACTCCCCCCGCCTCGCTCTTGACATTAACTGGGCAGGATTTGCACAGCAGCCAGGATAATTACTTTGGTAATTGCACCATTATTTCTGGGGGCCCTCGGCAACTTTTTTGCCTGGCTCAGTGAAGATATCTCCCCGAGGAAAGAGGAGGGATGGTGTCTTTCTCAGACCAGCCGGAGCTCAGGACGGGCTTCCCAGGTGGCTCTGGGGAGCGGGAATAGGAAAGTCCATCAGGTCCCAGCCTTTTTGGTGCTCCTTTCCACGCTGGGAAGCTGTTCCCCTCCTGCCAGCTGTGGGTCCCTCCATGCTGCCAAACTATTCCCCCAGTCCAGGGCTGCCAGAGCAGGGAGAGGAGCTGGAGCAGGATCGGGCCCCCCAGGCGGCAGCCCTGGGGTGGGAGCAGGCTGCACATCCCCAAAACACTCAGGAGCACCGGGGATTCTCCGTAAGGTTTTAGGACCCTGCTATGAATTTCCCCGTTTTCTAGGAATTTACCAGCACTTTCCAAGGACAGCGGGACCGGAGCCCACCTAAGAGGTTTTCAGGGCTTGCTGGGAACTTTTGTTGCCAGAAACTCCAGGGCCTTTCTGAGATTTCTCTGCCCTTTCCAGGAATTTCCATTAGCTTCTCGTAAATTCCCAGATCCAGAGCTGGTTTCCAAACCCTTGGCTGCACACCTTGTATAACAGCTTCGGTGAATCAATAGCTGGGTTGGTAGAGCTTCGAAACACTGCAGGACCCAGGCCACAAGAAGTTTTATGAATACCTGCGAAAGAGGGACTGATTTCCAGGAGTGCCTCAGTTTCCCCAGCTGTCTGTGGCCCCCAAGGCACCGGCCGTCTCTTGAAGGCTGTCAGTGAGCAGCCGTGGGATGCTCTGCCTTGGCTGACACCATGCAATCGCTACATGTCCAGAAATTCCCCGTAAGTAAAACCAAAGCACCTTTGGGTGATGGGAGGATGGAGCCCATGGATGGAGCCGCCGTGCTCCACCACGGCTGGGTCCTGCGGCACCAGGCCCCACATTCAGCACCGAGCGCCGTGCTCCCAGCTGCCGTGGCTGCTCCCCCAAACCTGCTCGGTGCTCTCATTCCTGCGCCTCGGTGAGGATGTTATCGAGATGGCATTAGGAGAGGCAGAACCCTTTTAACCACCACAGCATTTTAAATCAGCTGCACTGCTTCCCGTAAGGCAAAACGCTCATTTTCATTGCACCGACTCAGCCCCGGGGGGAATAACTTTCCGCCGTTCACTCCCGTCTCGCCAGTGGGATCGTGCCCAGGGCAGCACCGGTGGGGTGACCCAGGTGTCCTTGTGGGGGTCCGGCTCTGCCAATGCCACGGGCACCGCTGGCACAGCCGGCTGGGACCCCCGTGCCCAGCGACGCCGTGTCCCCCCTCCAGCCCGGCGAAGCGGGCTGGCTGCACTGGAGCAGACGAGGAGCGCTCGCCCACGGTGATGGAGGGGGATCGCTCCCCGCAGAGGGGTGCAGCGAGCGCCCAGCTGGTGCTTTGCTAAATGCAGCTATTCCTGGCCAGCCCCTGCCTGCGCAGCCGGGCCAGGCAGCAGATGCTGCTGGCAGTCCCAGCAGTGCGGCTGAAGAAAAGCCCCAATTTTGTGAGTTCATGGATTTAAAGGTCATGAAAGAGCATCTTCTCTGACCCTCTCCGTGACACCGCTCAGCAAATGGCACCCAATTACCCGTCTGTTGAGGCTCTGCCTTATGTCCCGTTAAGGGGTTTCTCTTGGCCGTGATTGAAAACAAGGCGGCGAGGGCCTGCGCCTGGCTGAGTCCCTTCGCCTTCCCCGGGGCAGGCTGCCTGCCGTGGGAGACAGCACCTCCCAGACGTTCGGCTTTTGAGGGACAACCGAGCACCTGGGGTCTCTGCACTCCTGGGGCCAAAACTCTGGGTGGGTTTTGGTGCCAGTCCAGGGAAAACACAGCCCTTTGGCCAGGCAGGAGAAAATCACGGATCCTCGTTCCTTGCAAATTAGCTGGTTCACGGCTTATTTTGTTGTCACTCTGTTTCTTCATTAGGAATCCAAAGAACGAACTGCTCCACAGGATGGGGACCTCTGTAGTGGGAGAAACCAGATCAGCCTTAAGGGAAAAATGGCTGAAACTGGGATGCAACCAGACTGGGGATGGCAACAACATATCTGTCATGATCCTGCACCACAGGGACAGGACGCAGAGCCCCTGTCTCTCAAAGCTCCCCTGGGTGGCCCTGCGAAATGGCTTCGTCCATCTGTGCCTCAGTTTACCTTGACATGAATAGGTCCTTACCCATTGGGAAGCCTGTGACAGATGCAGCCTGATTAATGAAATAGTAATTCACTGCTAAGTAATTCATCACAGCCAATTTTCACACCTTCTCTGTCCCCCTCCTGGGATTTACAGGGTCTAATTCTGTCCTTTGCAAGGTGCCATTTAGGAAAGTTAAATCTACACCCTCCTTAGGGCAAATAAAATCCTTCCTCGGCCCAAACTTCCACCCAGCTCCAGCTCCAGCTTTGTCAGCGTTGTTTACCAGGGAGCTGGTGTCCCACCACGCCAGGATGCTTTGCCTGCCCGACCTTGTGGGGATTCAGGTCTTTTGGCTCCCTGTCTCTGTCAAAAGCAGCGAGTGTGCAGCTGGGGCCGTGCAAAGAGTAATTGGAGACAGCATAGATCACCCTAACGACGGCAAAACCAATTAGCCAAGGGTTAACCACTCCGCTGATGAAAACCAGGGGTTCAAACTGCTGAGCCAGCAAAAGCTCTGCACTGATCAATGCCGTGTAAATAATATTGCTTGTTCTTGGGAGCCCATTTCTTTCTGTTTCAACAGCAAAATACATTTCACCTGGCAGCACCCTGCTGAGCAGACTCATAAACATCGCCCCGGTTTGGGTTTGGGGGGGTACATAGAGACACCACCTTTCCTGGCTCTCCTGCACACACAGTTCTATAAAATGAGGAATAATTGCTGCTTACATCATGCCGGTGGTGGCTATCAAATGGTCCTGGGATTACTGAGCGAACGAGGAGGATTCTCCGAGCTGTATCTGTAGCGGAGGGGAAGAAAAAATGTTTCTGGGTCGGTGTAATCCAACCGCCAGTTTGTGGAGCTGGAGTCCTCTGGGAAGCTCAAGGGAGGGGACCTGAGCCAGGAAGAAGCACCCAGAAAAGCCAGATTCAGCTCAGCTGCGCTCATCATCACTCCTGCAAGGTCCATGAGTGGGTCTGAGTCCCATTGTGGATTCTTTAGTGGCTGCTAAGGGTTTTGCCTCTTCTCCATGTGCCCACCTATTACCCTCCTCATACTGCTGATCACAGTTCCTCCCAGCCACTCTGAGCACTGACCAGGAGCTTCAGAAACATCCAAAAGCAGAGGTAGCTCCATGGGGAAGCAATGCATTCCCCTAAACTACTTCTCCCCAGCCCAGCTGCCTACAGGGACCTGCTGAACACCACTGCTTCTCGGGACTGGGCTCAGCGACTGCTGCCAAATAAATAAGAAGGAGGGGTAAAAAAAAAACCCTAAACCACTGCAACCAATAAAAAAGGGCAAAAAATTGTCTGCTGTAAGTGACCCTGCTTCGGCAGGGGGTTGGACTAGATGACCCACAGAGGTCCCTTCCAACCCCTAACATTCTGTGATTCTGTGAAGTGCAGGCAGAGACGAGGGTGGCAGAGGTGCCTTCCCCAGCCAGCTCCTTGGTCCCAGCAGCTCAGAAAGTCCTTCTGCAGCACGGGAAGGGCTGCTCGCCACTCCCAATCGATTGCTGGATGCTGCTCGCCTCGGTGACATTCAAACCCCAAAGGGTGACTGCTTCCAAATGGAGAAGGGTGTGCAAAGCCGGTCTGGAGGTGCATGGAGCCCAAAGCTGCCCAAATGAATGCTCCCTGGAGAGGAAAAGGGGCTGGGGGGGCATTGGGGACCACAGTGGTGTCACCCCAGGTGTCCCAGGCTCAGCAGAAGGGCTTGAGGCTAAGCCTGCCCCAGCCAAATCACCAGCTCCAGTGAGGCTTTTAAGTAGTGGTCCCAGCCTGCTGTGTGATTTCAGCTTCACAGGACACGTCTTGTAGCGTCAGACAAATAGGTGGGACCGGCCGGTGGCAGAGATGCTGCTGGGGCAGGGGAAAGCATCACCTTGGCTGTCGCAGGAGCAACAGGCCTGTTGTATCCCAGGAGTCTGGTCCGAGTCGCTTGGATTTGTCCCTGTTTCGCCTGATTCCTCGTGGCTGAAACACCAAGACACTCCAGGAGAAAAAGAACAGGGAAAACACATTCAGAAATAAAAATATTTCCTTTTGACATGTCTTCTTGGCTTGCAATAAGCTGCTTCGATCTTTTGATCTGAAGTTTCTTCCCCCTTGACATGTCCTTTGATTGCATTGACTTATTTTTTGCCTTAAAAAGCTGGAAATCAACCCAAGCCCTTTTGATTTTGACTGGAACAGAGCAGGAGCACAGATGATGTCTCTGGAAAGTGATTTTTTTTCCTGAACTGCTCCAGAACTGGAAAGAAGAAAAACCCCAAATAAATCTGTTGTTGGCACAGCTGAGAAGAAGATATTGAGCGCGTGGAGGTCGCTGGGGATGTTGGCCTTGGCTCAGCTCTGCCAACAGCTAGAGGTGCCAACATGCCTCCGACGAAACCTGGAGGGGGGCTGGGGGGTGCAGGAGCAGGCCCTGGGGTGCTTGGCAGAGGGAGGATGGAGAAGCATCCCTGAAGCCAAAAGGAAGCCCTCCACAGCATGGAAATGATCCCATTTCGAGGAGATTTCAAGAATTCGGTCTCTCAACAAGTTCAGTGCCATCGAACAAAGAAACATCATTTCTGGTCCCACCATAGGTGATGGCATCGCCTCGCCTCGAGAAAGGCTCTGCACACTGTGAATGCAACCAGGGCACAAGCACCCTCCTGCATGTCTCTGCCCCCATACAGCTCCCAAACCCTCTCGGAAGAAGATGAATCATGTCATTAGTGCGTTTTTAAAGCCACCTTTACTGTGGCAGTTTTTATAATTGGTTTATTTTCCCTCTGCACTCAAAACGTTCACAATATGTCTCAAATCACTGCAGTGCATGCATTTGCCAGGTCCCATCTCTGTTACCTGATTTTGTATTTCAGCTTTGCATTGCAGGTTATGATCGGAGGAGAGCTCTTCATCCGTTAGTGTGGAAGCAAAGTCTTTCTGAGGCAGCTTCCCTGGGCTCTTCTCATTTGATTCCCAGCTAATGGCTGTGGCTGAAAAGATACAGGTATCTTAAAAACTGCCCTCCTCGTGCTTTTGGGTCTGGGGTATCTCTAACTCTGAAGACCTGAGCTTCTTTCTGGGGGTTATGAAGTTACTGGAAACCTGCTGCTAAAAACTACAGCCCCCAAACCGTGGTGCTGGGATGTTTTATCCTCCTCCTTGATGTCCCCGCAAATTGTGATTTGCCTAACGTAGTCAGGGAACATTTTGTTTCACAGCTCACTGATGCAGAGATGGCAAATTTCCCCTGTAATCAGGCTGTGATTTCTTCTTCCTTTCCCCCCAAACAACCCCATGATTCAGAAAAAAGCTGTTTGGCCGACATGCATGGCAGAAGACACAGGAGGCAAAGGCAGTCAGGAGGCAAAGGCAGTCAGGAGGCGAGGTGGCATCCCAGGCTGCAAACCTTCCTCCCCAGCAGAGAGAGGAGAAACCTCTGAACCCAAGCTGAACGAGAAATGACACCGCTGGTGCACAGGGGCTGCGCTACACTTCCCACAAGTGTCCATGTCTGTGATTGTGGTAATTGCCAATCAGTGGCGGAAAAATCCAGCTCCTTCCCCATTTCTGACCCCCAGGAGACACCTTGGGGTCTCCCCCGTCCCGCAGCCTCTGCAGATGCCGTACCTGCCAGCCCTGTAAAGGCTCTGGGTCCCAGCCTGATCTCATGCTCTCTGCGCCCGTAAGTCTGGGTTAAATCTTGATAAAGGGAGGAAAGACTCTCTTCCCGCTCTTGGACCATAACACGTAAACCACCACCCAACCTTCATGGGGCTTAGAGACGTGTAATGCAATGCAGGATGGATCCAGGCTGGCTGTGGGGAGGTCCAGCCATTTTTCTTTCTCATTTTTCCTCTCCTTCCCTCTTTCCCCCCGCTCCCAGCACCACGTGATCTATAGCGAGATAACAGCTTCAATTGCTCCAAATTGCTTATTGAGGACTCTGTGGTAAATCAATGATTTTAAATGGGATCACAGAATAGCAATCCCAAGAACAGCAGAATAAAAATATAAATGGAGCCGATCGGCGGTGAGGAGAGGCAAAACGCCCAGGCTGATTGCATTCAAGCTCTGCCGCCGGTGATGGGCACCAGAGCTGCCAGTGTGGGGGACAGGAGGCAGGATCTGGCCGACCTGCTTGGAAATTTGCCTGGGTAAAGCCAAGTGAGCAGTGAGCTTGCAAAGGTCTGAGAGCTCCTCTTGCTCCTTCACCTTGGGTGTTGTGAGTAAAACTGGGATCAGCTCTTCAGCATCATGCCTGGGACAGGATCCGTGGTGCTGGACTCCCAGACGTGGCACGCAACTGTCCCTACAGCAAGGTCTTGAGCTTCCTCGCACAGATAAGGGAAACCGAGGCACGGGTGCGTGGACCCATTCGGGCTCTGCCCGTTGGGCTCCGTGGCCACACATTGGGCTAAAATCTCACGTGTGCGCACGGGTCCCTGCACATGCTCCATGTCCCAGCATGTGTTTGCAGACAAGGTGTGGACAAGTCCAAGTTCCCACCGAAGCCGTTACTCATCCCCTCCAAATTTAGTTTCTGGGTGAAAATATCCCCAGTCCTCTCAGAACAAACAGCTTGTTGGTTGCTACCGAAGAACATGAGTTATCATGTCCTTAAATAGCCATTTTCTAGCTTTTAAGTGCTCAGGTTCTTGCAGTAAGTTACTGAGAGCAGAAACGCTGTCACTTAGCAACCTCCCCACTTTGGAGGATGTGAAGGGAGGTGGGGATGGGGGATTTTTGTCTTTCTTCTGCTGGAATTTCCAACTCAGCTCAGTCCTGAAATTTCTGCATGCGTGTCTGCCAGGCAAGACAAAAATGAAGATGCAGGCGAATAAAAGCACCATTAGACATGTCAGCAAGTGGATGAATGAATGCTCTTCCCTTCAGGTTTTTCTCTCCCCCGTGATTAATGAATTTCATTTACTGCACTAACAACCATACCTTCATCTACATGGTCAAGGCAAGAAGTGGCCCTGCCTCATCGCAGGCCAGACAGCGAGAGATGCAGTAGATGGAGGCATGGATAGAGGGGTGGACAGATGGGCTTTTTTGTATGCATGGTGCTGCTCACAATGGCCCACCCGGCAGAAAACACATCAATTTGATGGGCGTCCCTTGTGCTTTTGAGGGATGGGATGAAAGGAGACCTACAAAATCACAGGACAAGTTTTCTGTTGCTATCTGTGGTCATTTCCTATCTCTTCCACCCAAATCTGAAGCGTTTCAGTCTATACAAGGCTGTTGTAAAATGACTGGAAGAGGGAGAGTTGGATATGAGGTCAAAACCCAATAGCAGGCTCTGGAGAAGGTCGTGGTGGTTCTGGGGCCATGTGGGTAAATTAACTTCAATTAGCTGCAGAGTGGGATAAAAAGTTATAAAAAGCAAGTTGTAAAAAGCATTTAGAGAGTCAGAGAGCCTTGCGTGAGCATGGGATTTCACCCAAGGAAAGAGAAGCTGGATGGAGTTCAAGACCCTCGGCTCTGCGATGAGCTGTTTCATGGGGTTCAGGTTAAGAGTGAGTGGGGATGAATGTCCCCAAGAGTCAAGGCTGAGGCTCTCATTGCAGCCCTCAGGTGGGACACTTTGACTCTGCTACATCCCTCCTGCTGGAGCATCCCCAGCCAACGCTACACCACTGCCCTCGGACGCAGGACACTGCTGGAGTTACCAACCCCTGGAGCCCAGGAGTGCATGAGAAGTGACGGAGGAGAGGGATCGCGCTGCTTCTGCCGGGGTGTGGCAGAGTGGGGACAGCAGCAATCCCCCTCGCGCGTGAAGGGGAGAAGCAGCAGGTAAGCAGAAACTCTGCCAAAACCACCTCGTTGACAGGGTGCAGGGTAAACGTGGAGAGCTGCAGGCCAGCGATGCTCATCGCGAGGGGTCCCACCACTTCCACCCTCCCCTCTGGTCCTCCATGAGTTTCCAGCTGCTGTGTGAGTCCCACTCCGACACACCCCAGAGGGAGATACTTTAGTACACCACTTATTATATATAGTGAGAAAATGCGACTGACCTTTCCAATACAGCCGGCACAGGCACCGCCACAGAGCACCATCGGTGTCTATTATGCAACTGCTAAAGAATGTTCCTAATAATTAATTGTTGGTTATTTCAAAGGCAAGAACTTGCCCATTACACACAATGTGCAATTAGCTATATTTAAAAAGCTCTCTGCAGGGCTGGATTCAGCAAACCTGGCCCACCCCTCAGAGCAGTTAAGCGCATGCTTAACTTCAAGCAGGTCCTTTTGGCTCACTGACTCCAGTTTAAGCAGATGCCTAACTCTGTTCCTTATTCTGCACTGGATTTATTGACTGATTTATTTAAAAACATAATGTAGCACTGCTGACAGTTTATGCTTCAGAGACCTGTCCAAGAATAATTTTTATGAACAGAAACAGAGGCAAAATCTAACTCAGTTATAAACTGACACTAAAAAGCCATCAGCTCCGTGGTTTTCATGGGGTGGCAGCATGTGGAGATCGCAGCATGGGCACGCACGTGCCTCCTCGTGCAGCATCACAACCTGGTTCACAGTTTCACTTGTCTCAAGGGTGGTTTCCCCACTGGGAACCTGATGCTGGACCTTAAAGAGGGGCCTGGAGGGACAGAAGGGGTAGGGGAGATCAGAGAGTGTCCTTGCGAGGTGCTGCGCCCAGTGCAAATTCAATTCCCGCCCCAAAGGAGATATGGGATGGGAGGATTTAAGGACCAGCAAATGCCTTGGTTCCTGCCAAGGCTGGAGGTTTTGCTGGTGTTAAAACAGGCTCTGTGCCTGTGACAGTGAGCAGGACGTATCCTACCATGGGTCCTTCCCAGTCACGAGGGGAAAAGCCCCATCTGCCAGTCCTCGAGCTGCTGCCCATGCCAGGGACAAACCGAACAAAGTCTCTTCTCACTTTGCAGCTCTCCCCGTCTGTAAATACTTAGAGATAGGAGCCATAAAAGTACCTTAGAGAGAAGGCAGTGGTAAAATTACATCAAGCCTAGGGGCTTAAACCGATTGAAGGATACATTTTCCAAGCTGATACAGCTAAAGCAGCAGCAGAGCGCTCGTGCACAAAGTAGCCAGTGGAGTTTGATCATTTTTTGCCCTTCTAACTGGCCAGACAGCTGGAAAAAAGCCCCACGAATATTTTGGGAACATTTTCAGAAGTAGTACAGCGATGGAGGAATGTGTTAGCCAGCGGCAAAAGTCTCTGAGATTTTCCGAGCAAACAACCATTGCTTGGAAAATAATAGGGATAGCGTTTATCTCAGTGCGATGCTGCAACCTGGGCTGGTTTTAGGGAGCTGGAGCCCTGTCCTGGAGCTGCTGGGAGAGAAAGGGAGAGGGAGACAGCAGCTGTCCCAGCAAGTGCATGGCTTGAAGATATGTGTGGTCTTTTTTTTTTTTTTTTTTTTTCACAAA
>Ga0065711_1031101_pt1 | contig 30568 bp, 19 predicted proteins | sample Hoacrofraction12_FD_59098 | JGI IMG/M metagenome (GOLD analysis project Ga0065711, IMG submission 59098) | Hoatzin crop microbial communities from Cojedes, Venezuela - Epithelial fraction 12 v2 (version 2) | ecosystem: Host-associated > Birds > Digestive system > Esophagus > Crop | place... | reverse complement strand
TCTCAGCCTGTCCTCATAGGAGAGGTGCTCCAGCCCTTGGATCATTTTTGTAGCCCTCCTTTGGACCCGCTCCAACAGTTCAATGTCCTTCTTGTGCTGAGGGCTCCAGAGCTGAACACAACTTCATCTGTATTTGGCCCAGAAGCTGTGGATACTTTTTTCCCTAAATGTGTACTCTAATGAATTAGTCTAGTCTGTGTCACGCCAACCTGGATTATTTCAACACAGTCTTCCTTGAAATGACATCTGCAGACCACATGAACATTTGAACTACCACAGAGTTCACTTGTGGAGCTCTTTTGGACAATATGCATTTACCAAAATGTGAAGGAAAACGCTGCCTTTGAATTGCTGATTCATTTTACAAAATGTTAAATATTTTAGGCTTTTCACAATTTAAAGTGTTTCTGCAAACAAAATAAGTGAATTAACACTAACTCACTGATGGGCAGAATGCAAACTGGTTGAAGGTAAAAATTGAGACGTGTTAAATCCCCTGGCAGACAATTATTCATTGTAAGCTACAGTTAAAAGCAGCTCTGCAACTCCACAGAGACCTTTTGTTCCATATGGGTGGGAGATATATGTCTTGACTATGTAGAAAAAGAGGCAACTAAAAAGAGGCAGCTAGAGTAATAAGCTGAGTTCTGGGCCATTAGAAGTAAATTATATATATATACATCTACAGAACCAGAGAAGCCCTTAGAAATATCAATTACTGCCAATATTACCACTTTGAGAATGAGTAGATCAACTAATATCTCTTAGGAAACTGTCCTTCTAAAGCTGAAATAATTAGCCAGCAAAGGAGAATAATGACGGGTAAAGGTGAGAAAGAGTTAATAATTGCTGCAAACAGTAAAATAAGACATAGAAGATAAGTGGTGAGGACAAACTGCAAGAATGACTTGCTAAAGGCTGCTGGGGTACAGATTCATACAATAGCATTTATTTCAGTAGAGTTCACTACTACTTCAGTGTACATACATGTACACTTGTATATGTGTGTGCGTGCACGTGTTTGCATGTGTGCATACATACACCTTTACTGCTCTAAGTAGCATCAGTTACAGGCCTCTGATTCCTGAAACCAGCCCCCACATGAAAAGTTTCATCGTAGCTGTGATTTAAAGTTACAGCCGAAGTTTTAATAAATCCAGACACCCTTTATGGTTCAGCTGGACTGAAGTCCCATCCTCTCCACAGATTGGGAGAGCTTGGTGTACCTGGATCAGGCTCAGCTGATGGCATCTTTACTAGGACTCAATTATCTGCAGCAATAGACAGCGCTATTGGTTTTGCCTGTTTTTAATATTCTTGCATTGTTATACAAGTGGTATACAAGTGTCACGGAGATGAAGGAATTCAGACAAGAGATATATGAAGAGCAATCAGTGACAGAATTAGAAACAGGACCTCCTCCTCAGTTCTTCCCTCCACACTGTCTCAAGTATTTGTTATCAGAAAGCAACAGGTTTTCAAATCGCCTTTTAAATTAAATATTGCTATATATTATAAATTAAATGACCAATTCTGCAGTGCTATACAGCTTATTTTCTTATACTTCGGGGTTGTCCTTCTTTTCAGCACTACATGACTGAATGAATCCATGTTTGAAGTCTGTAACTGGTTCTCACATGACTTTCTAACAATTTAATGGCATTAATAATTTATCTAAGATAAATTCTACAGCTAAAATCTGGCAGTAAAGTAGATTACTTTCATTTGTTACAAATTATTGCTACTGTTACTGTGAAAATCCTACAGTAATCTCAGATGTTTATTGTTAATGAAAGATATTACTACATTAAGAAAGACATTCACTTAACTTCTTTCATAATTTTGCCATAAAAAAGTGATTAATTGGTGTTAGAAACAATGAATCAACCTCATTTGACATAATCCACTGTTTCTTGTGAGTGTAGTGTTAAATAATTTTAATTTCATGATCAAAATTTAAGATTCTTCCAAGGACCTGTTCTGCTGTTATTTCACATCCTTAATTTTCTTCAGCATCGAAGGAATTGTACTTGTGTGCAGCAGACAAATAAATATAATCCTTAAAATTTTAACACAATAACTTAAATATTCTTTCATGATGCTGTTGAAAGGGTTTGTATTTTCTGCATAGCTTTTTCCCGTCTCTCCTTAGTAAGAAACATTTTATTAAATAGATCACAGAGAAATATTGATACTATCTCTGCAGCTTTCCGGTAGACATAGTCTTTTGTTTGCTCATGTACTGTCAGTACCCTAGAACCTGTCCTCACTGATGTTGACTTTAAATGGCTTTTGTAACACGGGCACCTTATCTGCACAGGTCTTACTTCTTTGGCTCCGCACATGGTAGACTCATGCCAATCCCAGAGACAAATGTTCCACAGGTCTTTTTAACAACTTTTTAAGCTCTCCCTTTCCGAGTTGTCTTGGGCTGTGAACAGTGATGCTGCTAGAGAATAAGGCAGATGGACTGCGACATGGATCTGTAACAGAGGCACACTCCTCCGACAGAGATGACCTTAGCAAACTAAAGGCATTTCAGCCACCAGGTTTAGAAGTTCACTTTGCTTATCAATGAGAAGAACAAGGGTCACATACTGTATGTTCTGTCTTGCCTTTTTGCCTGAAAGACAGCATTTTCAGACTTGAAACTAGTAATCATAATTATAGCTCATGATATAATTTCAGGACTTTTCGCCATTCCCTTCATTAGAAGAGACTTGAAGATCTTAAAAAAGCTGCTTAGTGCAGGTTTGGTTTTTTTTGGTGCTATAAAATGATGAGAAAAGAAATAGAATATGCATAATTCATGATAGGCATGACAATAAAAAAGTCTTGATTCCATTTTTTTCTTTATATCTCTTGATGTATCTCTTGATGTAAGGCTGTAGGTTTGCAATAAAACTCTTGTCTACATTTACACTTAGTTACTTACATTGTGAAAGCTATTGTCATCTCCAGTAACATATGAGACACTATTGTATTAGGCATTATACAAGAAATAAAGTAGACCACTCCTGGCTCTAAAGAGTTTACATTTTAGGCATACTAACTCACAATTTTATAGTCTTTTTGCCTTCAAAAGAGAATGTTAATACTAATGCAATACCATATTAGTATCTATACAAAAAGATACATGGACCTTTAACATTTTTGAGAGCTTGAAAATATCTGTTCAACACTGTGTGAGAATAACCTGTGGGAAAGCTACGTATATAAGGTAAATGACTCTTATGAATCAGGCCACTAAGAGCAAATAGGCTGCTCTGACACAGATCAGTGTTCACTCTGCAACTGTGGAAGAAGAGTGGAAATTGAAAAGCACTAGTGTTTCACCAGCAGCCTGACACCCTTTGACTAGAGGCCGACAAGAAGCACTTCATGTATTCTAGGTATAATGGGAAAAGAAAGGAGAGATGTCAGCTGGAAAAAGACAACCCTCTTTCACTGACCCAAATCCAAAACTCAGTGCCAGGAAGAGGATTAAACTAGCTAAGAAAACTCATGAGAAGAATAAAGGATTTGGACACGACAGTAAAGTGACCTTATTAGCATCTTTTAATGTATTATATTCTTAATGATCTTACTATGAAATGAAGTTCTGACTTCATATGTTCAGCATTATTTAGAAACTTCACACAGATTTTTAAGGTTTTATTTTGGTTTTAAAGGTACTCCAGAATCTCCTGAGCTTGTTTCAGCCACATGATTTTCCATGCCCAAAGCATTAATTTACAGCATGAAAAAAGATGTATGTGACAGAGAATCATTCAATTGGAAACTATAGGCCTTGGAGCAAGCCCAGAGGTATGTAATAAAGATAAAACCTTTACTAATGTCAAAGAGGAAGAACAAAAATAACAATACACAAGATTCAATTGCTTAAAATATGTAGTTGTTCCAGTGAAGTTGAGAAAAAACCAAAGCATTTTAAATCTAGAAGATACCTAGCCACAAAATTTAGGGAAGAAAAGAAGGAAAAAAATACCTCACTTTTTTTTTTTCTCCAGGAATCAAAGCTAAAAATAAACATTAGCGTTCACGTATTTTTACTTTTGGAAAAGAAAATTACGCATTACAAATCATAACAGAAAGTTTGAAAGTTCTGCTGTTTCTCATAAATATAAAAACACCACCAACAAGAAACCAATTACCAAACATTTTTCTTGACCTCTTTGTAAGGTGCTCCTTGTTCGTAAGATGCTATTTTATGTCTATTCATGTGTTCTACAGTTATGTAAAATGTCTTGTGTCCAGGAAATTACTTTCTTTGTACAAAAAAAGCTAATTATGAAGGGAAGATAATAAAAATTTAAGAGGAAAGTTTCTACTTAATAATGCCACGAGTAAATTCAAATCATAAGCCTTTGAATTCAAAAGGGCATTTGAATTCTCTCTGACATCGTGTAGAAAACTAATCCTCAATACCTGAGACCACTAATTACATTACAGATCATATATGGAGAGGTCTTTAACGTAAGCCAACACAGCCATAAAGTGAGAAGGCAGGATCTGCTTTACCAAAATCAGAAAAAGTTTAAGGTGATATATTTCAAAATACACAAATTGAGATAAGTAAGCAGCATGTTACACCCAGAAGCAGGTAACAGATGTAGTAAGGAGGAAAATACTTGTTCTGGAAATGTTGTAGCTAATAGAAGTGCTAGTAAGAAAAGAAATTTCCGTTAAAACTGTTATCTCAAGAAATTCAGGAAAAAAACCCAAATATCTATTGGGTTTGACTGGCCAGGTTTTGGTCCGGGGGGGCTACAGCAGTGGATTCTGTGAGAAGGTGCCAGAAGCTTCCCCCATATCCAATAGAGCCAGCGCCAGGCGGCTCCAAGAAAGACCCACTGCTAGCCGAGGCCGAGCCCATCGGCGACAGCGGTAGTGCCTCTGTGATAACATAGTTAAGAAGGGGGAAGAAAAAACTCCTGGGTAACAGCAACTGCAGCCAGAGAGAGTGAGACGATGTGAGAGAAATAGCTCTGCAGACATCAAGGTCTGTGCAGAAGGAGGGGGAGGAGGTGCTCCAGGCGCTGGAGCAGAGATTCCCCTGCAGCCCGTGGAGAAGACCATGGCGAGGCAGGCTGTCCTACTGCTGCCCGTGGAGGTCCACAGTGGAGCAGATACCCACCTGCAGCCTGGGGAGGACCCCATGCTGGAGCAGGTGGATGCCTGAAGGATGCTGTGAACCTGTGGGAAGCCCACGCTTGAGCAGGCTTGTGGCAGGACCTGTGCACCCGTGGAGAGAGGAGCCCACGCTGGAGCAGTCTGTTCCTGAAGGACTGCATCCCATGGAAGGGACCCACACTGGAGCAGTTTGTGCAGAACGGCAGCCCATGGGAATGACTCAGGTTGGAGCAGTTCATGGAGAACTGTGTCCCACGGGTGTGACCCCAAGCTGGAGCCAGGGAAGAGTGTGAGGAGTCCTCCTCCTGAGGAGGAAGGAGCGGCAGAGACAATGTGTGATGAACTGATTGCAACACCCACTGCCTGTCCTCCTGCACTGCTGGCAGGGTGAAGGTAGAGAGTTCAGGAGTGAAGTCAAGCCCAGGATTAAGTGAGGAGTGGGGGGGAAGGTGTTTTAAGATTTAGTTTTTATTTCTCGTTATCCTACTCTGATTTGATTGGTGATAAATTAAACTGATTTCCCCAAGTCGAGTCTGTTTTGCCTGTGATGGTAATTAGTGAGGGATCTCTCCCTGTCCTTTTCTCAACCCACGAGCCTTTCATTGTATTTTTTTTCTCCTCTGTCCTGTTGAGGAGAGGAATGATAGAGCAGCTTTGGTGGGCACCTGGCATCGAGCCAGGGTCAACTCACCACAAAATAATTTCATTTTTTTCCTTCAGAAAGGAACAGCAAAAGATGTTTTTTGCATCAAAAATCTATCGAATGGCTTTGACTGAAAAAATTTCAATTAACATATTTACGGAAACCTGTGAAAGAGGATTAAGTTTGTATATGCTGTGAATCAAGTATATGTATGTACATTTCTCATGAATCAGCTGACACACATAACTTGTTAGCGTGCCTAAACCTTACTGCATGATTCATTAGTTTTATTACTGCATGAGAGTATTTTATTCATTCCAGTTAGTGCACATACATGAATAATAGAAGAACTTCCAGTGAGCTATACTGGGAAAAAAAATCTCTTTGTTTATATGAACTATGAGACAAACAGAATGTTTGACTTTTTATAGGATGATGAGATGTTCCTATCATACAGATATACATCATTATTATTGGTGAGTATTATACATGAGATCCCTATTGCACTGCTAGCATCTGTTTTATCATCATCATCTTCTTTTTCAATCTTCCTACCACAGCAGTTCTTCGATCTGCAGCATTTGTCAAAGGAAGGGGAAAGCCTCCATTGGCTGCTTTGCTCCAAGCGCTCTCATCAGCTGAAACAGCAGGAGAAAAAGGTTGAGTCATTGGAGGAGCAGGAGAGACCCTTCACATGTGAAACTGTATTTGTAAGGTGGCAGACTTCCTCATAACTAAATAGCAAGTTGTTGGCTAGGGGAGATTTTAGCAATTTTTTTGCTTGATAATTAGGCTAAGAGACAAAGGCTGCACAATAATGTAGAACCAGCTGTAAGGGATTTTGAAAGCACAGAGACGATTGCTTTGGGCAGCAACTAAATGAAATGAAAGAAACAAAGGGAGATTTTTAAGATGCCTAAAGCAGGATTTGGGCTGGGATGTACGTGTGCTTTTTTCTAACCAAGGCCAAAACTTGTGCTATGCGATGGAGCTGTTTTTCAAACCCTGGAAGAAAGGGACATTCTGAATTTAAGAACATGATTAGCAATCAGAAATATGTAGGTAGAATACACATGGCTAAGCAGTGGTATGCACTTTCCGTTGCAAGAATTATCTGTAACTTCCCTACTTATTTCAAAATATCTGAGACCAATTTAAATCAGTGATAACTTTCATTTATTTTACTAAAGAGATTTCCTCATTCCTTGCAATAGTCGTAGAGAAATTCTGCTCACAAAGTTCCAGGGTTCGGCCAGGGGCTCTGGAATCTAGTATTTGATGTGGGATTGCTTCCAAGTCAGGTTCTCACTGTCTTCACAGGACAGTAGTGTGGAGGAGCTGCATGCTGCCCACTGAGTTAACACATGAAAGTAGAATTTCTTTTGGGGATAAAAAATATGAAAACTTGCCGAAGTTTTGTGGAGAGTTTTTGAACAATAAAATAATCAAATTAATTGATTTCATATAGCTTCCGCAACCCCAGTTCAAGTGCACTGGGGGCTAAAGTATTAATTTTCCTACAATAACTATGAATACAGTCTCTCTTGTAGACACTCCCGTCCTGATTGTCTAGATTTTGGTAATTTCTATTGGATATTACAAAGTCTTTGGTTATCTTTTCAGAGCCCTGTCATCTTAAAATGGATTTTTATGGGTCAGCATGTTAAAATGAAATATATGTACTTGGATTCATGTTTGTTTGCAGTTTGAGGCTAAGGTCAGAAAAGGTGGTTGCTGACATCTCTATGTTACACACAAGCTGTGTGGGATGTGAGAGCTACATCTGAGCATCCAGTGGCATGATGAGAAGAGCTACCTGAAATGTTGCCATTGAGAAGCACCAGATAGAAGGTTGTGTAGGTATTGCTGATCCCCTGTTTTGCCCATTTCCTACAATTTTCTCAATGGAATTATGAGCCTTATGCACTGATTTAAGAGTGATAGTATACTTCTTGCATATCTGCTTCTAACTTCAGTCATCAACTTCTCAGAGACATAAACCTGAAGCATCCTTGGTCTTAGCAGAGTTGATTTTACCTTCCCTCAGTAAAGTGTTGCCCCTGGTGCTGTCCTAGACTGCACTGCAGGAGATTTAGAGCACACTCCAGCTCTTTTCAAGAGGACAGATTCTGTCTTAAGCATCCCTGCATCTAAGTCTTGGTTAGCAGTTCTCACTTCTTCAAATGCCACTTAGAAAAAAACCCAGGCCCAGGGGCAGAGCAGGAATCCTAAGCCCACTACTGGGCTGAAATCAACTTGAGCCAAAAAAGAGAAGAGCTGTTCTTCTCACAGCGTGGGCATAGCCAGCTCTGCTGTCCTAGTCCTCTCCATTACATCTGGGCTATGCACGTATTCTTCCTGGGCCTGACTCAAAGCCCAGGGCAATTGGAAAGGATGTTCACTGATTTTGCCATGGCTGGGATCAGGCTCATCATGAGCAATCCTCTCCGCATTTGTGCAAGAGCACCTAGCATTTATGTTCTCACTGAAACTACAGCCTGCGTGATAGTTATGAGTCACATGCCAGTCACTGTGCTTTTCTTTCCACTAGAGCTGCATGCTGAAAAAAAGCTAATTAGTTCTCAAGTGACTGTTTGATGATATTTTTGCAAATTTTTCTGACAAATTCACCTAGGTCTAGGTTATTTTCTCACAGATAATTGCTGAAGTTGTATGCCTTTATAAACTGCCAAATATGGCCAGAGCAGCCATCAATCTCATCAGAGCACAAGCGACTGACAACAGATTTGAGTGCCTGCTCATATTGTGCAAACACATTTCTAGCTGCTACATTTCATGTACTATGACTTGTCGCCAATGTCTTACAGGCTCCTTGGAAAATTGGATACAAATTAAAAAAAAAAATTAAACATGCTGTGTTTTTCAAGTGCTTGAACTGAAGACAGCTCTGGGCTACCATCTTCCCCCCACAACAACTTTCACTCTTGAAAGTCTCTCTTGCCTTTTTTTTTTTCTTGGTTTGATGTCGTAAATCAGACACCCAGGAGACAGCAGGGAACTAGGACAGGCTTTTCAAAAGCAACAAACAGCGCAAATGGAGCTGTGTAGACCAGTGGCAATTCTCAGTGCCCCAAAGATTAGAGAGCAACATTTTTCTGAACTGGCACAGGGTGGGGGGGGAAGCGGAATTAAATATCTATCTCTAATTACTTTTACTTCTGCTAAAAGCGTTGCCATGGGAACTCCCTGCAGAGGAGAAGGGACACTGGACCTGACAGTTTCTGGGAGCTGGTTCAGGCACAGCTGTTTGGGCTAACTTGTTCTGTTCCTTGCAATATTTGTAGGGGAAATTAAAACATAAGAAATGTTTTATTTACTTGTGCTTCCTAAGGAAAACTCCTCAAAGATGTAAGTTATCAGCTTTGCCTGCCATGATGTCTATTATCTTCACTGTTATTACTGGGCCAGTGTCTCTGGAAGAAAAATGGAGTGGAAAAATCATCGAAGGACAGACAGTAACTGAAAGCTTTTATGCTGCTGTTCATTCTGTACACACCAAACCTGATTTCTGAACAGACAGTAAATATTGGTATTCCTCAGAACTGGCACATGGTCCTGCTATGGCAGTTGTTAGATTGCCTGACAGATGATCTGACACTGTATGTTTCATATAATACAACCTGTCAGAAATGAACCTGTACATATTTTCGGAGTAACGAGGGGAAAAACTTACCATTGTTCCTAGGGATATTCTGTAGTGGTACATCAGCCCAGAATACAATCCAGTAAAAAATGCAAGCAGTGATACAGTTATTTGTGGTTCAAAAAGCATTCTCACCTTCCTCTGTGAATTAAAGTGGAGCAGAAAACTTGAAATTATTAATTCATAAGATCAATGGGAGATGGAGCCTCTAACCATTAATACCAAATAGTGTATTAGCCCAGTCAGGCTTCAAAGTAAATTAAATATGTAATGTGAAAATTACTTTAGTGAAAACTAGTAGGAAAGCATGACACTGATGTGATAACTGGAATAAGCTGTAGTCTGGAGAATAGGCTACCTAGGCATATTCTAAGGGCAAAAAAGTTCTGGTAAATTTATAGAAGACCTAACAATATCCTTAGTAAAAACAAAATACATCTGTTCATTTACATGTCTAACCTGACTCTTCTTGTGCTCCTTCAGATTTACTTTTAAAATAAAGCAGAATCGCTTCAAAGATGGAGAAAAGTTTTTGACAGAGACTGTTTCAGTTGGTAGCTTTTCAATGCTAATAGATAATATGCCCTTACAAAAGGGTTTTTAAAATTTTTGCATCTTGAATTATTCTATTGCTGTTAATGATCTGGAGGTAGATTTTGAAATTTTATCCTTTTTGCAGAGAGTGGTCTCTAATTTTTGTGTTCTAAAGCTTCAAAGGATCTTGAAAGGATCTCAGAGTGAATTATAAATACGATTCTAATTTTTTCCCATTTATACTATATGAAGTGATATTCTGGCACAGCTACTTTTATTACAGAAGTCTACCTTGTACGAAAAATGAAAATAGAAGTCATAACATGAAAAGAAATGTCAGAGTCTCTACAGATCCCATGTTTACCTCTGTGATGTTCACACCTCACACTGGAGGTGCAAGCAATTTTCTAGTGGGAAGAAATTACTCTGCCATGGTGTTTATCAGGTTTACTCAGCTCAAGGTTTATTACCAGTAATTGTTGTACTAGAAATCACCACTATGGAAGTATTCAATCTGCCTTCTGTCTATAAGGGATGTATTATGCTGTTGCTTAATTAATTTGGTACCTTTCCCTAACCTCAAATTAAAATAGGAGCTCAAGCATGAAAAAAAATAAAATGAGGAGCAGTTAGTGTATGCACTTGACTCCAGATTCTCAACCCCGTGTTTCCATATCCCATAAGTGAATGCAGAGAGTTTATTTCTTAGGTATATACAACTTTTTAGAAGTTTTAAAAGGAAAAGTCTAGATCTTTGCTGTGGTACAGACTTTGAACTTAAGATTTCTCAACCGTCCTGAGCATTTACATGCTTATTCTTTTTTTACATGCTTTTTTTTTTTTTTTCATCTAGCAGTCTTTGAGTAGGAAAAAAATGGGGGAGAAAATGCATTTCACAATGGCATATTTTTTTAAATGTCTTACGACTGCCAAGTCAAGACAGCCAGAACAACAGTTGGGATGACTTTGATTTGTTAGTTCCGTACCGAACCTGCTTTAAGCCTAAAAGGATTTCTTTGTACCTGGTCTTATTACTATAAAACAGTTAGTGAAAGAAAACTAAAAAGATAAAAAGGAAAAAGGAAAGCATACCACATTCAGAATTAATAGGTTAATGTTCTGATGCTGAGATTGATTTATCAGTTTCAGAGTTGTGTTATGATCACATCATAGCTCCACAAATACAGTGGTCACCATGTAAAGACCAATGTTTGGCAAGGAACCAAACCTTAAAATTTGTCACAGATATAGCAAATTCTATTCATAAAATATTGGTTGTGTGTCATATTCTACTGGAGTGTCACTGCGAGTTTATGACTTTACCTAATTATTATCATTAACTCTCTGTCCGTATTCTTTCCCAGCTAAACATGATATTCTTTGATTTTTTGAGAGCTTGATAGATCTGAACAAAAAAGTAGATACCAAGTCTGAAGCTTTTTATTTTCAATCCAGAACCAGACAAATCCCACTTTATGGACAATGATCTAATGCTCTCATATACACTTTTATTATTCTCCCCTACACTCAGACAGAGCTTTCTGAGAGAAGTAGTTGTTGAATCTACATCAAGAAATTGATGCAGGCTACAATCAAAAAAATAGAATAAATAAAACCCACCTGTAATAAACTCAATAACTACCATTCCGAATTCATCTGAAATAAAAAAGCTGAATAGGAAACACATAGTATTTCATTCTACGTGTAGGAATGTTTGTTTCTCAGTATTTCACAAGAACAGCTGGAAAAGAGTTAAATAACTATCCATAGAAAGCTGCAATATTTAGGGATATAAATAGCCTTAAGGTCACCTGTGAGATGGATACAAAAAAGGAATAAATGGAGCTGCTTCTAAAGAAAGGAGAACACCTATGAATTATTAAATGGAGTGGTCTGACTCATGTGTCTTTTGTTGCTACACTAAGTCAAGTGAATGTTTACATCACCCGAATCTCCAGCATCAGACCAAGCTTTTAAGAGTAGAATCTATTTATTATGAGAAAGTTTCTTTAAAAGTTTTTGGCTAAAGAATAGTGTTACACTGAGCAGACACTGGAAGATACTATTTTTTGCTGAAGGAATGAACTTCACCATCTAAAACTCTGTTTTCATTTCTGATGTCTCCGCTGTTACTCTTACGTTACCTCACACGTAACTGACAAGAACCTTATGAATTACTAACTACACAACTGTTGCCTCTTCACTGCTGATATTTTTCCTCTAATGAAGTTCTGGCACTTACAATTCATCTATAGTTGTAAGAAACACTTTTTGTCCATAGCTCACATAGAGACAAACATTCAACTACATACTTTCAACGTTCACAGGCATAAAAAGGAAAGAAAGCTTTCGAAAATCATTTAAATACATAGGTTCCCAAAAGACCAAGACATCTCAAAGTAAACATATGCCCAAGAAATAAATGAACTAGAGAAAATAAAAGCAAATCTCAACTACATGTGTTTTATCTTCTTAATGTGAAGTAACTTCCCGTTCTAGTGGTTATGGATGTGTGCCAGACTGATCATTATTGCAGATATAAAGTGGGTGCTGTTATAGACAATTAAAAGCTATGGGAAAATAAAATATTTTGCACATAAATATAAATGAATGAAAAATACATATAAATGAGTTTTGCAAATGCAATTACTAAAACATAGGAATTCCAAAATTTAAATCAATATAATCTGGCCTCTTCATCTGCAGTATGGCAAAGCCTTCAGTTATAGGATCACTATTTATTTTCCATTCCACCTATAACAGCAAAAGCCTTTTTCACAAAAGTCAAGGGGTTTTTTTGGAGTGTTTTACTTTTTTTGTGTCATTGAAACTGATAGTGAATTTTATTAAACCTAATTTTCCTTCATTAATCATAACACAAAAATTCTTATTTGAATCTTCTTCATTTAAGTTTCCTGAATCAAGAATTCCAGAATTTGCAAACCAGGCTTTTCTGGTCTGGAAAATAAGCCTGTCACAAATGAGATAATACACAATTCATAACAGATTATTCCATCAATTCAGTCAGGCTCTGTAAAATATTCCATTCAATGACCAAGCACCTGATTTTAATACACAAAGAGGCTATAACTGGTTCTGAATTTCTGAACCAAGCGTTGGTTCAGTTTAGTTTCAAGACCTGTCTTAATGTGTGCTGCTGAATTGTTCTTACATAAATGGAGCCATTAAAACAGCAATCCATTTTAAAGTGTGACCAGAAGTGCACTTTTTAGGTGCATATCACAAGTACACTTGCTAGGAGTGACATTGCACAGTACTCTGTAAAGAAAAATATTATTGAGCTTAGCAGAAAGGACTTTAGAAGAGTAAAATGGGAGGGTAAAAAACCAAAAAGAAATGAAGTGGCATCAGTGTATGGGGCTTATGCTTTATTCTGCATTCATTTCTGAGTGAGACTTGGATGGGCTTGCCCTTAGCCATAAGAATTTGGGTGAAAAAGACAAAATGAGTCAAGGGAAAAATATCAAGAAACAAGGTGGTGGTTGTTCACCTTAGAGTATTTCGCTACTCTTGCTACTGCAGTGCGTAATTCTGGAAACTGTGTTTGTGTGGTAAACTTTCAAGTTTCCAGCAACAACAGGTAAGTATGGACCCAGCTTTTTTTATTTGGAAGCTTCTACAACCATGTCTAATCAAGCATAACTGCCAGGAGCATACTGTTGTCCCTAAGCAAGCACTTTAGTAAGCTCATATGATCTTGATGTTGGATGGGTAAGTGAAGGACAGGATACAAAACAAGATAAGTGAGGAAGGATTTATTTTTGTCAGTTTTCCAGGATCTACTAAGCACTTTGCAGATATTTGTTTCTTTTTCTATATTGGGGTCAGGTCTGATTCCAAAATGTTCTTCATCCTACAGGTCTGTTCTGGTTTATATTCATGTAAGATGCACATTCAGGATGAGTTATGTCATAAACATGCTAAATTTCCCCATATTCCTGTTTATCTTCACACATTCCACACTGCTGTTTTAAGAATGTTCATGTAAAAAGTCTTTCCATTTGTGACTGCATTACTTGACGTACTGGGTCTGGCTGGGTGGAGTTAATGCCCTTCACCTGTATGGTGCTGTGTTCTGGTTTTGTGGCTAAAACAGTGTTAACACACCAGAGTTTTGGCTGTTGCTGAACAGCTCTTGCACAGCATCGAGGTCTTTTCTGTCTCCCACTCCCTGCTCCCAGTGAGTAGGCTGGGGGAAGGCAAGAGGTTGGGAAAGGACACAGCCGGGACACAAATTGACCAAGGGGCTATTCCATCCCATATGATATCGCCCTCAACAACAAAAGCGCAAGGAAAGGAGAGGAAGACAATTCATTTGGGGTTATGGTTACTTCCCAAGCAACTGCTGTGAGTACTGAAGTCTTGCTTTCCAGACTGCGGCTGGACAATTGCCTGCCAAAGGGAAGTAGAGAAAAGTGCCTTTTTTTTAATTTTTCTTTCCTCAAGTGCACATCTTTTGCTTCACCTCATCTTGATCATCGAGTCTTCTTGCCTTCTTTCTATTTTCTCCCTGTCCCACAGCAGAGGGGAGTGAGTGATCTCCCAGCCACTTCTCGGGTTCCCACTGTCCAGAGACATGGAGCTACTGAAGAGAGTCCAGCAAAGGGCCACTAAGCTGGCTAAGAGACTGGAGTATCTCTCACACAAGGAAAGGCTGAGAGAGCTGGGACTGTTCAGCTTGCAGAAAGGTTCAGGGGGGGATCTTTTCAATGTATGTAAATACCTGACGGAAAGGTGTAAAGAAGAGGGGGCCAAGCTCTTTTCAGTGATGCCCAGTGCCAGGACAAGCAGCAATGGGCACAAATGGAAAGTCAGGATGTTCTGTCTGAACGTCAGTAAACGTTATTTAACTGTGAGGGTGACCGAGCACTGGCACGGTTTGCTCAGAGAGGTTGTAGAGTCTCCCTCCTTGGAGATATTTCAAAGCCATCTGGACATGGTCCTGGGCAACTGGCTTTAGGTGGCCGTGCTTAAGCGGGGGTTTTGGACCAGGTAACCTACAGAGGTCTCCTCCAACCTCATACCAGAGCAGCTATGTTGGTGTTCGGCTCGTGGCTGGGTCAGCCCACCACACCTGATTTGAATTACTAAAACCACACAAAACATACGGGAAACAATGAGGGCTGAAAGCAGCTGTGCATCATTGGGAGTTTCAGAGAAAATTCTGGTGTCATAGGACATGAGTGTTTATGAAGCAAGGTGGGAGAAAGGATCCTTTCCTTAGCTGTTCAGCTAACCTCACTTGCATACTTGGATTCATATTAGTTGCCATACATTTTGTTATATGAAATATCCAGTTTCAGTCTGGGATATGGTTTATAGTGGGATTTGATTTTCTTTTTGTGTTCAGTTGTGTGTATCTTGCTTAGTCATTTCACTGGTGTGAGTAGATCTTCAGGTCTCATCTCCTGCTTGTTCAGTCTCATGGAATTACTTACTCTAACTAAAGTATTAGGCTTTTTACTGTCTATCTGGATGAAATTTAATATCTAGTTGCATATGAGATCTAACTAGATCTCTGTTCGCTTCCAGCCTTAAGGTCTAAGAAATTATTTTCTGGCATCAAATCTCAGAGGAAGACTGGAGAATTTTCTCTAATATTTAAAAATTAAGTTATAGAGATCTAGAATCAAATATGATCAGCTGCTTTGTGACTGTGTATGGCTAATGAACAGGTATTGACGCAGATGTGGGACATCACTGACTTGCTGTCATTGCTCTTGTCCATTGGGAACGGGACAGCGATAGACTGAGGAGATGGAAATGCAGTCTCAGCTTTCTTTGCAGAACATTGTTGAGCCTCACATCAGAAATATCTGTTTCCCTACTTCAGTCTACTTGGTTCTCTTTGTTGCAATTGCCCATTTTACTGATTTTACTGCCCTCTTGCTCTTATGTGCAGTAAGTTAGATTGGGAAAACCTGCCTCTTCCACTGGGAAATCAGCAGTGGTAAATTAACTACTATTTGGCAGCCCTCCACAGATGGTGCCAGCAGAATTTCAGCCTAAGTCAGTGAGAACAAGGCAATTTAAAAACATTAAAAATGCATTGACAGCAAAGGAATAAAAGCAGTCACTCAGGTACAAGCCAGAATAGTTAAAAAGCTTTTGGCAATACCATATTTTTTCCATTCTATGAGATATCCTTTTTTGCACAGAGAACTTTGTAGGTAAAGAGAGGTACAGCAGTGTATTGTTTACTCGAGATATTTCTTGGGAAAGAGAAGTGTAATATTTTGTACTGATAAAAGCTGGAATAAAAATAAACATTCAAACTTATTCAAACTTACTGAATACATTACTGATTTTTGTTTTATTTATGATGATTTCAGATCTCATCTATCATTTAACGGTCTTCTGAAAGCTGTTGTCACACACACAGACACTTGAATTTCATTCACATTTGCAAAGTCATCCATTATACATGAACAGCTATGCTATGACTACTGTTGAGGAAAGAATTAGAAAGCGTGTTTCTAAAGTAAGGCATTTCTATAAATATTTGTCCTGAACTGGGACCTCATTCCAGTGTTTACTACAGGAGTGTGAAATACTAGGATTTGTGCCCACCGGTTCTTTTAGGAATGCATTTACTGCTGGTCTTAAAAAGTCCTATTTTTTCAGAGTAGTGTTACTCTAGTGTGGATTTTTCACAATCTCCATCTTTTTGGAACGATATAATTCCATCAGCTAAAAGCATGTGTAAAAGATGAATACATACAAACCAGAAAAATGAGCTAATATCCATAATAGATATGATGGCCTAAGATTTGATTAACAGTTTGAAAATAAATTTAGCTAACTTGACAACTTAGGTTATTTCAGTGTTTCCAAGTGCAATAATTTTTTAAACGATTTCTGGCAGGTAATTTATTAGGATGTTTATCCACTGTAAAAAATTTCCATATTTATCTGGCTCATCTCCTATCTTTGATTTGACACATAGTGTGAACAGATAACAGGGTAAAACTGCTTGTCTCTGATCTCATGAGAATTGCGTCGATTCCTAGTGAGATATGTGAATTATCTAATTCATAATTGTATGTCCTTAATGTTACATAAGAGCAACCTAATAGTTGCATGGCAAGATAGAATATGCTGTGTGAATAAATCAGAAAAAGATCACGAATCTTAGTTGTGGGAGGATGGAGGGGAATAGTCCATAATCAATAACTCCTGATGTCCCACACCAGAGAGTGAGCCATGTCGTAATTTTCACCATCTGAAATACGTACGGTTAAACCTGGACCTCATGTTTTATTTTCTTCATGAGGTGTACTTTCCCAGCCTGCTGTCCTGAAGCCTTGAAACTCCTCATCTGTAAGATCACATGGCCATGGGCACAGAGCAGACAAGCATTAACGCTGCCAGTGGGAACGTGTCAGCGCAATCTCTGCGCTTCTTGACACTATCCCACAACTGAGTTATTGTAATGCAGAAACCTCCTTCTGAGCATTTCTCTTTTCACACCTGTGAGACTAGACCCAGCAGGCATATTTTATGCAGTTGTTCTTAAAAACAGGTTGCTTTTTGGGACGCATTACTTGTTATTAATAAATAATTTCAGAATCTCACTGCCCTGGTAGTTGGAAACGTTGTAACTTGCAGATACCATGACCCATGGTCCTTTTTTATTCATGTATTCTTCTGCCAATGTATTTTTTAACTTACTCTTCCTAAAGTTTTTTCCTGTCATGAGGGTTAAAGAGGATGCTCATACTCAGCCTTTCTTTTACCATGCTAAACCAACTGGGCCTTTTCAGTTTTGTCTGCCCGTGTTATGGAGCACCATTCTAGATTTTTCTAGCACCAGTTCCTTATGAGGTTCGTCTTTCTTTAACAGATGTGACCACTTTTTCATACGGTCTTCTCAATAAGTTCTCTCCAACCCTGCATGAGATAGCTTACCACTGTATGGCATGCCACAGAAAATGGTACACAGCACATAGCCTCAGTTGGAATGAGAGGAAATACCTCATCTGCCCTGTCCTCCAGGCACTTCTGCATTTTTCACAGCCTTTACTTACCAACAGATCGTAGTCCTGCTGACTAATCAGTTGCAGTCATCTTGTAATGTTCCTCTGACATATTCTGCTGGCTAACCACTACTTCACAGCAGAAATTCATGTCATTGAACGAATGACCTTTTAATTGTGATACTCCGTTTATATAATTCTAGCCCACAAGATACTCAATTTTTCCTGAAGGGTATCTTCACCCTCTGTTGTACCAGCTATACTGCTAATATCAGATTTTAAGAACACTTTGGAGCCATTTAACATATTTTTTTATTTATCCTTTCCACCAGTATTAAGTGGGATCCTTATTCATCCTTAGCTTTAAGAAGCATCCTGTATTTCATTAATATGTTGAATTAATTACGGAAAAGCTATGTCAATTAGTCATACCCAGAATGATGAAATAATGCAAAAATGAGTAGTTGTTTTTTATACAGAATTTAGTTTAAAGGACCTTCATCTTTCAGTAAAAACTAACCGCAGATCTCAAGAAAGAGTAAATCTCAGTTTTTCTAAAACTGTGTTACATTGCATATCTAAATTAAGGCTGTGACTTCATGACTGAGACTTTGTAAGTTAAAACCATTTCCAGATGTGTAACACTTATCAGGTAAAAAAACAACATGTAAAAAATTTGGTTATAAACAATTCATCAAAATTATGATTTTCTGATTCTAAGTATGTATTCCAGGAAGATGAGATTTTTTTTCCCCCCAGCTAATTAACTATCTCGTTTAAGGAATATTACTGTAAATTCAGTAGCAAGAATATTTCAGTCCCTTTCCCTCACGGGAATGACAGTATTTCCATTTCACAGAATAGATTTAATTCTGTTCAATCCACATACAGGTAAACAAGGAGACTTGTATCCTAAACGATCACTACATCCTGCAGGCTGTATATGTCTATAAATAGCAGATTATCTCCAAATGTCACAGCTTGAAAGGTCTTCTTTTCCAGCTGTTAGCGGGTTTTTTTGCCATTGGTTAAGGACTCCTTAGCAGCCAATTCCCTTTCTGCAAGGTGCAAATCTTTCCAGGGTCATAGAGAGAAAGAAACTGCCCAGGCTAGAGTACTCTTCTGTGTTTGTAACAAGGTGCAAAGATCATTTGTTGGTACAGTCTTGGAATCAGAACACAATCTGGTTTTGTATAAGCTAATCTCTTTTGATATAGTGAATTAATTGAATGGTAAATTGAAACACTGGTAAAGTATTTGTTCATAAATGTAACTGACAGAAAAACACAAACTCACAGGTACAGAAAATTGAAGGCACTACATTCAAAAATACACACGAGCACTAAAACTCTTAACATCACACTTTCATTCAGTGAAGAAAAGTATTTCTTTAGCCAAATTCATCCATTCTCTTGAGATAAAAATTTGAATTTACAGGTCACCACATCATTACAGAAGGATTGATACTTGAGGACAAAACTGATATGAACAGTTTGTATGAGGAATACCATATAAAATGGACTCAGACAAGAATATGGATGCTTCAGGAATCCTGTAGTCTCTGCTTCAAATCCTAGTTTTTTTCAGAGCTTTAAACTTTGTGAATTTATTATGTCTATCCCTATCTCAAAAAGAAACTGTGATAATACTGATTTCTCGTGTAAAAAGAGCAGGACAGGTTGTAGAAACCTGTGAAATATTATATGTGTTGTGTCTGAAACTCAGATTAATTTAAATTGCACATAATGTTTTATTAATTAAGAACAAGATTTATTGAAACATGCTAGAACCAATTTAATCTCTTAAATACATTAAAATTTATGAAAGTCAAATGGCACCCATGAAGGCAGTATAACCGTACCTCTAAGAAAAAATCAGAATATTCTAGGGAAAATTAAATTTCCTTAAAGCATCTTTTATAACTGAAATCTCTCAATTTTTATTTTTTGTATGAAAGTCTCCTATGTTTATCTAGGAAAGTTAGTAACTATACGTCCTTGCCTTCAAGAAAATTGGGAGTCATTCTGCCAGTAGCTTTACAGAGGTTTAACATTTCATCCAAATTTTCTTTGCAGACCAACTTTTGGTAGTATGTCTAAAACCAAATTTAAAGAGAAAATGAAACTTTTTTTTGCATCTTTGCTTAATAAGGCCTACATGTTTTGTTTCTGGAAATGTTAGTACATTTATCACCTTCTGTAACCACATGTATTGGTTTCCGTCTCGGGACAGCTGAAGACCTGATGAAGGCTAGACTAAGATGTAAATTACGTGAATGAAAGTTTATTTTTTGCAGATGTTTTCTGTCGGAAGAACCAGGCAATCTGAGTGGTACAGTCTGGTTAATATTTATGTCTCTGCCTTCCTTCTGATTTTGTGTAGGAACACAGTGGGTATTATTAGAAATTAATAAGTGCTGAGTTGTGCACATGGGTCACAGCAACCCCATGCAACGCTACAGCCTTGGGAAAGAGTTGCTGGAAATTTGCCTGGTGGAAAAGGACCTGAGGGTGCTGGTCAACAGCCGGCTGAACATGAGCCATCAGTGTGCCCAGGTGGCCAAGAAGGCCAACAGCATCCTGGCTTGTATCAGGAATAGTGTGGGCAGCAGGAGTAGGGAGGTGATTGTGCCACTGTACTCAGCACTGATGAGGCTGCACCTGGAGTACCTCTCAGCACAAGAAGGACATTGAGGTGCTGGAGTGTGTCCAGAAAAGGGCAAGAAGGTTGGAGGAGGGTCTAGAGAACAAGTCTTATGAGGAGTGGCTGAGGGAACTGGGGTTGTGTAGTCTGGAGAAAAGGAGGCTGAGGGAAGACCTGATGGCTTTTGACAGCTACCTGAAAGGAGGTTGTAGTGAGGCAGGTGTCAGTCTCTTCTCCCAAGTAACAAGCAATAGGACAAAAGGAAACAGCCTCAAATTGTGCCAGGAGAGGTTTATATTGGATATTAGGAAAAATTTCTTCACCCAAAGGGTGGTCAAACGTTGGACATGGCTATGCAGGGAAGTGGTTGGGTCACCGTCACTCAAGGTACTGTAAAGACATGTAGATGTGGTGCTTCGGGACACAGTTAAGTGGTGGACTTGGCAGTGTTAAGTTAATGGTTGGACTTGACGATCTTAAAGGTACTTTCCAGCCTAAATGAACCTATGATTCTATGATACTAAGTAGATGTAATAAACATCCACCTGATATAAAAGAAACTTTCAGACCTTAAAAATGTGTCAAGTGAGACCATCAGTTCTTCAAGTGCTATTTGCTTGGCATGAAATCACCAGAGCACAAAACTATTCCTATGTAACTGCAAAGTGCATTTTGAGTGAGTTCTTTTACCTTTGATTACTCTCAGACAAAAAGAAGTTCCACCATTATTGGAAATGACATGATTAAAGCTCATCCAATATAATTAAGAGCCCTCATGCCTAGATTAAAAGAAATTGATTTCCTGGTGAAAGCACTCAAATCTAGAATGTGAAAGGGTCAAGTGACAAGAAAATTAAATTAAAATAACCCCACCCTTCACGTGGTCTTTTTTCCTTCACACTGATATCTAGTAAGGCTTTAGAAAGCTGCTGACATCTTCCAAAGGAATGTTAAATTTGCTATTGACTATACTTAGCTCTTTTTTCCACCTTTTTAAAAGAAAACATATAAAATCTGAAATGCTTCAAGTAAGACAATAAAAATAATTAAGAGAATAGTGAGTGTCATCCATACTACTGCATCACCAGCTATAGTATTCATGTATTTTCCTTTAAAAGAGATGTCTGATGACTACCACAGTGAATGCACTTGGGATCATATCAAAGTCTGATCCTGTGACCTCTGAGTATACAGAATTCCTTTAATTGTTTGTCCAGGTAATCACAATATGGCCTTATCCTCCACTACTGAAGAGCAAGCCAGTGTCATACAACACTGTCTTCACCTCCCTTTCTCTTGAAATTCTTCTGCTAGTAAAGCTAAAAACCCAAACCATCAAAATATTTGGTGCAATTTCTCCCCCTCAGGCTAGAAAATCCCTGTAGGTTTATGTCCTAATACTTCACTCAAAACATTTTGCCCATCATCCTCATATTTTGACATGAATATATTTTGTATTCTGTCAAAGATTGGTCAAGATCTTCATATAGTGTTTCAACACAGTAAGTGAAAGGAGGCCAGTATGTTTTCTTTTACTACATTTTTAGCAGAATGAACTTTTTTTGTTCAAATATGGTCAAAGCCATTTTTTTCTGAAGTGTTGCAGTCCTTCCAGAGTAAAAACCTTCAACACCCTCTGAAATCAGTGAAAACCTTACTAAAATACAATAAATGTGCACAGTGGTTAGAACATTTTCCACCACCACCCCCCTACCCCCCATCCCCTTCTTCACTTTCCACTTTTCAGTAGAGCACAGATCATATGTGTTTTTTCCTTGGTCATGGAAATTTGCACTTCAAAAATATTTCTGCATTTTCTGAATGTTGTTGTCTCCAGACATTATTTTTTGAACTAAAAGTGAGGTTTCATCGCTTCTCATGTATTATGGAGTGATCTAAAATACTGTAGATTTTCAGAGTCAATAGCTTTACTTAGTAATATCTTCTCCCTTCTAAGACATACAGGGAAGACCTACAGCTTTTATTGAGTGTTGTGTATAGTTATGCTTGGGGCAGATTTACGTCAACAGTGATAGAAGTGTTCTGCATTTTGGTGCTTCTCATCTTTTTTATTTTCAATTACATTTATAGCATCAGTTGACCTTTTCTAATTTCAGTTAAATGTTATAATTAACTTGTGGGTATACACGTCTCGCATTGCAGACGAGTTCTCCAAAGGATCTCACCCATTTTTACATATTGGTAAGTGTGCATAGCAATGTCCTTATAAGTCGTTCAAACCATTTTGATTCAGTCAGGGACTGATATTCAAAAGAGAAATCCAAGAAAACTCACTGAGAGCTGGTGCATTTCTTGCGCTTCTGTGTCATCAGAGGGCCAGGGTTGCTCAGTTCCCCTTCCCTGCCCTCTCAGCTCAGATTGCCCAAGGCCCTGGAGGTCATGGGAACAGATTAGACCACCCAGGTGAAATGCTGAAAGCGAGAGAGTGCACATAGTCCCCAAGGTGAGCAAGATCTGACTCCCCAAAACTGACATAATTTGTTTCTCATCACTCTGAGTGACGGGCTTTAAAGTGTTGTGATGGATTCTTGTACGCATCTAAGCTCAGAAAAGCAGAGCATTTTCATTACAACCTATGTCAAAAGCATTATATATTCTCTTCAGCTGCTTTTATGCTAGAAAAAAATGCTTACCTGTTATTTTCTTCACTAGTGGCAGAGACAAAGATTGGAAACTTTCATCCCATATGATTTTTTTAAAAAATTAAAAATAAGGAATATCCAAGAACAAGATATATTATAAAGTATTTATGAGTTGAAGTCATATCTATAGGTTCATACCTTTTGCTGCAAAGGCGTTTCCTTTTTTCTGTTTCACCAAAGCTTTGGAAACACAATAGGTAGTAGAAAACATTGGGTTTTTTCTCTCTTCCATGATAGCATTTTATCACAAGCTGAGTAGGAAATGAAAATGAGAGAAGCAAACAAAATAATTGAAAGGAAACAGTCTGAGGTTCCCCTGTTTGCAGAAACAAACTGTCTGTATCTAATTCAAATTACTTGAATTTCACAAAATACATACCACAAGTCATTATCTAGCGTTTCTCCAGAAGGGACGTTAATTTACCTGGATTTATGTTCCATTGTCTCAAAGTTTGTCTTTGTATGTTTCTGAAATAAAGCTGCTCCTTTTGAAGACCAGAGAATACAGATAGAAACAGCTTTATAAACGTGCAATGCAAATACCTTTGAAAATAACGCTTCTGTAAGTCTTCAGTTGTATGTTTAGTAGGTTCCCACTTCTCTGCAGGAACTCTCCACTCCGCTCTTGTCTATAGCACTGCTCATAAGAGTGAAATGGGAGGAAATGGTATTGTTTAGGTTTTTTGGAAAGTGTTTAGATAACTTTTTTTCTTTTTCACGTAGCTGAGCTCTTTGCCTCACTAGTGTGAGATGTTTCTAACCTATCCCCCGTATCTGCCTAACTCAAACCTGATTTGCAGGGAAAAAAAATTGCGAAATCCAAAGCCCTCCTCCTTCCCTTCCCTACTGACATTATCACGCCAGTTAGGTGAGAAACTAAATATTACTTCTGAGACCAAATGGCAATTCATGAACTATTCCCAAATTACTCCCACAATAGACTTCTATGCTTTTACCTACCACTTGGAGGACAGAAGATGACTGGGAGAGCAGCCTTTACCTAGGTGAACAGCCGTGTGATCTTGTACATGGAATTACCTGAGCCCTAGCATCTTACTTAGGATCTCAGGAGGTGTCTTTGTTACTCCTGTCATTCTATCACACGCCATGAAAAGATCCTCTACCCTTTTTACCACTGGTCCAAACCAAGGAACCAAACTTGTATTGGCTTTTCCTACTTGCATATTGATGTAAAAAATGGTCAGTCTGTGGCAATAATCTATATTTCAATCATTTATTCAAGATTACTGTAATGACATTTTCCGCTAGCCAAGGTTTTTGTAAGAATTTTTCTTCCCCTGTATTCCCCTCTTTTCTCTTGTACAAGTCTGATTTTTCATCTCTTACTTGATGCTAAACTTCTCTGAGTCTGAGCCTGGATGGTTTTTTAAGCAGTATTGGCCATTCAGGCTACACTTGTTGTTTGATCAAGGACCACACTTGAAAGCAGGGATTTTGAATTCACCAGCTCTACCAAAGCTGTTCCATATGGTCAGCCTGTGAAGCTCCCCATCCTCCCACTGTGGTCCAGGTAAACTGTGACTTGTGCTGACTTCTGTAGGTGTCACAAAATCCACAACTGCAATGAAGCTCAAGACTCACTCATCCACTTCACAAGGGTATTGTAAGGTTTAATTAGTTAGTGTTTAGAAAGTGCTTCATAAAAGTAAAGTACTAAACATTATTGTCACATTAAAGACAAGCTGGAACCCCTTTGACAGAGTTACTGTACTATATGGGCTCTTTGTGCGGATAATTATACGTGAGAAGATATTTGTAATTTTGTCAGTTACTCAATCCACATTAGAAAGTGCTCATCAAATATCCCATTTATATTATATGTGTCTTCTCTAAAGATCCAGCTATTATGAGATCCATTAAAGGTAGGATCTCCTCGGGTTTAGAACATTCACAGTTTAGAACCAACCTAATGCTTGAAAAATATCTCACCAAAGAATTATGGTTTTTTTATAAAATTTTAGGTGTGGCTTTATGGGTATCACCACCCATAATTTGTAAAATCCTTTTACTAAGGAGAGGGAGTTACTTCCTTACAGTTGGTAAGTACAGTTCTTTTGACAGATATTCACAGATACCAATATATTAAGCAGAAAAGCATAAAAATCCTGGTAGGAGATGTTGAAGGAAACTTTGCTCTTTTTTTTTTTTTTTTCCTCTGAGTGCCCTTTGCTTTTTCTGCTCCTTTTCCAGGTAGGATTTTCTTTTATCATTTTGGCTTTAAACAATCAACTTTTCATGACACAACACTGCAGTCGTTTCAAGAAGTATGCAGCTGAAGGACAACAGAAGGGTTTGGAGGAGTTCTTTTACAGAACATATACTTTTCTTCTGGTTTCTGTTTTCTTAATGTATTTATAATCTTTCAAATCTGGTAAATGTTGGTTTGAAATCAGCAGCATTTTTTTTATCCAGTTTACTAATTTTGAATCATGTTTACAAAGTATCTGGCTATGGAGATTCTTTTAAAGTATCTGCTGTAGAAAAGCGTGTCATGAGCTCCCTTGAATTGTTAATTTATTCAACCAGAAGGTAAGTATTTTACAATCTTTTCTCAGGAGTTTAAACTGTAATAGGGAATACAAGTCACACCATGAACATCTCATTTTCTTCTTGTATTAAAACGGTATGTTTATAATTCCAGTATCGCATTGGTAGACTGCAGATCTTAAAACAGTATGTGATACGAAGTATATAATTGTATGACACTTTATAGAATGTAGACACTGTATTTATTTGCATTCCTTTAGTTCCTACAACAGTTCCAATCATTTCTGCAAGTATTGGAAGCCAGTAACATAGAAGTATAAACTTTGGGCTTACTTCCATAATTTCCATCCTACAGACAATATTCCACACCTTCCATCTACAGTGCGCTGCACTGTGTTCTTCCAACTCAACAGCCTGAGAGAAGAGATGTGTGTGTGCGTGTGTCTCTGTGTGCTGTCAGCACACACTGTGTAAAACCAGAAATGACATGGGAGGAAGGAGAGGGAAGGTGAAAGGTAAGGACAAGGGCAAGGGCAAGGGCAAAGGCAAGGCCTCTTCATGTGGTGCACCCTTCCTTTGTCTTCTGTGTTTTTAAGCTCTGATCCCAGGGACAGTAATGATATCTCACATAGAGAAAGAGCATGCCTCAGTTAATTAGAAGCTGTGAGAGGGAGTTCTCCATTTGTGCTTGAAAGTAAGTGTCTTACCACAAGCACTACACTTGCTCTGAAGAGAGGCGCATAATCAATCTATATCTCAGCTGACTGATAGGCAAGAGAGACCAGAGGGTTGGACTAGATGACCCACAGAGGTCCCTTCCAACCCCTATCATTCTGTGATTCTGTGATTCTGTGAAAGATCTTCAGCACACATGAATATCTGGAACATCTGGGAAACGATACATTGAAGGCACTCCAGATACAAACCTGGGTTTCAGAAGTCAGAACAACTTACAGAAACGCAGATATTTAGTACTTGCCATCATGTTATGATCACAGGTCAAAGCTACCCAGGTAGTCTGAAAAATGCCCAGCTCTGAACACAGTTAGCTGAACTCAAGGCCATGTAAGGTACAGAAATGGTTAGAGCTTCCTTGTTACTTTCCAACCGTTTGTGATGTGATTCTCTGCTGGAAATGATATGGAGGTTTTCTGCAATATTTATAAGCATGACAGTGTAACATTTTACCCTCAGTTGTTCCATCCATGTATTTATTTAGACAGTCAACAAATCAGAAAAGAAAAAAAAAATTAGTTGTTCCTTGACAGGAAACAGCAGTGAGAAATAGCCATAAAAATCTTTACAGGTGTACAGGTATGTTAAATTGCACTAAGATTACCATACATGAATAAATTCTCAAAATACCTGAAATGTCTTGGTTTTTGTGGAAAAATGTAACATGGAACAGCTACTACTATGTTTTTAGAGTATAACATGAGTCAATACAATAATGTGTTTAACAAATTTATGAGGGAATTTTCCAAAGTACTTAGTGGCTTTTCACTGCTTCAGTGAAAGTCGTAAAACTTAAACATGACCTTCACTAGAAGGAGATTTGATTTAATGCTGAATTCTTCATAAAAAATCCACCTTTTAGTTCTATGGTAATTCAAAGCCAAACAAAAAGGAGCCTTCCAATTTTTAGCATACATGGTATTTCCCTGAGACTGCAGCATGAGGCAGCATAAGGCAGCAGGAGTCTCATATTCCTATCAACAGTTTACCATAAGCACATCAAGGCTTGCAGTAACTGGAGCACAGAAATCATGTGAGAAAGCAAGGACTAGCCACACAAGTGTAAATATACCTTTTTGCCACCAAGAAGGCACATCTTTATTCTCACCTTACAATCATTTTGACCCTAGGCAGACAGGAGTCAGCCAACAGTAGAACAAGTTTTGTAAGTACACTTTGTTTATTTCTCATGAATAACAGCTTCCAGAGTTAAGGTGACTAGGCAAAGGTTTTCTAAATCCTGTCATTGAGTTTTTCCTTTAAAAATGTAGAAAGAAGAGGACTTTCTTTCTTTATCAATTTTAATACTGAATCCAAAATATTATAAAACAAAGAATTCCAGTTACTTCCATCTTACTCTGCATTCTTTTGAATGCAAATCAGAGAGTCATCCTTCCTGGAAGAAACAATGAATACATCATAGAAGATAGAGTTTGATCCTCATATGAGCTTGAAGAAGAAGGAATTCACATCTTTGCCACCATCGGAGTCAGAGTCAGGATGCCTTCATGACTCTTAAACTGTGTCAGCTGCACTGTGGTCAAGGTGAGGCAACAGGGGATAGTCTGTCTCCAACATACCATGTCTCTGCCTTTAATTCCTTCTGCTGTTCCTGGTATCTAAAGGAAGAAAAGATTTAAAATTGTATGTGATCTATAAACATGTATCAGTGTATAACAAGGCTATCTCTTTACCGCAGCATACTGTTGTATTTTCCATTGCTCATTTTCTTGTCCAGCAAAGCAGTATGAAAGTTGAGTAATTATTAATGTCTACCCAAAAAAATAAATTTAAAAATTTTTAACTGTGTCTGAAATTAATGTCTCTGATATCTTGCTTTTAAGCTGGCACCTTCATATCTTTAAAAAAAGAAAAAAAGAATGTGTTCTGTGGAAATCACGATCTTAATGAGATATCAAATTATCATAAACAGGGGAGATACTCCTTTGGAAAAAAAAAATCCCAAACCACAAAAAGCTAATCATATATGCTGAATGGAAGAGAGAATAACCCAGGTTCTCATCCCAGATCCTGGGTGCTGCAGAGAGAATAGCATTACAGCTGCTCTTCTGAAAACCTCAGGATTTTTCCAAATAATGAGGTGTTGACAAAATTGACTTGAGCATTTACTTTGGAAGGCAAGATAAAATATGCTATTAATAATGTTGTCTGGTGCCTATGATGCATTTTCTTTCCCCCAGTTTCTGTTCTTTTGAACTACTGTGCCCAAATACAACTGTTAAGATGTATTTTTCTCATCAAATCATTAACAGTGATGTAGAATAGTGCCTCTTTATTATTCCCAAAAGGTATATTTGCTGAACTTTTCACACTGTTAATTTGCAGTTCATAAAAATTGCTGTAAGAAGAATCAATGGTTTGTTTGATGAGCACTTCACAAAATAGTATTCCCTCCCTCTCTTTGGTCACTTTATCAAGAAGATATTTTATACATTCCTACAATAAGCACCAATTATCATCCAGCATAATTAAACTCTTAAAACCATGGACATAATTTATTTGGTAGCTTCTGTGAATGGGAGTAATAAAATCTACTGAACAAAAGTTTGAGTAATATCAGAAGATGCTTGATCAACATTTTTCTGATTATCTACCATAACCTCTAGACGAATAGCCACGATTAGCATCTCTAATATCACTAGCTGTACAAACAGTCCAGTTCCGTATTAATATTAATGTACTAAGTGCTTTTAACGTGGAGAAAGATAAGATAAAATCTGTCAAGAAAATGTTGCTCCCTATAATTCGCACAGGAGTCATTTTCAAAAACCTGAAAAGAACTCTTGCAGTTCCGTGTCTACAGTTCTGCATTGGTTACAGTGATTAACCGCTGAAGAGCGTAGTGTGCTTTTTGTGGGCAGAAGAGACACTATACACATAAAAGCATTATTTGCTAAGCTGTTACACAGTTGCAAGATCAATCCATGCAAAACAAGTGAAATTCAAGAATAACTACCCTCTTTCAGGCAGCACTCTTGTATCCGCAGTTCTGGAAGCTGTGGGCTTCCCTGTGGGTCTCTGCTCAGACACTTCCCACACTACCACATATTGTTAAAGATACTGAGTATCTGGGTTGTCTACTCAGGTAATTGTTATTTACTTTACCATAGCTTTAGTGGGGCAAGCTCAAAGCAAGAGCTAATCTTTCTTCCTGACCTTCATTTTGAGGCCAGGTCTAAAAAGAGATATCAGCATTCAACGGTGTATAACACTTTCCAGAAAATTAGCAAATCTTATCCCATTTTCCCTACAGAAAGAATTGTCAGGGACTGTTGAGGGTAGTACTGACGGCACAGTACAACAGTAATTTCATGAGAAAAAGCTGCAAAACTCTTCACAGAAATGAGCACCACTCCAGGGCTGGATAGCAAAGATTAAAGTCCCTAGCACAAGTACAGTTGCAGACCAATTTTTCTTTCCTGCAATATAGCAGAAAAAGAAGCAATCAGGACTGTAAGAAGTGGAGACATCAAGTCTGTGTTTAATCTCCTGGCATGGAAGAATGGGTGAAAGTAGCTTGCAGGCAGATTTTTTTTAAACAATTGAAAAAAAAATGAGATAGCGAAAGAGAACAGAATAGGATACAAACAGAGAGATACATGCAAAGAAAAAAGGTGGGTTTTAAGTAGAGAATTTGCACAAGGCAAAGCAGCAGGTGTGAAACTAGAAGAGTAACTAAAATACCTGAAGATCAAAGAAGTGTGAGAAATATTGGCATAAAGCCCTCATATTTTATAGGCTCCCAATATTTTCTTTAAATAATAAATTTCTGGCACAAACAGAAGTGAAAGGATCTAATACACACCAAAGAAAAGTAAGATTTGCATATACTTTCCATAGACTAAAACTCTGTATTTGAAATTATAAAACAGTTACTTTCCCAAGCGAACACCTTTACATAGAATCACAAAATCACAGAATCACAGAATAGTAGGGGTTGGAAGGGACCTCTGTGGGTCATCTAGTCCAACCCCCCTGCCGAAGCAGGGTCACCTACAGCAGGCTGCACAGGATCTTGTCCAGGCGG
>Ga0065711_1003033_pt1 | contig 30568 bp, 20 predicted proteins | sample Hoacrofraction12_FD_59098 | JGI IMG/M metagenome (GOLD analysis project Ga0065711, IMG submission 59098) | Hoatzin crop microbial communities from Cojedes, Venezuela - Epithelial fraction 12 v2 (version 2) | ecosystem: Host-associated > Birds > Digestive system > Esophagus > Crop | place... | reverse complement strand
GGAAGAAATTCTTTACAATGAGGGTGGTGAAACACTGGAACAGGTTGCCCAGAGAGGTAGTGGAGGCCCCATCCCTGGAAACATTCAAGACCGGGTTGGACAGGGCTCTGAGCAACCTGATCTAGTTAGCGGTGTCCCTGCTTGCTGCGGGGGGGTTGGACTAGATGACCTCTAGGGGTCCCTTCTGACCCAAAACTTTCTATGATTCTATAAAAAAAAATCAATATAATTTTAATTAAAAAACCTCAATAAACTAACACCTTGCTGTGAAAAAACACAGAATCATAGAATCACAGAATCACAGAATCACAGGTTCGAAAAGGCCTGTAGGATCAAGTCCATCTGTCACCCCAATACAACCATGCCTGCTAAACCATATCACAAATTACCATATCAACCACCTCCTTGGGCAGCCTTTTCCAATGTCTGACCACTCCTTCAGTAAAGAAATTTTCCTAATATCTAGTGTAAACCTCCTCTGATGCATCCTGAGACCATTGCCTCTCATCCTATCACTAGTTACCTGGGAGAAGAGACCAACACCTGCCTCACTACAACCTCCTTTCAAGTAGCTCAAGAGAGCAATAAGGTCTCCCCTCAGCCTCCTCTTCTCCAGACTAAACAGCTCCACTTCCCTCAGCCACTCCTCGTAAGACTTGTTCTTGTACTGAGGAGCCCAAAACTGAACACAGTACTCGAGTTGCAACCTCACCAATGCCAAGTATTGGGGCACCATCACCTCCTACTCCTGCTGGTCACACTATTCCTGATACAAGCCAGGATGCCATTGGCCTTCTTGGCCACCTAGGCACACTGCTGGCTCATGTTCAGCCGCCTGTCAACCAATGCCCCAAGGTCCTTTTCCACCAGGCAGCTTTCCAGCCACTCCTCCCCAAGCCTGTAGTGTTGCATGGAGTTGTTGTGACCCAAGTGCAGGACCCGGCATTCGGCCTTGTTGAAACTCTTACAAATGGCCTTGGCCCATCAATCCAGCCCGTCCAGATCCCTCTGCAGAGCCTTCCCACCCTCCAGCATATCGACACTCCCACCCACCTTGGTGTCATCTGCAAACTTCCTGAGGGAGCACTCAATCCCCTCATCCAGATCATTGATAAAGATGTTTAACAAGACCAGACCCAAAACTGAGCACTGGGGAACACCACTCATGACTGGCCACCAGCTGGATTTAACTCCATTCACCACCACTTTCTGGGCTTGGCCATTCAGCCAGTTCTTTATCCAGCGAAGAGTACACCCATCCAAACCATGGGCAACTAGTTTCTCCAGGAGGATGCTGTAGGGAACAGTGCCAGAGGCCTTACTAAAGTCCAGGTAGATGACATCCATGGCCTTTCCCTCATCCACTAGGTGGGTCACCTGGTCATAGAAGGAGAGCAGGACCTGCTTTTCATGAAACCATGCTGGCTGGGCCTGATCCCCTGGTTGTCCTTCACATGCCCGGTGAGTACACTCACGATGAACCGCTCCATCATCTTCCCCGGCATCAAGGTCAGGCTTACAGGTCTGTAGTTGCTGGGATCCTCCTTCTGGCCCTTCTTGTAGATGGGTGTTACATTGCCGATCCTCCAGTCATCTGGGACCTCCCCTGTTGGGCAGGACTGCTGACAGATGATGGAGAGTGGCTTGGCCAGCTCCTCTGCCAGCTCCCTCAGCACTCTTGGGTGGATCCCATCCGGTCCCATAGACTTGTGAGTGTCCAGGTGGCATAGCAGATCATTAACTGCTTCCCCCTGGGTTATGGGAGGTTTATTCTGCTCTCCTTCTATATCTTTCAGCACTGGGGACTAAGTACCCTGGGAATAAGTAGTCTGACTCTTAAAGACTGAAGCAAAGAAGGCATTAAGTATCTCAGCCTTTTCCTCATCCTTGTTGGCAATATTCCCCTCCACATCCCATAAGGAATGAAGATTCTCCTTGGTCTTCCTTCTTTTTGTTGTTGATCTATTTGTAAAAATGTTTTTTGTTGTCTCTGACATCAGTGGCCAGCCCGAGTTCTAGCTGGGCTTTTGTCTTTCTAATTTCCTCTCTGCATGACCTTATGATACCCCTGTACTCCTCTTGAGTCACCTGCTCATTGTTCCATAAGTGGCAGACCGTCTTTTTTTTCCCGAGTCCCAGCAAGAGCTCCCTGTTCATCCAGGCCGGTCATCTTCCCCGTCGGTTCCTCTTGTGGCACATGGGGACAGCCTGCTCCTGTGCCTTTAAGACTTCCTCCTTGAAGAATGTCCAGCCTTCCTGGACCCCTCTGTTCTTCAGGACTCTCTCCCAGGGGACCCTCTCAACCAGAGTCCTGAACAGCCCAAAGTCTGCTCTCCAAAAGTCCATGGTGATGTTTTTGGTGGATGCAGTCTTTACTTCACCACGAACAAAGAACTCTAGCATTTTATGGTCGTTAAGCCCAAGACAGCCTCCGACCAGCACATCTCCCATCAGTCCTTCTCTGTTAGTAGGCAGCAGATCTAGCAAGGCACTTCCCCTGGTAGGCTCACTTATCATCTACACCAGGATGTTGTCTTCCACACACTCCAGGAACCTCCTAGACTGTTTGCTCTCCGCTGTGTTGTGTTTCCAGCAGATGTCCAGTAAGTTGAAGTCCCCCACGAGAACAAGGGCTAGCGATTGTGAGACTTCTGCCAGTCTCTTGTAGCAAACTTCATCTACATCTTCATCCTGGTTGGGTGGTCTATAACAGACTCCCAGCAGGATGTCTGCCTTGTTGGCTTTCCCCCTCATCTTTACCCATAAGCATTCAACCTTGTCACCACAATTGTCGAGCTCTATACAGTTGAAATACTCTGTAACTACAGAGCCAGCCCACCACCTCTCTTTCCTCGCCTATCCCTTCTAAAGAGTTGCATCCATTGCAGCACTCCAGTCATGAGTGTCATTCCACCATGTTTCTGTGATGGTGACCAAGTCATAGCTGTCCTGCTGCACAATGGCTTCCAGCTCCTCCTGTTTGTTGCCCATGATGTGTGCATTGGTGTAGATGAACTTGAGCTGAGCTGTCGATCTCCCCCCCGACACTGGCATGCCATGCCTGGGCTCATCTCTAGTGAGCCTGGTTATATCCCCTTCCCCCTTCAAACCTAGTTTAAGGCCCTCTCAATGAGCCCTGCCAGCTCGTGGGCAAGAATCCTTTCCCCCCTTTGAGACAGCTGGACTCCATCTGTCGCCAGCAGGCCCTGTGCCGTATAAACCTCCCCATGAGAAATTCTAATAGTACAAATAAAGAAACAGATAGCTTCATTTTAATCATGGCAAGCTAAATCCAGCACTTCTATATAAGAAGCTACCTATAAATGTTACTTTGAGTTCAGTAGTCCAGGACCAGTGCTGGATGAATAGCAAATGACAGTATTTCATTATTCAACCTGAAGAATGCCTAGACTCAGAATCCAAACCTTCCAACATATCAGTTTTGCTTCAGTCTTAAGGAAATTTGAGATCTCAGCTGGCTGGTACTGATGGATCTTTTCATTCTTTCTTTTTTTTTCTTTGTTTCTTGAAAAATTTTATTCCCTTGGGGGAAGCAGGGCAAGTATTACTTTCAAGGTAGAATCATTATTATTTGCACAGCATAGGCTTTCATTTAGTTAGAAATGCACATTTTTTATCACAAGTCCCATGAATTTCCCAGTAGTTTTATTAAGTCCAAAACTAAAATAAAATAAAACCAAAGAAGATGTGAAGTTTGTGTAAAACTCATTACCACCCTGCTGCTTAACCCATGAAGAGAACGTTGCCGAACTGGACTCTATGCTCTGCCTGTGCTTTTGACTGTGTTTTCCCTTCTCTTTCTTTCAAGTATTTAGGATTAAAAAGCCAGGGAAGTGGATGCCTCAGGGGTCAGATGCCATTCAGACAAAATTTTCATTCCCAGGTTTCCAAACCAAGTGTACTCTTAAACCTATCTCCACGATATGCATCCACCTGCTGAAGCGTACTGTGCTCTACAAAAAAGTAAAGCCTGTAAAAGACATGTTTCCAAACAAAACACAAAAATCCAAGTTTACAAGCAAAGGGCAGTCTTCCTACTGGTTACTAAGCAGACATCTTCTCACCCAGTTCCCTAAGTGCTAAAATGCAAGGCCATATCCACGTTTGGGTCTTTCTTCTGCTTTCATGGGTCGTGAGTAATTCAGATAGGACGGAGAAAAAGAAGAATCACTCCTGCCCTAAAACTCAGTGCTGAGGTAAAAATGAGGGAAACATAAGAGTTTGGGAAAGAGGGACTGGAAAAATGGGAGCTTTGGACTAGGAAGATAAGAGAACGTGATGTGTGGAGCAGCAAGTATTTGAGAGTGAAAGCTGTGGGAGAGGTTGTTGGCACTGTGAAGAACCTGCTCTTCATTTGACATCTTTGTTGTGGGACAGGGAGCCCTTCTACAGTGCAACTGTGCAACTACACAAGCTACATCTGAGTTACTCATAAAAGAAAGCCACTTTTTGGCCTATCACTTTGAAGATGGGTGTTGTAGAGTAACAACATATTAACACTGTTTAACATTAGTCCCCTCTGGAACAAACTGGCCATGTGCAAATTGTGCAGGATAACATCATGATTAATAATGGAGTTCCTTGAGACTCTCGTGAATCATAAGAGACATAATTTTTTTTTTTTTTGAAGCAATATGTGGGTCTATTGTGGCTTACAAACAGGGAGATTTTATAGTATGTAACCAAGGATTAGTACTCCATGTGATATAGCATATGGGTTCTTGAGAATGCAATATTTTAAGTAGGTGTTTAACATAGTAGAGTAGAGAAACTAACATCAGTGTACCTTATCCACATTGCTTTTTGAGAGTGTGATCCAATATGAACAGCCTCCCAAGACAGTTGGGAGAAGGCTGCTCCTGTTTAGTAAGTGAATAGAAACTAGTCACGGAGAAAAGAGGATGGTTATAGTAGAAATAAAAATTCAGTGTCAGCTTCTAATAAGGTACTGTGATAAAGTCATGCTAATGTGGTTCTGAGGTAATGTTTGTTGTTAAGTAAGTTCGAGTTTGAAAACCATGTATCCTTTATTCATATTCTCTTGTCTAGTATAACCCAAGTCCAGGCTAGACCCTTCTCACTGTATGTAAACACAGATATCCATGGGGCTTATTGAAAATTCTGGAGAGTACATCATAGATATACTACTGTTATTTGTATATTTTCCATCCCATAAATAACTTTTTAATATATTTTGATCAGGAACCATGAGTAATAACCCCCTAAGACCAAATTTGCATTATCTTCTTTGAAAGCAGGATTTCACCAGAGGTTTACTATTTGTGTAAGGCATCATTTTTATTCCTATGTACTTTTACTACTAAAGGTAGAGAAGATTCCAGCATTAAAACTGCAAAATTGTTTCTGAATGTTTGAACAGTTTATTAGCAAGAGTTTATCATTTTATTTTACATGTTGTCTTCTCATTTTACCTTTCCATATTTAGAATCCTTTTTCCTTTTCTGACTCCCTGATTCTGATGATAGCTTTGAATTTTTTATGAATTCTGGGGAAAGCAGGGAATGAATATGAAATTTTCCATCTTGAACAGTCTAATCATTTGTAAACCCTTCATTTTTTTAATTTTTGAGAATATAAATCAGGAGAAAGAGAACGCATAACCCCTTCTTTCTCACAAGATATAACCATATATCTGTCTTACCCATCTACAGCTGTAGGATGACATTGAAATGTTGTACCTATGATATACTTTTAGTTTAATAACTGTTGTTAGAAAAGAGAAATGCCTCATTTTTATGCATAGCAATAAGAAACAGTCTTTGAAAGGTAACAAATAATGTATTTGAACCATTTTGATATCTTAACAGGATCATGTATTTCTCTTCTTTTTATTGTGAAGTAGAAGTTCTGTGGCTTTTCTTAGCTCCAAGGGCAGAAAGATGTTACTTTCAGTGGGGCTGAGCAAACATGCCTAGAGAACAGATAAGTCCAGGGAGGAGTAAATCAACTTAGTGACAAGGAAGAAATGGGAGCAGAGACTAGTATATCTCTCAACCTCACAGCATGGGAAAGGCATCTGTCTGAAGGACACAACAAAAATTAGTAGGATACAATCAGAGAGATGAGTAAATTATTGCTTAGTGCTACAAGGTCTCTTATAACGTCACATTCTTAATTTGACAACTGAGTTATAATTTACAGCAGGAATGAGTTTGCCGATGGCAGATTTGGCTTGGGATGAGGGAATGCTCACTATATCACTACAAAATATCAAACCATCTGTTTCATATAGAGAGGCACAGATTGAGAAGAATGGCTAGTTATCAATGTGAACCAATATTCATGATCCTCATATTTTTATTCAGAATTATACTAGTACTGTGCATCTTAAAGTACATATACATAAACATATATATAATATATATACTGTACCTTCTGTGTCAGTCTCTGTCTCACAAGCATATACATATGCACTCAATTAAAAGCAGAGAGTCTACACACAGTCATTTTCTAGAAATAGAAGAAATTCCGTCTTTGAACTTAAGGCGGGCACCAGGATCAGACGGATTTTCAGCCAAATATTAAACAGTATATAAAGACATTTTATATCTCATCTTACTGAGTACTTATAACCATGACTCAAAAATGAAGCTCTCCCAAATTGCATAGGATTTGCTATTATTTCTTTATTAATAAAAAAAATAGCCATTTCCGATATGTGGTTCATAAATATCCTGTTACTGAACAAGTTTTTAATGTGTTTTGAGCAAAAAATGATATCAGAAGCTCTTGGTCCTAATGAAAGTCATGTATTGTCTCTCAGGAGGTTGCCCCAACAAGAAAAATGCAAAATACCAGATTATAGAAAGCAGTTTAATTCGTCCATATCAAGGTGGCTTTACTTGCAGCTGACACACTGCCAGGAATATTCAAAGGCTGATAGAGGTAGTAAATTTTAGCAAGGTTTTATATAGCCAGATATATAGGTAGGTGGAAAAATGTAGTTCTTTTTGACTTAGAGGTCCTCACCTATGTGGAGTAAGATTATGCTGGCATCTGGGAATAGCGAGGCCAAAACCAAGGCCATCTCTGCTAAATAAAGTAAAACAACATCAGAAACCTCTAATTCTTGGACCATTTGGCAGTTTCATACAAGTAAAATGAAAATGAAAACTTATTGAAGATATCATTAAGGAGGAGCTGGAAAAAGACTCTGAGACTCTGGGTCTGGAAACAAATTTAGGAAATAAAATAGCAGGAATTCTTTGTATTTGACTAGTGTGTAGAAATGCCAGTGAGGAGTGCACTCTGATGATCTGACAAATCCAAGGATATATCTAGAACTTCCCATCTGACTGGACAAGACAAATAAGGAAATACAGGGACAGAAGGGTAAAGTGATTTGTCCAAAGTTACTCTGTATGTCTTGGGGTGCCTAGTTCACGTAACAAAACAGCGATATCCAATTTATCCAGCCTAAAAATACCCATGAATCATCAGAGAAATCAAGCCTTAGTCCAGCACTGCTAAAATGTTTGAATTCTAATGGGACAGATATTCCTAGCTTTCAATGGGGGAAAATGTCTTTCAGAAAGCTGAAGATCCCAGCGTGTTTTCTTGCTTTGCCTACCAAGAACCAAGATAATTTCCCTCCTCACAGCTGATGGCCAGTTGCCCTCTCCTCCTCACCCCCTCTACTGTCTGTCCCTTCCTCTCTGCATGTACCAGATATGAGCCCTGACCAGCAGGATGCCTTTCGAAGAGACTAACCGAGCATGCAAGGCAGGAGACAGTGTGAAAGCATGGTGAGAGATGGGCCAAGAGGAGGGTGCAGGAAGACTTGCTCTGCTGTTCATCTCATACAAGTAGCAACACAAATTGCAACCACAGTGTGTGCTCCTTCTTTTATGAACTGTGTTTCAGAGGGGTGGAAGAGAGCACCAGGTGTGCTGACAGGGGCTGACTAACCTGTCCACAAGATGATATACATTGCACTTGTCTCTCATTTACCAGGAACTTAACGAAAGATTTTTCCATCCTGAAACACAATGTTATCCAAGCTGCCCTTGATCTGGTGTTACTCTGTTCTACCTTATAGACAAAACCGTGTCAGAAAAACACAGTATGGCACAGTGCTTGTCAATATTTGTCACTGAATGAAATTCAGGAGGCTTATTTTCCCCAGAGGCAAAGATTTCTAGCTGTGAGTAATTACAGCCTGTTAATATGTTCTGTCTGTTCCTAAGATATTTTTGGAAGCATGTCCCACCTCTTCACTGCTTTCAGTGAATGTTCGTGCCAAGGCTTAAAACTCCAGTTAGACAATCCTGAGAAAGCTACAGTAAGATAAAAATTTTGAAATTTTTTGAAATCTGCAAGGCAAGTTTGGATTTGGAATAGGTTGAAACCAGCAGTCTGATCCCGGTTTACCTTCCACCAACTGTCACTGAACTAAAACAGACCACATAACGTTCTGGAAAAAAGTTTCCAACAACTTTGTTCAAAAACAGCAGCATGAGATGAATCCCAAACGTCTTAGCTGTCTTTAAAAGAAGTTTCTACAGATTTTTGAATCTCCTGTATTTGCAAGATCCGACTTTTGGAAATTTCACTGGTGTCTAAGTTTTACATCTGTGTTTATATAAAACATTGTCAATCTCTCTCATATCTCTCACCAGATCTTATCTTAAGATGCATACATATGTTTAGTCTGGAATAATGTACTAGCTATAATTTTGACCAATACTCTCAAAGCTGGCTCTGGCAAATCCAGGATTGCCCCCACTGGAATTGCCCCCAGCTGTCCTCCCTCATGCTGTCTCTGCACTTGCACATCAACTGTTTCTGATCCCATATTCAAGCTTGATGTAACAGTGAAAATGGGCTTGCTTTAGCATGCTACTCGGCAAACTGCAGAAACAGAGGCTTAGGCACCTATGCATGCAGGGTGGAAATCTCTATGAGAAAAGGGGATGAGCTATATTGAGTGCTTATCTGACAAAGCCCTGTGAGTTAAGCCACACGTCTCTGCTATCGAAGATTTCCACAGTAGAAAAATGTGCAGATCCAAATGCTTGGTAAGGAAAAATAGTTTCTGAATGTTTTAATGACAAAGATGAGATTGATTTTACTTTGTTTACGCATAAGGAAGCAAAGTCTACAGGAGAGAATGCTAAAATGAGTCATACTTATTTCTCCTCTCTTTTCTCTGTGCCCTTTACTGACAGAAATTTGCACTAAGACAATGTTGTCTGTTTATGGAACTTCTACCCAGGTAAGCAGGGAATTAAAATAAAAAAAATCTGTATAGATTCTGACAGCTCAGTCTTTTAGAATTCATTCAGATAGCTCAGGCTTTTCATTCAGCAGTTATTTAGAAATAGTTTTGAAAGAACATAATATTGTTTCACCCTTAGAGAGCGCCTAGGATTTAGTGATTGTTACAGCCAAAAATCCCAACCATTACTGCTTTATCTAGCATGAGTGGTCCTGAAAGAACATAATCGTTGACTGCGACTGGAAGTAATGGTCTGCATAATGCAGGAGTGTGCCCACACTGAAGTGTAAGCAAGCTTTTATTTATTAACTCTGGCCTCAAAAATATTTGAAGCATAGTATTTGTGACTTTTCAGGTGTTTTCTGCATTAAGTCAGATTCAGAAGAGATTTAAAATCTTGAAATCTTGAAAAAGCAAAGCTTCTTGCTCTTTAGTCTGTTCCACACACCTAGGAAATGAATGCAGTTGATTCTAGTTTAGCCTGAGCAAATAGTGCATTAGGTCACTTTTTGAATTTCAGTTTCCCTGCTTACTTTTGGGGCAATTAAAACAGCTGGTTTTGGAGCTGCTCTAGTAGCAAGTTTTACCTCTTTAAACAAACTGCCTGTGATGTATATAGATTGCTATCATGTCTCAGCAGATGTTATAGTATCAGAAGATACTATAATGATAAATGAGACCCGATTACATTTCATTTCAATGACATTAATTTACATGTTTGTAGAAGTCTGTTGGGATTGGGTTTTATAGCTATTATAATTTGTAGTCTTTTGACATTTCTGTGCGATAAATTGTCTAATTGGCTTTTTCCTCTCAGAATTGAGGTTCTGAAGATGACATCACTGTGGACATTATGCTACAAGGGGTTTCTTTGGATTGTTATATGCAGGATTTTTTCCTCTTGTTAGCCTTTTGTACTTATCATTGAAACTTTTTTCTGAGCTGTAAAAGCCTCTCTCTTTACACGGTAAGAGCATGATGGAAAAATGGAAAATACGTCAAATAAAAATTCAAGAAAGGACCACCTACCTGGCAATCAGCTGGGGGGGACAATTTCTTCCCCTGATAATTCTGAGGCAGAACATTCTAAAAAGATACATCAACCATGACAGAATGTGCTAAAAGAACAAAGCACCCGATAATCTCTTACAAATGCAATTTTTTCTAATGACAATTTATTTTCAGAAATTAAATTTTGGCACATCCAAGATTACAATAGTGATATAGTCTGAGTTGGGAAGTTTTTGAATAATTAGAAAACTAAACAACCAGTGATTCTAGTCTCATACTTCTTGTATGTTGACAATTTCCATTGACTTGAAGGGAAAGATGCTTGAATATACATAGCTCAGAAGTTCAGGGATGATATTAACTTTTCCCAAATGCAAAAAAAAAAAAAAAAAAAGACATATCATACCAACCCTGAACAAAAATTTAAAGCTATGTCTTGTATTTAGTTAAGGAAGCTTATTTAATAACGTATAACTCATTAGGGGATATACAGATGCTTTTTCTTTTTGTGTCTGAGGAGCAAAGAGTTTGCTTTGGAAACACTGGGAGGGGAATCTTGCTTCCTTGTACACTCTGTTTGAAATATAGCCATTGAGAGATTTCCTTCTTTCTGCAGACACTGTCTGCTTGGATGCTGAGTTCCCTGTGGATATTATAGATAGGGTCTCTTTGACAAGTCAAGATCAGATTTTTGCTCTTGCTAGTTTCTTTACATTTGCTGTTCAAACTTCTTTTTTTTATCATGTGCAAATTCTGTGCAGCAATTACCTTTAATGCTCTTCCTTTTGCCCCATTTCCTGCCTGGTGGAAGTTTTAACCATTGAGTGTTTGTCTCTAGCCTTATCCCAGTTTACTACAGGAAATAAAACCGGGCCATTGTCATTGCCCAAAATCTTTTTTCTTTTCTTCTTCTCCTTAAAGGTAATCAATAGAACATTGCTAAAATGATCTCAAGTATAGGCATTCCCTAGGTCCTACTGGATAAAATTCCTGTATGTGTGTAGATCTGTTGTCCTTGCATTGCCAGACAGATAAAAATGAAGGTAGGATTTGATCTGAAGACAGTAAGAAACGGCAAAGGATTGCCTGCAGAAGTGAGTATTGATTTAGCAAGATCAGTCACTAGAAAGCCAATGAGGAAAGTATACTAAGAATGCCTTTCATAATACATTTTCTTCTGTGGTTCGATCTGTGTTAGTACCAGATAGATTTTATATAACTACAGGGAACTCAGTTATTTCATATCAGTCCTTGAGAAGGGAGTTATATGGCCATCATTTCAGGCAAAAGAAGACGAACCATTTAAGATTAACTATGCAGGTGACTATGGTGCCTTACTTCTTTTCCAGTATATTTATTTCTGGAAATGAGGCAATATGAATATGTGTCGTGTGTCTTAATAACTGAGGTAACTTCTTTGCTCTAATCATTTTGAATGTCATCAAAGAAAATGCTTATTTTCACATGTCTTACAATATTAGTTCCAACCCAGAGGGAATGGATTATTCAGTTATCCAAGGGTCACATACCAGAAAGTTAAAAATAAGTTCTGATGTATTTTTAACAGACAAAAGCATCTGAATCCAGAGTTTATGCATTCTTATTTGGCATCTTCTTTGTGAGTGTCTAGTTTACCAAAAAGGTCATGAAAGAGAACACGAGAGATTCATGCATTATAATGGGCGCATGAAACGTGCTATATAACTAGAGTAATATCAGTTCATGAAGTCCTTTCAGTTTAATGAGAGGTGACTTCAACCTTTGTGATTTTCAGAAAGCTATAATTGAAAAATATAAGATAGTAAGGGTATTTTCAGAACACTTGTATATATCTAGTTTTAAATCAGCATGCTGGCTGCCCTTATACTGCTGTGTAAACCGAACTGCAGCAGTGATTCAAAGGATAAAAGAGCTACTACACACATTCTTTATCTACAAAAGTGTTTTTGAGGCTGGCTCTGAACTGGCTAGAAATACTCCCAGCAAAAAATAGACTGTGTAGAACAGCAAGCAGAATTTCCCTCGAGGTCTGCTTATTCACAGTATAGCTAAATCCCTTGCCCAGTACCAGCCTCTTGTTATTACCTGGTAGAAACACAGCTACATGACTTGAATAATGGTCGTCTGTAAGGTAGAATGAACTTCTGGCAGTACATCTCAGTCCATCCTGGGAGTTAGGAAGTACTCCTGGGGAAGCTCTCCTAGGAGAACTCTGCTAGGTACAACACAGATCCAGCATTATTGTACAATCGTAATAAGAGTACAAGGACTTGATAAAGCACAGGAATCGAAAGTGGTTTCTCACAAATAAGACTTGCAGGAAGTTTATATGTCCCCAGCTCTCCAGTTTGGAAGATCTGTAAAGATCCTCTCTGTCTACTCACTATGAAGTCAGGAAAAAAATGAAAAAAATACCCAATCTGTCAGTGAAAAGAAATTAAAACCATTCCTTCTTCTGGTACCTTTTTTCCTCAATAGCAAAACACTGAGCTTCTTTACTGGTTTTCACCTCTGCCCATTCCCTTCAAGGGGATTGCTGAGAGAAGAGTCTGCAAGGGGCTGTTTTTCTCAAAGAGCCATCACAAGATAAAAAAAATGATACAGGACCTTTCAACTTTGGTTTTCCAAGAATTTACACTCTAAAGTGGACCCTTTCCTCTGCTCAAACAGAGTCCATACTGTCATGTTTATTTTCTTTTAAAAAATCTGGATTGGTTGAGTAGTCAATGCATCCAAAAGAGATAATTTAGTCTGGGGAGCCAAATCACACAGTTTATTTAGCCACTCCAGCAAACAGAAAGTGGCTTCCAGGAGGTAAGCTTTTCTGAAACAGCACAATTAGTGCATGAAAACTTGGCCTTGAACCATGTCTCAGGGTTAGAAGTAGTATTGACTGCTAAGTATTTATCTACACTCTGTCTGTTTGGAATAGGAAGACAATATGCCAGCTGGTTCCTTATTTGCCTATTCCCTTCCTGTAACAAGTGTGTAGCAAATAGTTAAATTAATTATATAGTTAGCAAGCAGTCAAAAGCTCAGGCCATTTTAGAGAATGAACTGATGCATAAGTTATAAAAGGGACTGCATTAGCCATCCAAATTACTTAAATGGAGTCCGTATTTACTAAACGAATGGAGAAAGGGGAAGACAATCCTATACAGGCACAGTGATGTACAGTCAGCCTATACATTGTTGAGACTTTGCCTTAAACAAGCACTGCTCATCTGACAACTAGTCCATACCTACCTCAGGCACAAACGTGAATCCTTATTAGTGCAAAGACTTAATAATAGACATTGCAAAGAACTTAACTGGTTTTACTGGAAGACACCAAGGATTTGTTTCAGCTGGTTACACACAGGAATCTAGTATCAGTTGGTATTTTTGGCCAGTTCATGAGGAGAAGGCTTGATTCTGGCTCATAGCCTCATATGAGTGTCTCAGATACTGTAGGGTACCTCAGATGTCTATGCCTAGGCAAGCAAACTAAGTGCAGACTTGAAAAAAAACAACAAACAGAAAACAAGTTTATCTATGCTTGCTTTATGTTCAAAACTCTATATTTAGATCTCCTGCTAGAAATGATCAGGCTTTCAGGTGCTGACTACCTACAGTTGTCTGTGAAGATGATGTGGAAATATTAAGTACTGCTGTGAGGTTTTTGATATGAAGTCCCCATGAAAGCATTTAGATTAATCATCAAAGGGAATTCAAATTGCTACAGTTAAATATCAACTATACCTTCTTTACTGTATTAATCTCTGAACTAAGATCGAACCCTCAAATTATTAATAAAAATACTGATGTCCTGATGTACTGAATCAACCATGCTGGAAACCATCATTCAAAATCATTAATGATTAAACTGGGCACTTAAATACTTTTGTCTTTTACTGAGGTTTTAGGCTCCTTTTCAGAGTTCAGCTCATTTTTGCTTTGTGGGATGCAAACTATACAAATATTTTTCAAAAATCAGAAAAACTACATCAGAAAAATTCAGCTGTCTTACCCCATTTACTTCAATAAGGTGTGTTCGTTGCTTCTCCTATTCCTACGCCCTTGCAATCTGTCCTTCAAGCACAATCTTTGCTTTAATGAGGTGCAAATTTTAAAGTCTAGTGGGACAACTTAAATGCTAATATTATTAAGCATGGGCAATTTTTCTTTCTTTTCATTCAGCCTCCCCCGCAAGGATTTTAGACATGAAAAGCTATGTTAATGTAAAGTAGCATACCTTGGTTGAGAAAGTTAGGAAAAGCGAAGTGTCTATTTTCTATACTAACATTAAGTCAGCTATATTGCAGATCCTGGCTGTTTTATGGCAACATAAAGAGACATATGTTTTCCACATAAATCATTTTTTGATAGAAAAACAAAATGAAAACACAAAAGGCATAAACCCATAGCACACCATAAGAAGTTCTGGAAAACTGTAGCTGTGTTTTGTCAGGCTTCAAGAGATTGAAGTTCTCTTCCATTTCCCAGGTGCATGGTCACTACAGAAAGCTCCCGTGATAATAAAAATCCCTGCGTAGTGATGAGGCATGGTTAAAACGTTTTCTGGATTACCACCATCATTCCTACTAGAGTATTGAGTTATCTGCTAAGTGAAAGTTATTACAAAAAAAAAGTTCAATTTTCTGCAAGAAACGAAGGTTTCTGTCCCATATGTCATGTCTAGAGTCAAAATATTCCGATGAAAAATTAAATTTTTTTTTCAATGAAATATGCTATGGATGTCATGCAGAAGCTGTAATTCAGAAGTATCATTTTGGTTTTCTACTTTGTGAGGAAATATGTCTGGTCAGATTGTGTTGCAGTAGTAACTGTTCTGAAATCTGCACTTCTCCCACCAAAAGGGGAAACTATATAAAGGACTCCGAACAGACATGCTAGTCTATAAAGACACAGAGTCTGCAGAACATGAATATTATGAGGTTTCATGATGGGATTTTGAACAAAAATATTTATATGTTGAAGATAAAGGTCCTCATTTTGGGACATAAACTGTGATATATTTAAAAATTTTCATGTTATGAAGCTCATTTTTGTTCATAAAGAAGACATGATGGCTTTAAACATCTGTTCTCCTGTGTCTTTTCAGAATTTGAAAGAGGGGCTAGGCATCCCAGTGGGAAAACAGGAATTTTTCATTTCAAGAAAGGAAGCTCCCATATCTAGCTCTGTAGAGAAATGTGATAATAGACTTCAAAATCACAGTGTGTTTTTGAATAAAATCTTGTTACTGATCCAGGACTGATTCTTCTATAGCTTTGGCCTCTAGCCCAATTGCTTCAGAGAACAAATGCCAAATCTGCAAGGAGAAGGAGGAAATATTTTCATGGCAATTTGATTTAACAACAACAACAACAACAAAGAATCATTTTGAAGCAATTTAAGGATTAAGAATGTTGAAATAAAACTTGGGTTTGATGGGACATCAGGAGCAGAACAGATGAGGCAGTAAAAGTACACAAGAAATTAATGCATACATTTCAGTTAAATATTTAGTTCTGCAGCCCATAAGTATTTATTGCTATGTATGTGAATATGAACATAGCCCTGTGTCCAGCTCTGTATTCGTTTAAGGCTACAACTTTTTAATAAATTCTAAGCATTATATTTAAGTTAACACTATCTAGGCATTTATCCACTGTTTTGAATGAATTGATTATGGGCTGATGTAAAAAAAAAGAAAACTCCTTTACATCAACCTCGCTAGAGGTGATTTTGCTCTTCCAATGTAGGATAGAAATCTGCTTTAAATTTGGAGGGAAATTTCCTAACTGCAGAATTAATTGGTTTATATTACTTCTGGATAAAATCAGAAAAAAATATTGCTAAATAAAATAAAATTGACACGTTGAGAATTGTATTAAGTAAGCTCTAGCAAATTAATGAAATTCTGAGTCACTAAAAATGGCTCATGATAGACACGACATTACACTTTCTGCTTAATAGAAGATTCCCTAGAACTTTATCTGTAGAAATCCATAATTGTGGACTGAGACATCCCATCAATAAGGATTTCTACAGGTCAGTTTTAGGAAGCAAACTATGCATGTGAGCTTAGTTTCTGTAGAAATTAATAGTTTAAGCTATTACAGCATACTCAGTTGGTGGTACAAACCAGGACATTGTCAGAGCATTTGGCCTGGCCTAGAAGCACTTGATGCATGCAGGCATGCTTATTACTCCTTTGAAGTCTGGGTGGTTAAGAAATTATTGAGAATATTTTAATCAATGAGTAATTCTTACTACATCATCCAAAAGTAAATAACTCTGAATTATAAAATTCATTTTGCAAGTGGCAAAAATGTTTTTTATCCTGAGTCAGTACCTGTTATGTGTTTGCTTGGCAAGGTTTTGTTAGCGGCGGTGCTATAGGGGTGGCTTCTGTGAGAAGCTGCAAGAAGCTTCCCCCATGTCTGATAAAGCCAGTGCCAGCTGGCTCCAAGATGGACCTGCTGCTGACCAAGGCCAAGCCAGTCAGTGATGGTTGTAGTGCCTCTGTGATAACATATTTAAGAAGTGGAGAGAAAATGGAAGTCAAGAAAGAGGATTGGGATGAAGTGAGAGAAACAACCCTGCAGACACCAAGGTCAGTGAAGAAGGAGGGGGAGGAGGTGCTCGAGATGCCAGAGCATCTTCCCTTGCAACTCATGATGAAGACCATGGTGAGGCTGGCTGTTCCCCTGCAGCCCATGGAAGTCCACGGTGGAGCAGATATCCACCTGTAGCCCGTGGAAGGGACCCCATGCTGGAGCAGGTGGATGCCTGAAGGAGGCTGTGACCCCGTGGGGACTCAGACTGGAGCAGCCTGTTCCTGACGGACTGCACCCAGTGGAAGGACCCACACTGGGGCAGTTCATGAAGAGCTGCAGCCTGTGGGAAGGACTCGCTTTGGAGAAGTTTGTGGAGAACTGCCTCCTGTGACAGGGACCTCACATTGGAGCAGCAGCAGAGAGTGAGGAGTATTCTCCCTGAGGAGGAAGGAACAGCAGAGACAACGTGTGATGAACTGACCGTAATCCCCATTCCCCGTCCCCCTGCGCCGCTCGGGTGGAGGCGGGAGAGAAACGGGATTGAAGTTGAGCCCGGGAAGAAGGGAGGGGTGGGGGGAAGGTGTTTTAAGATTTGGTTTTATGTCTCACTATCCTACTCTGATTTGTTTGGTGATGAATTAAACTCCCTTTTCTCCCCAGGTTCAGTCTGCCCATGACAGTAATTGGTGAGTGATCTCTCCCTGTCCTTCTCTTGACCCTCCAGCCTTTCATCATATTTCCTCTCCCCCGTCCAGCTGAGGAGGGGGAGTGATAGAGAGGTTTTGGTGGGTACCTGGCATTTATCCAGGCCAAACCAAAACAGTACCAAATGGCACTTAGAAATAAAATAGCCTAGCAGGATTTTGACCTTAGAAATATCAATGCAGCAACAAACTCATGAAGCCTTCTGTTTCTGTTTAGCATACACAAATATGCTCAAATACAACAGTGGAAGGTGTTAATTAAGGTCTTAATTTTTACATATATAAAATACACAAATTACAGAAGATAAATTTCATTATGTGCACATAGGCATAACCTTTGTTAAGTGTTTATTAACCATTCATAACCGATTTATAAAAGGATAAATAATATATAATCAATGAGGAAATTATTGCGTAGATATATATAACTATTTATTTCAAACTCTTTTAACCCCAATAGTGCTTCACAGGTGTAAGAAAGAACAGGATATAAAGAGCTAACATCTTCCATGTGGGTGATGATGGTTGGTGTTTTTACAGAATGCAGGTCCTGTAGCTCACATTTCCTGAATGGGTCCCATAACAAACTTGTGTATTCATTTTGTTGAAAAAATCAAAAGGAAAATGCAGTCTTGCAAAAATCAAAAGGAAAATGCAGTCTTGCAATTACCCTTTTTGAAGGAATTAACATTTTGAAGGTTAGTATGTGTATTTTTTACTTGCAGCCTATGCAAGGAACAGAACCAAATCTCTTCAGCAATAGCAAATATGTCAACATTAACACAGGATCAGCGCTGTTTGAAGAAGCTCACAAGTTGAATCTCAGTGTGATCATTTGATCTCCACCCATTGTATTTCAGGCAATCTTACTGAATCATAGCCAAATCTCAAACTAAACTTTCCAGAAAATCAGAGGACTTCAAATATTATGAGGCATTCTTCAATCAGAGGGAAAGCTCCACATAGATCAGTAGCTCACCTGAGTGGTCTGAGACTGTCAGCAACAGAGATTATACAGAGGAGAGCTTGGCTTTAGAGTGACATCATCTTCACTCTCCATTGATGAAGCATGTGTGTACTATCAGGCATCATATTGCCTGATGAGATTGTGATTCAAAGTAATTGACTTGAAAGGGAATGCAGTAGAGTGATAAAATACTAAGCCAGATTATTGATCATGCAAGTAAATAAAAGAGTAAGTGTTGAAGTGTGATTTGTGAAATAAGAATTAGAGCTCCATTTGTGTACGTCCTTTATCATTTAATCAGGCTCATCCTTACTATCCTGAAACTAGGTGCATATCCTTACCCCGCTGTTGTAGCTAATCATCCAGATGTTTTACCTATTTTACTGTGTTACAGGGCTTGATTTAATTTTATTTTAATATCCTATGGTTTCATACAGGTGAGCTGCTTTTTAGCAGATGATGTTACTTTCACTACACAATATGCCTTTGAGAGTAGGGAAGAAGAAGAGTCAGTACCCTGAAGGGTAGCACCGATGCGTGCAGTGCTTCTGAAAACCTGTGATATTGCTAGTGCTGCGAAGATTTAAGTTGCTCTGTATCAATAAGGATTAAGAGATTTGTTCATGGTATCACACTTCTGCTTTAGACTCACATTCCAAGTCAGAAATAAGCATGGAACTGGTAAAAGTTTGTCTTCTTAGGATGTTTTCTTTTTTCCTTTTAATAGAATCATAAAATCATAGAATGGTTTGAGTTGGAGGGGACCTTTAAAGATCACCTAGTCTGACTTTCCTGCCATGGACAGGCACATCTTTCACTAGCTCAGGTTGCTCAAAGCCCTGTCCAACCTGAACTTGAACATATTCAATGATGGAGCATCCACAACTTCTCTGGGCAACCTGTACCAGTGTTTCATGACGCACCTCACAAAAAAAAATTCTTCCTTATGTTCAATCTAAACCCACCCTCTTTCAGTTTAAAACTGTTGCTCTTTCTCCTGTCACTACAGGCCCTGGTAAAAAGTCTTCATCTTTCTTATAAGCCCCGTTTATATATTGAAAGGCTGCAATACGGTCTCCCTGGAGCCTTCTTTTCTCCTGGCTGACAATCCCAAGTGTCTCAGCCTTTCTTCAAAGGGGTAGGTGTTTCAGACCTCTGACCATTTTCATGGACCTCCTCTGGACCCACTCTAATAGGTCAATGTCTTTCTTGTGCTGGGGACTCCAGAAATGAATACAGTACTTCAAGTGGGGTCTCATGAGAGTAGAGTAGCGGGGAAGAGTCACCTCCCTTGATCTGTTGACCATACTTCTTTTTATGCAGCCCACATACGGTTGCCTTTCAGGGAACATTGTCAGCTCATGTCCAATTTTTTAACCACCGTTATCCCCCAGTTCTTTCTTGCAGGGCTGCTCTTAATCCATTCATCCCTCAGTCTGTATTGGTACTGGAAATTGTCCTGAGTGCAATGCAGGACCGTGCACTTGGCCTTGTTAAACTTCATGAGGTTCATATGGGCCCATTCCTCAAGCCTGTCAAGGTCCCTGTGACATGCCTTGCTGCTGGTGAATCAACTGCACAACTCAGCTTGGTGTCATTCGCAAATTTGTTTAGGGTACACTCAATTTCACTGTCCATGTCATTGACAAAGATATTAAATAGTATTGGTGACAGTATGGACCCTTGAGGCACATTATTCATTACTGGTTTCCACTTGGACATTGAGCCATTGGTGATAACTCTGAACGTGACCATCTAGCCATTTCCTGTTAGATAGACCCATCCAACAATCTATCGGTCAAATTCATATCTCTCCAATTTAGTAGAAAGATTATTATAGGGAATCATATCAAAGGTCTTACAGACATTTATGTAGATGTCTGTAGCTCTTCCCTTGTCCACTGATGCAATCACTCTACCGTAGAACGCCACTAGATTAGTTGGGCATGATTTGCCCTTGGTGAAGCCCTGTGGTCTGTCTCTAACATCCTCCCTCTCTTCTGTATGTTTTGAAATGTCTTCCAGGAGGATTTGGACAATGATTTTACCAGGCACAGAGGTGAGGCTTACTGATCTGTAGTTCCTAGAGCCCTTTTTTTTACACTTTTAAAAATTGGGTATGATGTTTGCCCTTTTCCAGTCACTGGGGACTTTGCCTGACTGCCATGACTTTTCAAACATGATGGAGAGTGGCTTGGCAGCTACATCAGGCAATTCCCTCAGGTTCCTGGGGTGCAACTCTGCAGGTCCCATAGACTTATGTATATCCAGGTCCCTCAGCTGATCTCGAACGTGATCTTCTCCTACAATGGGAGATAATCTAACAACTTCCTCCTTCTAAGAAAAACAGCCTTTTAGGTCAAACTCACTTTGAATGTCGTACCTGTAGTCTTTCTTATTAGTCTTAATGCTGCTCAGATTTTATGCTATATAAAATTTTCCATAATTCTGTCACTCTTGAATCAAGTTACTCTTAGTACCAAAGATCCTTTTTTGGGATTACCGGCATCTGGACTTCTAGTAGTGAATTTAGTCAATGAAGACTTGCAAGCTGCAGTTCTGCCATTGATTCAGATGTAGACTAGAACAGGTCTTTGTCCTTAGTGTTGTCTGAACACTCATACCTTATTAAATCCTTTAGCAGGTGCAAATGGTCTGATGTTTAGCATAACACTACCTTTTTTCCTTATTGTGAAGGTTACACCATAACAGGTGTCATGACTCCAACAATTGCAATAAAAAGCAACAGAATTCTGTGAATGTGTAACATAAGGAAGAAAACAAACTCGTCTCACTAAACTGATCTTCATGTCTTTAAAATCTGTGGGAATCTCTAACATTCAACCCTTGTGTGAGAATGATGAAGGACTCAGAACAATAGAAGAGAAGGAGAATAGAGAAGTAAGCATGCGACCCATACAATTGCAAGTATCATGAATTCTTTTCATCCCTTTAAAAAAAAAAGAAAGATAAAATTCACTGGATGTAGTAAGCTAATTTGAAAGTAAGAGACTTTTTTTTGAAATTGCAGTTTGCAAGACTTATCGACTAAATTCAGTGTCAGAAGCAGAGAGTAGCATCACTCAAGATCTCTTCTCTGGAAAGCATCCCTTTGGAAGAAAAGACTTAAACATGTGCTTAATGAGATGAAGGCAGATGCTTAAAGATAAATTTACGTGCATGCCTGAATCAGAGCCTACAATATTATAAGGTAACTGGCTGGAAACATAAGCAGTTGAAATCTTGTCCTTTCCATCTGGAGATGGAAGTACTTGTTGTCATGTGTTCCATATGAGAGACATGGGATGTTTATATGCTTGCTGCGAAGCTTACCTCTGTAAAAACATACCTTACAGGTAACTTGTACGCTAATTTTTGCTTTTTTGTTTGTTTTGTTTCAAAGATGTTCAAGAGCATTTTGTGAAATTAAAATATAATCAGTAGAATTTTTATTTTTTTTTCCCCCCAGTGATCAAATTTGATCTGCAAACTGCTACAACATTTTGACATGCGATCACCCAGTTAGTGTTGTGGTGACAAAGTCCATAAAACATGTAGAAATATTCCCTGCCTTGACTGAATAGAAAAAAAATGGCAAGAAACAATTCACAAAAATATTGTAAATAACACAAAGAGAGCTAGGATTTGAAATTAATTTTTAATAAAGATTTTATTTTTAGAAGACTCTGTAGCACTCCTGCTAGTTTTCAACAGTTTGTGAGAAACGTTTCAAGTGTGATAGAAACTAGGCAGATTTCAACATACCTGTCTTTACTGAAGGACACAGAATTCCATTTAATGCTGTTTACATTTTCTATATGATTAATTTATTAACAATGACAGTGCATTTCTTATCATCATGTTGCTACTAAGGGTACTAAGGTATGTCTAAAGTGTAATAATGGCATACCAGATGCATTTTCATTATAAGAGCCATTTGTCAAGTCTGTCTGCTTCATATTTTCTTAGTTTTAATGTTAAAGGACCCTTGACCTTTTGTGTAACATGCACACAACATCTGCATGCTGAAGTTAGAACCCTCTACAGTGTTTCATTATACCCGTGTCATACCTTGCAGAATAGTTTGAACTTGTTCTTCTAGTTCTTATCCCTCCTATCAGAGTGTTCTGAAAAAAATCTGCCATTTCCCTGAAATTTGCAGGTGAAAAGTTAACTCACAGGAATTCTATTTATTATCTATTAAATGCAATAGGGAGTTTTTGTCACTGCATTTACCTTTTAAGAGTGTTTCCAACTATATCTTAGATTGCACTTAGGCACTTATGATCTTAAATCTTTATCACATGTCTGTGAACTCAGCTATTGCTCTTAGTGCAGAAAATTACTAACGATTTACTTAAACTGTAGACATCAGTCTTTTTCTCTTCATAATTAGTTAGGTCCAGAGAGATTTAAATGATTTCTTTTCCTTCTATTGTATTTTTCCACAGGTTTCTCATTCTCTATATTTCCTGCCTTCTCTCTACTTGTTTGAGCAAGATGACACACAGATTTTACAGAAATACAAATTGCCGGAGAGAAGCCATTCTTTTATTTGAAGGAGGTCTGGTATTGTCTGACCTACGAGCTCACTATTGGACTTTGAGACTATCTCAGGTAATGCTGTTGTTCACTGAAGCAGATCCAGCTCTTGCAAATTACTAGTTGTCATATGTTTTCTCTTCCCCTTCAAGGACTGCTTCACAGGGTAAATGTCTAGTAATGAAAATAAGAGGATAGTCTGTATTAAATAAATCTATTTTTTAGCAAAACATACTGGGATCACGTGATTTGTAGGCTTACCATTTGTACAGAATAATAACACTGTGTGACCAAGTACATATGTATAAAAAACTGCAGTTGGGTCCTGTAAGGGGCACAGGAGACATTCTTCCACTGTTAGGGGTAGAAAGGGCTGGGAACTTAGTGTAGGGCAAATACAGTAAGCTGCCTATTTTTTACTTTTTCAGAGCACCCTGTGTTCACCGACAGGCAGTGTTTCTTCATGCCTTGTAATAGAACAGGAGGGAACTTGTCATAAATCAAGGCTGTGCAGCAGACTTGGTGAGGCAGCAAGACAAAGGAGAGTGGGTGGTGAGGTTACCATGTGAAAAGTAAATAAGGACACACTGTACATATTATTTCTCCTTTTTTTCCATTAAAAATTCTTATTAGCTTGCTACCATTTTTCATCTGTCTTGACTCTTGAGATCATAAGCCTTTCAAGAGGAGTTTTACTGTTTTTATCTGATGTAGTTCACAGTCCAATGAGGCCATGCAGAGATCCATCAGTGCTATCAAACTAAACTTTATATATTATAAATACATAACCAAGAGACATCATATCTTTCCATTGTATAACACACAAATACACATATGCTTATAATATAAATTTAAATGCATATATGTATAAATGTATAAATATACAAATAATGTATTTAGATTTAATTATATGTTATATTAGTATGTTTATGTATAAAATATACACAAGTGTGCAGACGTGCTTGCACACACACACAGAGACAAGTACACTCCTTACTTTTATGGACATTAGTATTGTTTGGTTCTACAGTTCATGTGTGCTTTCAGTATGCATCCACATGCCAGAAAATGTCACATTAGTGGAGGAAAGAACAAACAAAATGGATTGTTAAGACTTTTGTCCAACTAATCACGTAATTTCTCCCTACAAATCAGTGATTCTTAATTTCTATTGCTTTACATTTTGGCTTTCACCATGTACCACAACAGAACTCTATTTTTCACCTTCACACTGTCTTACTTCAGTTTCTGCATCTGCAATTTCATAATACAATAGGAAATAAAATTACAAGATCAGTTCATACAGGTTTGATAAGTGTAAGGTAATATATTGCAACAATCATTAGTTTATATTCAACAGGGAGACATCAATTACACTAATGCTATTTCTCCTGGTGTGATAAAGGCATTTTAAGACGGTAATTAAGTTAATCTCCTACAGAAATGAGGTTCTGCGCTGTAGTGAATCCTACATGAGAATGACCATAAGTCTCCATGCCATGTAATTTCATGTCACAAAGGCAGCCCACCTGGTTCCCTAGTGAATCATAGGGTTTATTAAATTACTTTGTAAATGCAGAAGTGGAAGTTGAACCAATTGCAACTGCGTGGAAGACATGAAGGAAATAACAAACATAATTGACCTAGAGATACCCACAGTCTACCAGAGGATTTAGGCTTACAATTTCATATGTCAGTCATTACCCAGGTTCACAAAAATGGCCCAGATTCATCCCTCTAATCATAAGCCCTTACTGTAGGGTAAAAAATTTCTCTTATTTGGCAATACAGAGGGCTGCCTAAGCACTGTTTTTCTATGTTACTGCTTTCCCATTCTTATAACTGCGCATGCCTCATCCCTATCTTTTACACTTCTGGTGCATAGGTGAGTTAAATAAGTTCTTAAAATTAGGTGGGATGAAACTGAGAGCTGAAATGCATGTTCATCTCACTAGAAGCAGGAGCTCAACTTGTGATGTCCAGTGGTAACAGATATAGATAGTGGCCTCACTTGAATGTCAACGTGAATCCCCTTCTCTTAATGGGAACTTAGGAAACCTACCTGCGTCTCATGCAAACCCCCATCAGTAAGAACCTACAGCTACAGCTGAATTTTCCATCTGAACATGAGGAAGAACTTCTTCACTCTGACGGTGATGGAGCACTGGAACAGGCTGCCCAGGGAGGTTGTGGAGTCTCCTTCTCTGGAGATATTCAAGACCCACCTGGACAAGGTCCCGTGCAGCCTGCTGTAGGTGACCCTGTTTCGGCAGGGAGGTTGGACTAGATGACCCACAGAGGTCATGTGGGTCACATGTGGTGTCTAGACAAAGACCACCACCCAGCTGTCCATGTGAGGAAAGTCTGAACCTCCCATTTGCCCCTCAGAGGAGCACAGACTGATTAAAACAGTAGAGGAAGGTAAATTATGTCCATTGATTTTACGGAAAAAAAAATGAGAAGAGGGTAGAAGGAAAATTAAAAGTAAAATAATTAACAGAGCTGATGCAGTGTCTCAGAATATCTCTTCTGTTACTGCCTTTGGGGCCAGTAGCCTGTTCTTGGTGGGAGCAAGGTGAGAAAGATTGGTGATACCGTTGCTCAGGAAGATGAAGCCTGTATCTCCACAGGCAAGTCTCGAAAAGCATTTCTGTCTTCTTAGTCTCCTTCTCTGGCAACAGCTGTGCAAGTCATCCAGGGAACTGGTGTTCTCAGCAGTGGAGGTAACAATGGGATGTCTATGATGGCAGCTGTCAGCTCTGTAATACAGAGAAGGTCTTCCCCAGCAGCATGCTCCGAGTAGAGGGATGAGAAAAGTCAGAAGGACCCCAATGATCTACTCCAGAGTTTTACAAATGTCACACTTCCAGGTCTTTAGCACTGAAGCTGGAGATCAGCAGCACGATGAATATTCCAGTGGAAGATAAAGATCTGGAGGCTGCTGTCTAATCATAAGTAACACGGAAAAATTCATGGGTGTCGCCCCACTTCAACTAAAGAAATCTATCTGTATGTTTTTTAATGAATACATATAGAGAAAAATATCTGTTGATTTAAAAATGAATAACCAATTCCGGTAATCTATATCTTCTGTGAACATGCTTTACATTGTATTTGGCAGCACACAAGGTGAGTGAGTCATAAATCTGTAGAAGGAAGGACAAATTAGTTTGGGTAACAAATCTGTTTAGATCTTTAGTTTTCTTGTACATTTGACTATATCTCAGTTTCTTAAGACATTTTAGTTTGCCTTTATTTGCATTTTTTACTACCCTTAATACCCTCTTTTAATATTCTTTACTGTCACTTTTGCTACACTTTTTTGGTGTATCCTCTATTTTAATTCCACCTTAACAAAATTTCTATTTGAGATTTTCCTTTGTGCATTTCTTTAAATAGGTTATAAAAAAAGACTGGAAAGAAGGAATTCTCACCTTTCCTGCTAAATTAATGATGTATAGGTGTGAAAACTCACTCTTATCCATGTTCTAAGCACCAAAGCAGTTGAGCACCTCCTCATTGGACTTTCTGATGTGCAGTCATGAAGAAGGAACTGCTTTCTTTTACAAGGCCTAGTAACAGAAACAGAAAGAGATCTATGTGAAGCTAAGCAGCAGGGGGTTCTTTAAGTTTTCCAAGAATATAAAAATATATTCTGAGTTATGCTTATAGAAACTCTATCCCTTTATGCCCTCAGATTTGGAATACATAGGCATAACATGCTGTGAGCACAGCTATCAGAGGTAGCCAACAGATGCTGCAGTTTGTGCAGAAGGGTGTGAAGAAGAGGGTGTCGGAGGAGGTCTCAGCTGAATTTGTGCTGTTGTAACAGTCTCATACCTGGTGGTAACCTGCCACAGGGCAGTTTCCTCAGTAGATGTTAGAGAAGCTGTCTCTGACAGGGTAAAGGCTTCAACATGGATTGAGCCTCAGGCAGCAGATAAAGCCCTACAAATCCCAAGTTGGAGGGAGTGCCTGGGGCCTGTCTCTGAGACCAGGGGAGAACAACCTCTGGCCTGCAGGAGGTGAGCTGTCCTGAAGGAGCTGTGCTGCCAAGTGGAGGAGCTAAGAGAAGACATGAGCACCAAATAAGATGAAAGGGAAATATATAGGATATTATCTGGGACTTGGCAGCTTGAAAAGCCTCAAACCAAATCTGCAGAATAGAAGCAGCCATCACCCACCATCAAAGCAAATGAAAAATCTGGAAAAGTGGAAGGATGGAAGCTGGTGACTTCTGTCACGAAGAGGAAGAGTCCTGTCCCACCTAAGTGCTTACCACTGCAGAACAGGGGCACTGTTCTCAAAGTTGAAGAGGAGCCAGATGTGACTACAAGCAAAGAACCTGGTCCACCTAACTTTTAACTATGTAAGACTACCAGGAATAAATAGTAAGTCACCAGAATGGGTGACTCCCTACTGTGGGGGATGAAAGCACCCTTCTTTCAACCCAGCCAGTCATCTGAGGATGTTTGCTGTCTGACAGTTACAAGGGTCCAGAATGTTGTGCAGAGAACTGCTGAAGCTCACCTGATCCTCTGACAGCTACTCCCCCTGCTCTTATTCGATGTGGGCACAAATGATACGGCCAGGGGAAACCTGGACCATATCAAAAAGGACTACAGAGCTCTGGGGATGTTAATCAAGGGAATGTGGGCCCAGGTGGTGTTCTCATGTATCCTGCCAGTGAGGGGAAGGACTGAGGGCACTAATAGAACAAGTCAATAACTGGCTGCAGAACTTCTGTTGGTGATTGTATCTAGGGTTCTGTGACCATGGGACCCTGTCTGCAGATCAGCATTTTTTGGGAGAGGTGCGATCCTCCTTACTAAGTGGGGCAATGTGCTGTGGTCAGCAATAAAATGGCTGGCTTCATAGGGAGGGCTTTAAACTGAGAATGATGGGAGAAGGAGAGGTTTTTGTCAAGGCTTTTTACACAGTCTCCCGTAACTTCCTCCTAGGGAAGCTCAGGAAGTCTAGGCCAGATGAGTCGACAGTGAGGTCAGTTGAGAACTGGCTGAATGGCAGAACTCGGAGGGTTGTCATCAGCCGTCCAGAGCCTAGTTGGAGGTCTGTAACTAGTGGTATTACCCAGAGGTCAGTACTCAGCCCAGTCTTGTTCAACTTCTTCATAAATGACCTGGGTGAAGGGACAGAGTGTACCCTCACCAAGTTTGCTGGTGATACAAAACTGGGAGGAGTGGTTGATACACCAGAAGGCTGTGCTGCCATTCAGCAAGACCTGGACAGGCTGGAGAGCTGGGCAGAGAGGAACCTGATGAAGTTCAACAAGGGCAAGTGCAGGGTCCTGCACCTGAGCAGGAACAACCCCATGCACCAGTACAGGCTTGGGGCAGACCTGCTGGAGAGCAGCTCTGTGGAGAGGGACCTGGGTGTCCTGGTGGATGACAGGTTAACCATGAGCAAGTAGTGTGCCCTTGCTGTCAAGAAGGCCAATGGTCTCCTGGGGTGCATGAACCAGAGTGTGGCCAGCAGGTCGAGGGAGGTTGTCCTCCCCTTCTGCTCTGCCCTAGTGAGGCCTCATCCGGAGTACTGTGTCTGGTTCTGGGCTGTCCAGTTCAAGAAAGGTGAGGAGCTACTGGAGAGAGTCCAGTGGAGTGCTACAAAGATGATGAGGGGACTGGAGCATCTCTATTTTGAGGAAAGGCTGAGGGAGCTGGGCTTGTTTAGACTAAAGAAGAAAAGACTGAGAGGGGATCTTATAAATGCTTATAAATTTATTAAGGGTAGGTGTTGAGGATGGGGCCAGACTCATTTCAGTGGTGCCCAGCGACAGGATAAGGGGCAATGGGCACAAACTGAAGCACAGGAAGTTCTATCTGTACACAAGCAAGAAATTCTTTACTTTCAGAGTAGCAGAGCACTGGATCAGGCTGCCCAGGGAGGTGGTGGAGTCTCCTTCTCAGGAGATATCCAAAACACGCCTGGACAAGGTCCTCTGCAGCCTGCTCTAGGTGACTCTGCTTTGGCAGGGGGTTTGAACCAGATGATTTCCAGAGGTCGCTTCCAACCTTTACCGTTCTGTGATTCTGTGAGAGGGAGACCAGCAATCCTCTGAGGGAGTGATTGAGTGGATTGATGAGTAAAGAACATGGGATGGTAAGATGTCAAGGGATAAAAAGTCAATGAAATGGAGCTTGGCAGGGTAACCTCCAGAACTCACATGTGAGCTAGGAGGCGCCTACAAGGCACAATTATAGAGAAATCCCCCAAAGTCTCTCCAGGAACTCAGCATGCTGGGGGGGCTTCTTTAAAGGGCCTGTACATTCAGGTACACAGTAAACATGCTGACTTAAGAGACTTATGTGCAGTTGCAGGGCTACAATCTTGCTGGGATCATGGAGACATGGTGGGATGGCTCCCATGATTGGAGTGTTGCAGTGGTAAGATACGGGCTCCTTTGGAAAGACAGGAAGGGAAGATGTAGAGGGGAGTTGCCCTTTGTGTGAGGGAGCAGTTGGAGTGCGTGGAGCTCTGCCTGGGGATGCAGGAGGAGCCAACTGAGACTTTCTGGATTGCAGAGAGAGGACAGACAAAGGTAACGTTACAGTGGGTTTTTGCAATAGGTCACCCATCCAGGAAGACCAAGTGCATGAGGCCCTCCACGGAAAGCTAGTGCATGAGGCCCTCCACGGAAAGCTAGAAACAGCCTCGTGTTCACACACCTTGGTCCTCATGGGAGACTTCAAGTACCCTCATATCTGCTGGAGGAATAACACAGCAGGACATAAGCACTCCAGGAGGTTCCTGGAGCGCATTGGTGACGACTTCCTCCTCCAAGTGGTGGAGAAGCCAAAGAGGAGAGGTGTTCTGCTGGACCTTATATTCCCTAGAAAGGACAGGTTTGTTGGTGATGTGAAGATCAAAAGCAGTCTTGGCTGCAGTGACAACAAGATGGTGGAGTTCGGGATCCTGAGGGCAGGAAGGAAGGTCAAAAGCAAGCCACTACCCTGGCCTTCAGAAAAGCAGGCTTTGGCATCTTCAAAGATCTGCTTGGAAGTGTACAATGGGATAAGGTCCTGAAGGGAAGAAGGCCCCAAGAAAGCTGGTTAAGAGTCACCTTCTCCAAGATCATGGAGCTCAATCCCGATGAAGAGGTCAGGCAAAAATGCCAGGAGGCTTAGGTGGATGACCAAAGAGCTCCTGGCCACACTCAAACCAAAATGCAATCATATAGAGGGTGGAAGCAAGGATAGCTAACCTGGGGGAATCCAGAAGTGTTGTCTGAGCACCTAGGACAAAGCTAGGAAAGCCCATATGGAATATACTTTGTCTAGGGATGTCAAAGGCAACAAGGAGTACTTCTGGGAGTACATGGGTGACAAGAGAAAGACAAGGGAAAATGTGTGCCCATTGCTCAATTAGGTGGAGGACCTAGTTAGATAGGATGTAGAAAAGGCTGGTGTACTGAATGCTGCCTTTGCCTCAGTCTTTGCTAGCGAAAATACCCTTCTGGAATCTCAGGTCCCAGAGACCAGGGGGAAAAGCTGCAACAGGGAAGACATACCTTTGGTGGAAG
>Ga0065711_1031100_pt1 | contig 30570 bp, 20 predicted proteins | sample Hoacrofraction12_FD_59098 | JGI IMG/M metagenome (GOLD analysis project Ga0065711, IMG submission 59098) | Hoatzin crop microbial communities from Cojedes, Venezuela - Epithelial fraction 12 v2 (version 2) | ecosystem: Host-associated > Birds > Digestive system > Esophagus > Crop | place... | reverse complement strand
GCAGGGGTCTTCAGATTATCCTGCAGCCTCCTTATCTCTGTAGTTTGCATACCTGTTCTTCCAAGGCCCAGACGCCTAAAGGGATTATTCAGGAGTCCCTTGTCTTGCAACCATCCCAGTTATTCACAAAGAACCAAGACTTGTTTCTGACCACCTGAAGTGATAACATCCCCTACATGTTACATTTGTTACATTTACAGTTATCACTGTATTGCCATACTTTACAATACCTTTTTACATTTTAGGCTGTAATTTCATTTTGCTCATATTACAGTGTTTTTTCTTTAGCAAAATTGATGATACATAAAGTTTCGTCTGACCATTTATAGTGCCACATTTTTAATACCTGTAGGGGATTACTGATCCAGTACCGAGTCAAAAATGAGTTTCCGTGATGATTTATTTTACAATAATTTTTAGATTTTAGTTTTTACAGTGCAGTTCATCAATATTGCTCAAAATCTTGACAAAAATGCAGTGAGTGTGGGTTTTTGGTTTTGTTTGGGTTTTGGTTTTTGTTTGTCTGGTTGTTTTTTTTGTGTGTGTGTGCTATCATTGCTAGCTGTTGCTTTTCAAGTGTCTGCCATTGTTCTGCCAAAAATGTTTTGGTAGGTGTCCTTTGCTGTATGTGGTAGAAGGCTCCAGGTTAGGGTCTGCATTTTGGTCATTTACGTGTATTTGCTTAGGGCCTTAAACCATATCTTTAGTTGTGTAAACTGACTTTGACTATGTGGGATTCATGAAACCTGTGTTCTTCCCTTACAGAGCTAACAATATACTTAATTCTTAAATCTTAACTGATATGTGCCTGTCTTTTCAATGTGACTGAAATTATATTTAAGCGTAAAGGTGCATTATGTCTTTTTACTCTATTATATTACTTATACCGTAACTATTTCCTGTATTATAAGGAAATTAGAGCTTTGATTGTGATTAAGTAGTCTCAAGCAATGCAAAAGTTGTATCTATTATCTGAGATGCTTCTGTTTTCTCACTCAGCATTACACTGCTGCTTACTGATGCCTTAGCCTATTTGTGTATGGGTTTAAAAGGCACGTCTTTTGAAACCTGTTTCTGAATAGCTTCACGTTTTACTTTATTTTGCGTTTGAGTAATTATATTTTTCCACAGATCAAACTGTGGAAAACCTGTATTTCCGATAAGTCTGATTCTTCTTTCTTATGAAGCCTAGAAACATTTAATCTTTTAGAACTGCATTTTCTGAGAAGGAATATTTGGGTGTAAAAGCCATGATTGCATTTTACAATGTGTAATAGGTATAAAACTAGTGAAACACTCAACCTTTTGTAGTACTGATAGGTAAGCGCATGAAACTTACTGAATATAGCTGATTTCCAAAATGTCTTAGGAATAGAATTATATCACTGCAAATTTGTGACTAAATTTTACAGACTGTTGCCTCCCTAATGGCAAATTGAGAGTGACTGCTGATCTTCTGTGCTTTAATTAGAGTGAAATAGGGAGATGATCGAGTCAAAATGAAGATTTGACCTCAAAACTAATCAGTTGTAGCTCTCCTTCAGGTTTTATTTTTTTTAAATAGTTTAAATTTTCATAGTTTTTGAAGACTAAACCTGGAGTTTTTCTACCAAAAATCTGAAATCAAATCACATATTGTAAATCTTAGCCAAAGATGTTTACGGCATCAGGTTTAGAGTATTTCATCGGAAGCTAGGAGAAGCCTGTAAGAGAGAGTTGATTTTTAAAGCATGAATCCCGATTCTCGGAGACAGGAGAAAGTGGGACAGCTTATAACAATTTGCTAGTTGCACTGATACTTTGGTTTAGCAAAAGATAAGGTAGTTCCACTCTTTTTTTTTTTTTTTCCTTCTGTTTGATCTGCTCACTACTGTTCCTTACTTTGCAGAATAAAAAGGTGTGATGTGAGATTCTTAAATCTGATTCACTGTGTCCTGACAGCTCATACAGGTGCAGAGTGTAGGAAAGCAGAATCTGGCAAACAGCTGGCACGTTCTGTTACATTTATGGGTTTTTGTAAGATTTTTTGCCAGAAGTGACCATACTCCAAAAAGATGCTCAGAAAGGAGTCTTTGAACGCACTTCTTGCAGAAACAAGGTGATTGTTGATACTTTTACAGAATTGTTGATACTTTTTTACTTTTACGTATCTTTTACGGAAAGTAGAATACTTTGCTGGCCGCAATAAAGCGTCTTGTGACATTTCGTGGAAGAAGAAAAGGAGTTAAATTTGAGGGCTGCTTGAGGCTTAAGACCAAAAGCTTAGGAAGAGGAGTTGCCATCAAGTGTTTTTCCATGGTATAAATACATGAACTTTGTTTGGCGTTGGAGCAATTACCTTTGTATTGTCGATAACTTTTAGAATAAGGTTGATCCCACTGGTTCTACTTTATAGCGACAAACTTTTAATTTGAACAGAGCATCTCAAATGAAAAGCAAAGAAGTCTTTTTTGCAGACTTTGTTTTTCTCCTGTAGTGGCTTCTTGCCTGATCTTAGGTCTTGGTTGGCAGCTATCCATAAACACGGGCATTCTCTGTAAGGCATATGTTTATGCTATCTGGGCCCTCTTGTGATTGCTATCTGCTCTTTGCTAAAGATCAGTAGGATTGGCTTTGCTGTAGAAATACTTTATTTCTCCGTAGCTAGCACAAAGCAAAGAGCAATGATGGGTTGGAGCGAAGCAGCTGCACAAAGAAGAAAGCTGCCTAGCTGTGGTGAGCTGTGAAAGTTTACCCTCTGATTGTAGAGGAGTTAGTGTAGATGTGGGAGAGGAAGAGAGGACAAGCAGACAGTTGTGGTGATGTTTGTTTCATTTCACATCATTTGAAACAAAATTTGGCAACATTTTGTCTCAACACATGCCCAGGGTGACCAACTGAAATGCAGATGGCACTTGGTTGTGTTGCATTAAGGCCCGTGGGAAAGTGAGAACAAGAAATAAGATGCCTGTCACCTAAGAGAGCAGCATGAAACTTTGCTGAATTGAAAATGTTGAAATAAAACTGCATCGCTGTCATAGATATACTCAGTGTGTACATGGAGAACGTTGATCTGTAGGCAGCAAGTCTTACTAAGCAGCCTGCAGGTGGGATCTCGTACAATTAGTAATCTTGCTTTGTGTGTTGACATTAACAAAACATCACAAGAACAAAGTTAAGAACTCTGAAGTACTGAGCTTTTTTAAACCTCCACCTGGAAAATAGAGTGCTTGGAGCTAATTATTTTAGGTTTTGGGAATCAGTTGGCTTCCAATTTCTGTTTTTTTGGTTAAATGATTACTTTTCCAACAGTGAAAAGTACTTGGTTCCATGTTCAGACTATGGATAGATTCCAAAAACAATTTTTAGAAATGAAGTTTTAAATCTTGTCATTAATTTTATGGAGAGTTTGGCTTTTTCTTGTTTTTAAAAACAGAGAATATTAATATTGAAGAGTAAGATACAACAAGGTTTATGTTTTTAGCTTTTTTTTTTGTGTATTCACTTTTTGATATGGATATATTCTAAGGTCTAGGCCAATGATGATAAACCAGTATTTGTAAAACGTGGAAATTTTGGGGTGACATACTATATGGAAGCCTTTTATTATAGAGCGCTCACCACTTTGGGGACCCTTCCACATTACATGTTCTTGAGAAACAAAGTAGAGTAATACCTGTTTTCTCCTGTGAGGGTACTGCAGCTACTTAGAAGAGCACAGGAGGTGGTGCTTTCTGTTTAAAAAAGATAGACAACTCTTTTAATCAGCGAGTAGAATGATGAGAAATTAAACAACATTTTGGTGTTGATATGTAGCTTCGTGTAACTGCAGGACTTGGGTCTTTCTGTTGAAGTTTGAGTTCCATTATAGTGGAGCAAGTGGGTTTTGGAGCAGTTCTGAATGTCTTACAACTAACAAAGTAGTCCTCAGAGGTCTGAGATTAAGCAGTTTCCCTTAGCTGGGCAAGCAGGTAACTTCAGGAGATTACCCTTTTCAGGAGGTCTGAATTTAGCTACTTGTTACTTGTTTTTCAGAATGATTTTTCATTTGAAGGGAAAGCAGCTTATTAGGCACAATTGTATTAAGTGACTTTAGTTTCAGTTGGCCTCTGGAACATTTTCTGCAAAACAGGTCAGAATGTATCTGTAATAAGATACGATTCTGGTTTTTAAGCTGTATTATTCCTGGGTTGTTTTTCTTCTTTTTAGTTTCTGTAACACCAATAGGAGTTGGCTGGTTAAGGGTTTTTTTTTGTGCAGGGTGGAGGAGTATCATGGTAATAGAGGCAAGAGGTTAAAAAAATTTAACAAATCATTGACTGTAACCTTTGATTGTTGCAGTGCAAATGTTTTCAATGTGTTTTGTGTTGTATAATAAAGGGTGGATCTTAACTTTTTTTTTATATGCCCTTTCTAGATGCAGTTTTATCACTGCTGTATGGGTTCCTGTGCAGCAGTTTATTTCAATCTGTTGGCTCTTTATCTTAGTATCGGAAATACCTATTGCTTTGTGTTATTGTTATAATACTAGGTTTACAGAAATTTATTTGACAAGCGGGAAAATGTCTACCCATTGTAATCATGTAACTTCGTTTCTGGATCTTCAGTTCATTAGCCAACTTGGCTAAAACCTGTCAAATGTACCATTTGTGTTCACTTTGAAGTTTTAGTAGCATTTCTGTTGTTGTTGGCAAAGTTTCCACTGTTAGTATTGTGTTCCCCTGAGAGAATGTGTAGCTTGCAAGAAATCTTACTGGTATGCACACAGCAATACCCCAGGCTTTAGATTATACTGTGCTGTGCCATAATAGTTTTATGTCTATTTCCATTTGACATATAAATCAGTAAATTATTGGAATCACTATTTGCCCTTTAAAACACTGTTTTCAGACAGCACATGAATACAAAATTGGTCTCTTATTAGCAGAGAATAATTTGAAGATTAAAATTAGTTGTCCTGGAGAGGTGATTTAGCACTGTTCTCTCCATCAGAGTTTCTTTCGTTTCAAAGAGAAATCTGTTGTGGATGAGTGGAAGGTGTGATGGCAGTAATACTCTTGCATATTTAAGCAAAACAGTGTATGTAAAACAGACCTCAATTCTATTAGATTGCAAAGAAGGCAAGGCGTTGGTTCATTCATCACTTCTGCAGGAGGAATATACCCCATGCATCATATGACTACTGTATCTGTCTCTGGCTTTGTGAATTTTACTTTTAGAACTTTTAATTACACTATTCCTGATTCGTTGTCTTTTGCCCTTTTTTTTAAAGATATATAGCTATGGAGAATTGAGTTCTTTGTAATACAAAATGAAATATCAAATGTAAGTTGATACTGAGAGTGCAAAAAAGGTGATGTGTTGACACTGACATGTGTGTGATTGTATCTGTTCACCTTTCAGTTGTTTCTAAACCTGTTTTGTCTTCAGCATGGCTTTGATTGCAAATCCCAACAGAGAATTGGTACATTAAAAACGCGTTTAGTTCATAGTGTCAGAATAATCTTGCAATAAAATGGGAAGTTTTCTCCCCATTTGATACGAGAAGAGACATTTTTTGTCTCTGATAAAGTTGAGGAGCTAATGCATGCCATTTTCTTACCAGTTCTTCTCTTTGTTGCAAATTCACAGCAATTACATCACTGTTGCATGTGAGGATCTACAAAGTGTCTTTTCCTAACTATAATCATTTTTCTTTCTTGATTTACAGATGAGGTAGCTGTTAGTACAGATTCTTTCTTCATCTAGATATGGAGTGGGAGGGTAAAAGCACTATGCTGCAGACATGACGGACTGTAACTGTATTTCATCATTCTGTTGCTACTATTTGAGCTTTTATGGTTAGACACAAATGTTGCAGAGAAGGAATTAGACCAAGTTTGGTAACTTTCAAGAAACAAGGCTGTACGCAAGGCATAGCAAGTTTCTGGAACATTAGAGAAACCCAGTCAAAGGAGTTGAAGATTCTGAAACAAGATTAGACAGTATTTGTTTGTGCTCTTTCCTTTACTGGGCTTTTGTGTTTCTCGCTGCTTTAATTTGTTACCCAACTGCCTAGCCTTCCATTTCAGTGGAAACAACATAAGACGTGAAGGTGTAAACCTGCAATAAAAGTTGCATTAATCCGAAATAAGTAAAAATACTGATAAACTCTGCTTAAAAATAAAATAACAGTAAATTCTTAATGTATGCACAACCAGAATGTATGAAGTATTCAGTATATTCTGAATAAATTTGACAGAAAACTTTGGAAATTTTCATGGGATGTTTCTGTTTTCTTAGTGTCAATAAAATTCTGGGTACACTTCATAATTTTTTCAGCTAAAACCAGGATACAGTGTTCTCCTGTCCAACCTTTTGTGATGTTTTCTTGTTTGTTTGTTTACTCAGACCTTTCTGAGAAGGTGGAATTTTTTCAGTTTCATGAAAGAAGAACATGTTTTCTGCGGCTGGGAAGTAAAGTAGCTTTTCTCGCAAAATACTTGAAAGCAACTGTCAAACACCAGATTCCATGTAACATTGCTTTTGGTTTGTGCTTTGCATTAGGGAGTAGGAGCCCAGATTGTTCACTTAGCGAATTTCCTTATTCAGCAACTGATTTTTGAAGTGCTAAAACTGTGGTAAGAGATAGTAGCATTATTACATTAACAAGTCATTAATTTTGGGCTATTGTTTGTCTAGGTTTTTAGCCCGTTTCTTGGTGAAGATGGCAACCAACAATGCAGTGCTGAACAGACTGGAGCAGAAGGGTGCAGAGGCTGATCAAGTTATTGAATACCTCAAGCAACAAGTTGCTCTGCTCAAGGAGAAAGCTAGTAAGGAATTATCTATTTTATGATAAATTTGTTAGCCAGATGGTGGACATTAAATGTTCATAGGAAAAAACGAGAACATAGAAAACTTCACTGGGGCTGTCAGCCTTTTAAGTGTGTTTTAAGTTCTCCAAGATAAAGTATGTAATAGTAGCACCGCTTCACTGTCTTGTTGTTTGTGGGGTTTTTTGAAGATCTTTGTTCTGAACTGGAAAAGGCATGAATGAGGAAGGGTTAATGGCACCAACAGATTATGGAAATTTCATAGGACATGATTCCTCCTGGGAGGAGAAGGGGAGTTGGGAGGAATACAAGTTGTATTCCTCAGGGATCGGTATTGGGACCAGCACTGTTTAACATCTTTGTCAGTGATGTGGACAGTGGGATTGAGTGCACCCTCAGCAAGTTAGCTGATAAAACCAAGTTTGTGGTGCGGTCGACATGCTGGAGGGGGAAGGGATGGCATCCGGAGGGACATGGACAGCCTTGAGAGGTGGGCCTGTGTGAATCTCATGAGGCCAAATGCAAGGTCCTGCACATGGGTCAGGGTAATCCCAAGCACAAATGCAAACTGAGTGGAGAATGGATTGAGAGCAGCCTTGAGGAGAAGGACTTGGGGGTGCTGGTAGATGAGAAGCTCATCATAACCCAGCAGTGTGTGCTGACAGCTCAGAAGGCCAGCCATATCCTGGGCTGCATCAAAAGAAGTATGGCCAGCAGGTCAGGGGAGGTGATTCTGCCCCTCTGCTCTGCTCTGGTGAGACCCAACCTGGAGTCCTGCGTCCAGCTCTGGAGCCCAGGAAAGAGGTCCACCTGTTGGAGCGGGTCCAGAGGAGGGCCACAAAAATGATCAGAGGGCTGCAACACTTCTCCTGTGAGGAAAGGCTGAGAGAGTTGGGGTTGTTCAGCCTGGAGAAGAGAAGGCTCCGGGGACATCTTAATGCAGCCCGACAGTACCTGAAGGGGGCCTGCAAGAAAGCTGCAGAGGGACTTTTGACAAGGCGTGTAGTGATAGGACATGGGGTAATGGCTGTAAGCTGAAAGAGGATAGGTTTAGATTAGGTAGAAGGGAGAAATTCTTTATTGTGAGGATGGTGAGGCAGTGGCACAGGTTGCCCAGAGAAGCTGTGGATGCCACTCCCTGGAAGTGTTCAAGGTCAGGTTGGATGAGGCTTTGAGCAACTGGTGTAGTGGAAACTGTCCTTGCCCATGGCAGAGGGGTTTTGCATTAGGTGATTTTTTAAGGTCACTTCCAACCAACTTTCTCTGAAAACAAAACCTTTGCTAAATGATGAATGCTGATTATTGAAGCCAGCTGTTTTTAATATAGTGTCAACTCTAGTCTTGCAGGCATCTCTCCGAGAAGAGAAGAAGCTCCGTGTGGAAAATGCTAAACTGAAGAAAGAAATTGAAGGGCTGAAACAGGAACTGATTCAGGCAGAAATTCGAAATGGAGGTAGGAAAAAAGTCCTGTCTTCGTACAACATAGCTCTAGTTTTGATCATTTTTTGTACGGTCTTAATTGTTCTTGATTTTTATCTTTCTAAATGTGACACTCTGGCATTTCTTACAAACTCTGGATTTGTCTATGTTCCATGCCTATAACAAGTTACTTCCAACGTATTTTAGTAAGCTGGAAGCCTAACAGGTACATACGCCAAATCTTAATCAGTCATGGAACTGGTCTTTGTATGGTTTATGTACAGTGCCTTTCATAATAAGCCCTGATTTTGACTGATGACAGTAACTCCTGATAATACCTTAGAAATTGCTGAATGTCTAACACTTCTTGATACTCTTGAGTATTTAATCCAGAACAACTTGAAAAATCCTGATGGAAAATCAAGCCATAGATCAAAGTACGGATGGGCAGTAACTTACAGAGAATCTCTGGTAACATAAAACTAGAAACAATGTGTTTTGAATTTTGATTCCATACTTTAGTAAGATCAGCCTTTCTTTGCACTGTTTTTCCTTCTTTGCACTCCTCTGTGTAGTTCTGTTCAGCTTGCACCACCGTTATATAATTCGTACTAAAAAACAAAGGAGAAAAAACAAAATTGAAATGTTTCAGATACAGCACGTTGTCTTTAAAATTATTTCCAAAGGAAACCTCTTCCGTCCTCAACAGCGATTACTATTTTTACCCATGCTGCCAGTACAGCAAATTGGGTGAGACAGCGTCCAGTGTAGCTGGACGCTAGCATTCAACCCTATTGAATGTTTCACTGGTGAAACAACAGATTCAATCTTCAAAAAGACTAGCATTTTAGAAATTCAGAGACTTCTTTTTCTCCTTCGGGTATGAACAAAGCCTTTTCATGTACTAAACCAGATGATCAGTTTATATTTCTCCATTGTCTGTTAGCCTGCAGCAATTCTTGACAGGTATAGGGTATTTCACAGAATGTCTGTTATGCTTGAGAGAGAAGTCTCGAGATATGTAGATTTTTCCTAGATAAGAAAGGACTAGGAAATTAATATTTGGCTTGACATGCATCTTCCTTTAGCTAGTTTATCTAAAAGGTAGTAAGGCTAAATTCATACCTTTGCTTTTGAATTTAATTAGTGTATGTTAGGCTTGACAGTATTAAGTAGTTGAGCACAGAAATTAGGTGGACACATGTCCTAGTTTTGACTGGGGTAGAGTTAATTTTCCTCCCAGGAGCTGCTGTGTTTTGCATTTAGTAGAAGAATGTTGAGAACACTGGTATTTTCAGTTGTTGCTGTGAAATCAAGGACTTTTTTCCAATTTCTCATACTCAGCTAATGAGCAGATGTGCAAGACCTGGGAGGAAGCATAGCCAGACAGATAACCAAGCTGGCCAGTGGAAATATTCCATACCATAGACATCATGCTCAGTTTAGAGCCCAGAATGGGCAACTATATAGTAGTGACAGTAGAGGAATTTCTCAAACAGTAATTAATCATAGAAGAGTAGAACAGCTGAAGTTGAAAGGGACCTCGAAAGATCATCTGGTGTAACCTTTTGTGGGTAAGGGAGCCTAGATGATGTTGTCTAGCACTCTGATGCTTACCCAGTACAATGATTCAGTAAAAAGCCCTGATGAGGTTCTTGAGGAGAGCAGAATGTAGAAGGGGGGTGATTCCTTATGCTTTCGTCTGCTAAGATGGATAGTGAGATAATGTCCGGAATTCTGTATCAGCAGTTTAAAAGGAAATATGAAGGTATTGTGGAAAATTTAGGGAAGGGAAGTGGGGAATCCATAGTTCATTTTAGGGCTGCAGATTATTTCCTAGAATGTGATTATTGAGGCTCAGTTTCTTTAGTTAGTTAGAAAAAAGACTTGAGGAGTTGTCTGTATACAATATAAAAATGATTTTCGGCTTAGAAAATTGCAGAATAGTCTCCAGTACGACAAGAGCTAGTAGCTAGAAACTGAAACTAGACAAACGCAAATGAGAAATGAAGAGTTAGTAGTAAAGACAGCTAGATGTTGAAATAAACTGCAAAAAGTGGTGGTGTTTGCCTATACATTTTCTTGTATTTGACTCAACGGTTGTGATTCAGATATTTTAAGCAAAATTTTCAGTGTTCTTTCTCATTTACATTGGAAGTTTAAAATGTCAGTGTTCAAAGTTCTGGTACCCCTTCTAACTTTTTTGGTTTTAATTTCAGTAAAACAGATTGCAGTTCCTCCTGGTACAACCGTTTCTACAGCTTCATTTTCAGAAGATGTTCCACAACCTACAGCAGTTGCTTCATCTCCTGATTCCAAAGATCAAATGAAAGGTGAAGATGAAGAAAAGAAAAAGAAGGAAAAAATAGAAAAAAAAGGTACTTCAGTTTTCTTAACTGTGATAGACAGTTAAGGCATTTAATTTTATGGAAGTGCTTTTACATAATTTTGCGCACAGAAGAAACCAGTTTGTCCAACCACAGTAGGAAGAGTCATGTGCTGTCTCTTAAGATCTTGGAGGTATTTCAAGCTAATGAAGGCCATCAAGTAAGCTACAGGTTCTTAATTACATGGGGTACATACCATATTTCTTTTAATCTGACTGAACTCCCTTACTATAAATAAATAAATAAATAAATTTAAAAAACCAAGCCCCCCAAAACCCCACAAGAGCAAAAAGCAAAACCAAGATACACACACACACAAAGGAGAAAAAAATAAAAGGGGCAGGGGAGTTGCAGGGAGGGAAGGAGGATGTGAAGTTTAGAAAAGTTTTTGGCAGACTGGATGGCTTTCTGTTCTAAGGCTTAGTTAGACTTTTTTTTTCCCACTATGGAAGCAGTGTAAGCAAAGGGCAATAATGTAATACCAAAGGAAGAGCGCTAAATTGCAGTTTTCTGCATCCTGTAAGTATGCTGCTTTTTTTTTTTCCTGGAAAAATCTTGCAGGCAATGAAGTTCAATCAGAATTGATCAGATCCGTACATGTCAACACTGGCGAAGTGGTGTGGCTAAGAGGAGGTACTGGCTAAAGGACATAGGCAGATAGCATAATGTGGTTTTGGCAACAGGGAGAAAATACAGGAGAAGGGTATGTAGGTTTCTCGATGCCTTCACTTCTGTTTTTCTTTTTTAGCTGTCTATATTGGCTTCTGTTTAACCAATTCTCTTAATAGAAGAAGAGACATAAGCATCTGTTACACTTACACGGAAGTACAGGTGCCTATCTTGTAACTTAAACTCATGTTTTACAATCATTTTTTGATGCAAATTATTATTAATTGGCTATGAATTGATTTGTACAGCTTTTCAGAGTTTGGATATTGTGCTTACAGGGCACTGTATCTCTTTTTTATTTTTCTGCTGAGCTGTACGCAAGGCTTGTAAGCTACTTCATTTTTTTTTTTTTTTTTTTGTGAACTACAGCCTTTGTCGCAGCAATATTCCACAGAGCTGTCAATATAAAAGCAAAGGCCATATGTCATATGAGGCAGTTAACGGTTTTCTTCAAGTATTCAGTGACTACAGTTAAGGTATTAGGTTGGTGAGGAAAAATAAAACTTTCTTGTATTGTATTTCCCCTCATCTTGTATAAGTACTTTAAATTTGGAAAGCAATCTATTTGACTTTTTCCTTCCAGTGATTGTATTTGGAAGAAGGTGAAATATAGCATGAATGTTAAATAGAAGCCCTGAACAGGCTATTTCTGTGGAGTTCAACATTGATTGTAGGTATATGGTTAAACAATCAGAGTAACCAATATGTAAAATTTTTTTTCTAGTCTTGACATTCAAAAAAATTATGGAACATCTCAAATCTCTTTGCTTTCTGTCGCCTGTCTCGCCTGTTGCCTCTCTAGTTACTCTCATGTTCTTAGTTCCACTTCTTGCAGACTTCATCTGTGAGGCTTTTGCGGATATTGATTCTGGGCTGACTCCTGCACTGGCCAGAGGAGCGCAGCGCTCTCCTTAGCCTGCAGTGTTGAAATAGATATTTTCTGTGCGTCTTCATACATGCTGTGTACAGACAAGCTTGCTGTGTTCTCTTTTCCTTATTTGGTGACAGACTCAATTTCTCTAAAGTGAAATAAAGAAGGTGCTAGAAGCTGACTTTTTTTTTTGGCTACAAACTATTATAGAGAAACGTCATGAAGTGAAGAACAGTGAGGAATGATACCAAGGATAAAGATGGCAGGTCTTTGAAATGGTGTTACGTGCTTATGGCTGCATTATTGCTGCCAAAAACTTTAAATATTTTTATGGCATTTTTTCAGTTTCTTTTCAAGTATTGTATATGTGCCTGGTTTTATTAATCTTAATTGTAACCCAATTACAATTAGATTAAGAAAACCCCATCATAAACACTAGAGCTTTTTATTCATCATATGTGAACTGAAATATTTTTGAAGAGCTATTGTTTATGTTAAAAAATACTGTCTCTTTATTACTGAAAGTACGATTTAATTTCAACCCTGTACTAGAGCAATGATAAATTAATCAAATTGCCTGTTGTGTCCGCTGTTCCTTTTTTGGTCCCTAAGGAAGGGAGTTTAGTTTACATTAATATGTAAGTTATCTTGGATAAAAGAATAACAGAATTTGCTTGTCAAAGTAAGCACTTCTTAAACATTTCTTAATCCCCCAGAGATTATTAGTCATTAAACAAATCTTGAATGTCTTTTAAACAGGTTAGTCTTACCTACAAACTGGATGTAACTTGCTCATCTTGAAAAGAATATCTAAATAAGCAGCTGTGTATGAGGAGTGTTGCTTCACTGCTGTTTTATACTATACAGTATGTATGGGTGATAATAAACCCTTGCATTGCCATGGGATAAAGACTCCTCATCAGTGGAACCTTGTAAGCTATGAGCATTTTCACACACTAGTATATTTGAGAAGTGAAGAATGTTAGCTAATGTCATCTTGAAGAGTTGCTTTGCAACTGTAACAGTGCAATTGCAGTGGCTTAGCATTGTCCACAGTCAGGAGCTGTTGTTAAGCCCTGGGAACCTGATGACCTGTGATTGTCTAGTTTCCCTTTGCTGGTGAAACACCATGGCAAGATTTACTGGTAATTGCTAACTATTAAAACAGTACTATCAGGTGTATTGATGTGGCCTGTGGCAAAGCGTATATGTCACATACATGTTAGCTACACTTAAAGTTCTGGATGACTTCACTTTAGAAGCAAGAAAACACCTCTGTCCGAGGGTGGTAATTACTTGTAGTAACAATTGGAGTGTGTATGGTGATTCTCCACTGGAAGCTAGTAATAGAGGTGCTAAATTTTTACTCTTCATTTGTGTTTTACACTGGATTTACACTTAATTGTGATATTGCAGTTCACTGTTCCGTTGCAATAGTCGTATATATTATTTATGCTTTTTTAATGTTTATTTCATGAACTAAACTTTCTTTAACAGGTGAAAAGAAGGAGAAGAAACAGCAACCAGCTGCTGGTAGTAGTGATGCAAAACCCATAGATGTTTCTTGTCTGGATCTTCGTGTTGGCTGCATTATTACTGCTGAAAAGCATCCGGATGCAGACACTCTGTATGTTGAAGAAGTGGATGTTGGTGAGGCAAGCCCAAGGACTGTTGTCAGCGGTTTAGTGAAACATGTTCCTCTGGATCAGGTATTGACAAAATTATTTACTGATAGCCTTTCCCTTCCTAAAGTATAGTAAGACCTTCATCGTTTATAGGATGTGTTTTCATTCTGCTAAAGTTTTTTACAGTCATGGAAACAAAAATAAAATGCAAATGAAAGTAATGCTTAACAACATTTGCCAGAAAATGGAGTAGTGCCCTTACACCAAATCAGTACCTTTCTGCTGGCAGTGCTTCTATCGTGGGATCTTATTCTGACTCCTCTGTGATGCCATTGGTACACACTGAACTCCTAAACCAAACAAATGTGACTCTCCCTTTTAGGTTTCCTAGTATGTAGTAGAGAACCCCCAACTTTTTTGCTATCATCCAAGCTTTTCAAACCTTTGCCTTCCAGCTCTCTTCATAGCCCATTGAAGTGTTTGACATGGAGTAAAGCAAAGCGCGTGTAAACTTAACGTAGCTGGCAGTGAATGGCTTAAACAACAGTAGAATACAGAAGGAGTATTTTTACTTCCTTGTTTGGCATAGAGTCTGCCTCTATGCTCTTTTAGCTGATACACGTCTGTGTTTGATACGCATGGTTTACGTAAGTCTTGAAAAACCTAAGACTTCAAGATTATGTTTTCATTTCACACCTCTTGTAGAGGGGTAGTGGAAGGGAGGAATTGACTGAAGGCTGCTTCTACATTCAAACGCAAGCTGGGCATTTAAAGCAATGTTGTGTAAAGCAACTGCAAAGCAAGTCATGAAGGAATTGATCTTGGCATGGAAAAGCTACATTTGTTCAAATGCCTTTTCAATCGCTATTCATGCCCTGTCTCCATGGTAAGACTGCAAATGTAGGAGGCAATTAAAATTGTGATTGTTGTTCTTATGATACAGAAAGTTATTGAACTGAGAAAAAAGACTGAATACAGTAACTGTTCTGCACTGATCACCTGATAGTGTCCGGTTACTGGATTTTTAGTGGGCAAAAATTCAAATTGCTCATTTTTAGCAGTCCGCTCTCAAGAATACATGTAAAAAAAACATCTTAAAAGCCTTTTTAAATAATCTTATGAACATGAAGTGTACGGAATACAGCAGTAGTAACGGTCTTTTATCTTTAACTTGCTCACTGCCTGGAAAAAATAATCCAAAGTACTCATTGACAGAGAATTAGAGATCATTCTTGCATGTTCATTGGGAACAGTTAGTTTGTGTGTTTGGTTTTGGCAAGTCTCTATTGGACAGTAAATTCTTAGGGGAAAGGTTCCATCTTTGTGTGTTTTTTGAGGGGTTCAAAAACGTGAAGGCCTGGCATGTGACTACTGCTATACATGTAAAGAAAAATGTATGTTATGGATCAAGTACTGTAGACATAATTCACAAAAAATTCAGCTATTTATGATTGCAGTGTATGATGTGGTAATTTAGCAATGTTTGAGGCTGTAGTATTTGTATCATCTGATTTTACTTTTGGTTAGGAAGCACAATATTTGTCTTCATTAACATTTCAGTATGCTGTGCAAGTTGTTTATTGGTGTGAAAACTTCTTGCATGCCCACTTTATATGTGGTACATTGTGGTTTTGTGCACCACTGATGATGGTAAAGCCAAGTCAGAAGTTGCACCCTTGGGTATCATGTATGGAAAGATGTGTGTGTCATCAGTAACAGAGATATGGTACTGAAACATGAAATGGACCATGGCAGTACTGAGCCCTTTCAGCAGCAACTGGGGACAGTTGGAGAACACTATGAAATGTCAGCAGGAATTGACAGGTTTTTTGCTAATGCATTTGACTTTTTGAAGTGGATGTCTGTGTGCTCCTAGCATCAATACCTCTTTCAGGCAATCATTCTTGAAATTCAGACAATTCTCAAGTGTTGCGGCTTTTGCCTCCTGGAAACCCCTTTAACTTAAGAGATCCTGCTGTCAGTAATCAGAAGTGGAGATCAAGAATGCAGGGCACGTATCTTAAACTTGGCAAGAAGAGGCAAGGCCACCATCAGCCTGCAGAAAAACTATGCTACAACCATTCATTATGAGAGGATGCATTATATTTGTATCTATTATGAACTACGTAGTCTTATTTTTATAGCAGAAACTTCTTCTTTCTACTTAGATGGCTTCATCTTTTTTCTTTCTAGATCATTGTTTTAGGGTTCCTGTTGTCCACCCAAGAATTAGCAAATAGTAGTGGAACTTGTGTTTCTCTTTCTTAGATAGAATGGTAATTATATTCCTTATACATACTCTTGATCTTATGATTTTCTTTGTGTAGTCTGCAGGGAAAACATGTTTCTATGAATCGTAAAGAACAGTGACTACAGCGTGGCTATAAACTTATTGACACATTCTGTGTAATGTAAAGACACCTTTCTTAAAGCAAACCATTTTTTCCCCTCTACTTTTATAGTATTATGCTTCAAGGCTAGTTTAAATGCTAGTGTGTTTCTTTTCAGATATGAAACAAATAGCTATTTCTATGTGACCAAGCTTTTGACTTGTAAGTTATGTTTTCTGGCAAACCTAAGATCCAGACAAGCATGTAATAAATTGAGGAGGGCTTTTTGTTGCTGTTGGCATTGCAGCTCACTCTGGTTTTAAAGCAATCACTGTGTTGGTTTTAAATCGTATTCATTAGCCATTGCAGTCTGTCATGGTATCCCATTTTGAGATGTAGAGGGATAGTTAACTGGTAATCGGTTATAGAGGTAACTTCAAGTATTACTGAAGAAAAAGAGCAACTTGATATTTGTGCTTCAAGGATAAGCTCTTGGGTTTTCTTTATGGTAAACTTCAGGATTAACTTTTCCTCATTTTAGTTTCTTTGCTTTATTTCTTTCTCCTCTCTCATGCTTGTTTCTGCCAGCATGTTGGGAAAATGCATTGTTTTATTCTGAATGTGAGGTAGCTGTGTGCCCAATCATAGAAACTGTAGCAACTAACATTTTTTTCTGAAACTAAATCAGTTTCTCACTAGTTGACTTGTCAGTTTTGAAATTCCTGGATTTCTGAAACAAAAGGATTGGGTTTTTGGAGGGCCAGTGGAGGTTGTAAGTGTTTCAGGAAGATAACATTTGAATTTCATTTGCTTATTCTCACCTCACTTATGTATTGAACACTTATTGAGATGCCAAAGGCTTATCAGCTCACTGTAGACATGAATTTGCTTCTGTTTGTGCCCTTCTAATTGTAGAGATATGCCATATTGTTCTCAGCCAGAATTTGTTTTACTGGATAATAATGCAAATGCAGAAGGAAAGATACGCTTACTGTCTATGTGTCACCTTCAGCTGCTTTTCAGTAGCATCTTGTATTTCTAATAGAACTTTTCACATACTGGGAAAGGGAGTCAGCGTTCTTCCCATTTTTTCAGTCTTATAGGTCTGTCAGGAAACTCTCCAATTTATTTTTAAGATTACTTTTGAAAACTAGATTGTTTCTTTTGTCCCTCTAATTTATGGGGTTACAGAAAGCGGCCATCTGTAGAATTACTGGATCTGACTCTTTGTAGCTGACACATTTCAGGGTTCTATTTGTCATTTACTGTAAAAAGGTCTCATAAGAGCAATGCAGAGAGAATGATACCCAAACATCAGATTCCCTGATGTTTCATAAACAACTCTTTCTTCGCATTTATTATACATAAATATAGGGGGGGTTACTGTTGTAATTGAAGCCCTGTTTTCTGGAAACATTACAGTAAGACCCTTCTGTAAAAATTAGTACAACCAATTTTAAATTTAAAAAAAAAAAAAACAACTAAAAAAGTTTGCTTTTTTGGGAAACATTTATTTAGGGCCATTTTCTTTTTTTCTCTGTACTTAGGGAATTGTCATTTATCTGAAGACAGTTTAAAGTTTGAGCCATTTGTAATAAAAAGAGCCCCCCCCCCCCTTGAAATAATGATGTTTTGGGTTTGGCTGACTGTCTTTGTGTGGGTTTTTCTTTTTATTTTATTAAAATGTTTATTTAACCTTGTGGGTTCTTACCGTTTATTTGTGAAATCAGTACACATGTCTTAGTATTATAGCAGCTTTTCAAAAGCATTTGAAGATACTTCCTAGCAAAAGCGATGGGATGATGTGTATATTTGAAATGTTGATAAATACTTCTTAATTTTGTGATAGTAGTCAACTTCTCATACAGAAATCTCATGCAGTATGTATAAACATTTGAACTAGTGTGAGTGGAGATAAATGAATGATTTGATGAGTTTGGTTTTTCTTCCTTTTAGTTTGATGAAGACAACGATATCTATTTCTGTATTAATGCAGTCTGGTTTTGTCAACTGTATAATCTGCGATAAAAAAAGCAATGCTCTGAAGTCTAGATTTTTTTTTTTTCCAGTTAGTCAAAACTAAAGTTCAGTACGAGATGCACAAATCTTGTTTCTTTTATTCTGTATATCCATTTGCTAATTGTTATTCAGTGCTAGGTAATGTCTACAATTTGCATTTTAGACTCACTGAGAGCTTACAGCAATTTCTTGTGTTTTGGGCTATTTATAGCCATAGCAATAACTTAAGAAATTTTCAGTCAGTGGGCTGCCCTGAAACATATGCAAGATCAACTTTTCATTATAATGGCTTCATTCTGGAAGTTTATAGTTCTCCTTTGTATAAAGTTCTACTTGGAAAATATGCAGTATTCAGAATACTCCATCTTATGAGTTTATTAAGTATTAATCCTGCAGTTTTGTTTAAAGTTTATATTGTAATGCACAAAGACTGAAATCTATAAATACGGAGAAACATATATGTGCATTGGGAGTATGGGAATTAAGGCTTCCTTACTTTCTGCCTGTCTCTTAAGAATGTTCTGGGTTTGGTTTTTATTCAGTTTGAAAGTGTGGTTTGTTTTCTGAGCTAAAGTGTGGCAGTTTCACCCAATGAAGTGTATTTTTTCTGTTTTACTACTATAATTTTTATTAAAATACAACAACAAAGGAAGAAGCCTAGTTTTACTATTTTGCTCTAACAAATTGCAGTGCGCAGTATATACAGCCATTTTCAGTGCTTAAAAATCATTCAAATAATCTGGATTAAAGAAGATAAGATTCAAGTGAGCTAATTATGTAATACACCTGTATGCTTCCAGTACACAGGCTGAAATTTTTATCTATGAGCTAGCCTAATTTGTGGAGTGTTTTTTGTTTTGTGGGGTTTTTTTCTAATTAAGTACAAATTGGTAAATAGTGCTATACTGAAAATGGACTGAAGTGGTGATCTAGAACAAGTAAAGATGGAACGCGGGTGAATTGCATCACCTGTTTTTTGGATTTCTGAATTGCACATTTTTTGCAACAGACAACTTGTGCATTTGTTGTTGTGTGCTTCTCTCATCCATGTTAAGGTCTCTTAATTGTAATTCTTTTGATATAATGAAACAATTAGAGTCCCCCAAAGCATGTGGCATTTAAGTACTCACATCCTTCTGTTTCTTCCCCTAAGATGCAGAATCGCATGGCAATACTACTCTGTAACTTGAAGCCTGCAAAGATGAGAGGAGTAGTATCTCAAGCAATGGTGATGTGTGCCAGCTCCCCAGAAAAAGTGGAAGTTCTGGCTCCCCCACCCGGGGCAGTACCTGGGGACAGAATCACTTTTGAAGGTTTTCCTGGTAAGTGGGTATTTGGGAAATTGGAGGAAATAAGTATGCCAAGGCAACCTCAGTGCCAAAGCAGATAAAACAGTATAAACTGACTTCAGTTGGCTGCATTTTTTTGTTGAAACTTTCTGAATTAGTAATATTCAAACTTTTTTATTGTTAGCAAGCAAAGATTGTGTAACTAAAGGATTGAAAATACTTAACCATTAGCCAAGAATTGGAAGATACAGGGAAAGAACTGTAACTTGAAAGTTGTGTAGTACTTTAGTATGAAATTACCCCCTTTCTTTAAGTCTCAATAAGTATTTCTGCATTTGAAATGTATGGACAAACGTATTTGCACTTTGCAAGTTACAATAAGCAAATGTAAAGCATCTTTCCTAGTGTCTCAATGTAAGTGACGGAGTAATAAGTTCCTGATTCTAGCTCCTCCCTTAATGAAAGTATCAGAACTTGAGGTAGGGGTTTGTTTGTTTAGGTTTTTTTTGGAGGAGGAGGGGATGGAGAGGATTGGAGGGGGTGGAAATCTCATGTTTATGAGAGGAACCTATAATATTTAAAGTATCAGGGGTTTTTCGTTTGTTTGTCTGGGAGGAAATTACTTTTCAGGTCTCCAAAGACCTGAACTTCTTCCCGCTTAACTAAATCAATAAATCCGTATTTTTTTCAGACCATAAATAAGAAACTAATCAAATTTAAACTTTTTCAAAAGATTATTTTCATCCATTTTCCCACTTCCTCCACCTCCCACTCATCTATGAAAATGATTAGTTTCTGACCCTGCATATTAGGACCTCAAATAAGCATCACAGATGTAGTGTGTTGATGAATGCTTCCCTCCTACCCAAATGTCAGTTTTTTTTATTCTGAGCCTGAAAGGGATACGGTCAGATTTGGCTTTTCTTCTTGCTGCCTTTGGCAGTGTTATTTTGTTATCTTTATTGTGTTTTTAAGTGTTTTTCATCAGCAGATGCTGGTCCATTATGATTCCTGTAAGAAAGGCACTCAGACTGTGTAAAGTATCATTTAAAATGCTATTTATTAGAGCTGACACTGAAAAGAGAGAATAGTGTAAATAATCTTACGTCACACAGATAATGGGAACCCTGTTGAGAACTTGATGCCACACTTTTCCATAAAGGTGAGAATGCGCAGGTGGCTCAGTCGCTGGTACCACGTGGGAGCTGCCTGCAGGCTCCTCTGTTACTGTCAGCTGGCTAGGTTTGTCCTGTGGCCCAGGAACTTGTGCAGCACAGCACAAGCCCAGACCTGCTCAGGTCAACTGTTATGTGGATCACCGAATTCTTGATGAACAGTTGTCTTCTGGTCAGCATTACTGCATCACTTCAGTTTAAGAAAACATAGTCTAACTCCAAGTATTTCCCACATTGGGTGGAGTTCTATGCGTGTGCGTTTATCAAAATGTTTGTCTTCAGGAAGAATTTGTTGCTCAAAAGTTGGCTTTCACATGTGAGAAAATGGTGTACATAGAAATACATTAACTTTTTTAAGCTATTGCAGCTCTGATAATTTCTAGCTGTACAGCAGTGTTTTCGTTTATGAACCTCTTGGCAAGTTCTATGCTTAAACGTATTTGCATGAAATACCTTTCATAAATATATGTGTATGTATATAGATATTTTTATATGCTCATGATTGAAACTGTGATGCTCTAAAAAAAGTATTTTGGTTGGCATATGATAAAAGAAGCAATGGTCTAGCTAGGTGTTTTTGAAACAGGAGGAAAGCTCAGCTTGCTGTGGTTTAATGCTCTGATTGAAAATATTTTCAAAGAATGCTATGTTTAAGAAAGGAATCAGTCTTGCAGCACTTTTCATTTTTAATTTTCTCTATTAATAATATACCAAGCGTGCTAGTTGAGATGTAGAATTGGTACACTGTGCTGAGATCTGAAACGCTTCAGCAGTTGCATTGGCTAAATTGTAGGAACACTCACTCATAACTTCTAGTAGTTATCACATATCTATGAATAAAGGCAGATTAAATGTTGCATGAGTGACCTCTGTTACAAGCAAGGGTACTCTCGTATTGCTTTCTGTTGCTGTGGAAATGGATGTGCAAGAGAGCATCAGACTGCGGAGTAAACCATTCTAGTGCATAAGCCTGCAAAACGATGTACAAGTCAGCCTGGGCATGTGGCTTTTTTGAGGGTGGAGGATCCTTTTTGGTTTTTTTGAAGGCATAACCTTACTCCAAACTTGTATCTCAAGTAAGTTTGTATAGCTGGCATTTGAGAAGTGTATATGAGCTGGTAGTAGTCCTATTCTCTGTTAGGCAGCATATCTTTTCTTGCACATGACTAATGAGGGAAGTTTTGTCAGAATAATTAAACTATTTAACTCCATGGTTACAATTGCAAAAAGCTTTTTTTAGAGCAAATCAGTTATAGAAACATTTGTTTTAAAATTATTCCCATGTGTTAAAGTGTATAGATACTCTGTTGACATTTTGATTCTTAAAAGACATAGGGTAAGCTAAAGGTGGTATAAAAGTTGTACTAGTTCTGAAGTTATGACCTGCAGCGTGTGATACAAGGTTTTCTACGCTTTGTATCAGTTTACTTCTGACAGAGAGCCAAAGATATGAAGCTCTTAGAAGTGCCAAGTAAAGGCTTTTACAATGCCTATGAAAAGCATGTACATCCAAGGCTATAGATTGTAATATGGCAGCTGTTTCCTAATGTCATAAATAGCTGCTCAGAAAAATTGGTAGCTGTGAGATTAAAGCTAACTATTGACACTGAAAATATACCTAATGCTTAATAGTGCAAAGTAGAGTGATGTATCTCCTAGTTACACAAAAGTTATTTTAAAGAATTTTAAGAATTGTGATTTTCTTATCTTGAAGTAGGTAGGGAAAGGCAAGAAAAAAAGCATTGATAGATGGAGACTTACAAAACCACTCTAACATCTGCTTCTGTAACTTAATTTGTTGTGTACTTGGCAATATGCAACAGACTTAAGAAACTAAGATATTAACACTGTTCATTGGTAGATTTGGGGTTGCTTTAGGGTTTGGGGTTTTTTTTTAATTTGTTTTAGCTAGAGTCTAAGGTTGTTGCCACTTACCTTCTTGTCCAAGTGATTATCAACTTCTGGTGGGTTTGGTTAACTGCTCTCCCTGTCCTGTTGCTTTTTCTGGTTTGGGTTTGTTGTGTTTTTTTGGTTTTTTTTTTTAAATTTTTCTCCATTTTAAACAGCTGTGTGGCTTGTTTGGTGGTGGTTTTTTTTTTTTCTTCTTTTATTCCTTGGAGGATAAACTCACTGGGAGACTGGGAAACTCTCAATTTTTAACTAGGTTGTACATCTGTATCTCCTGCTTGGTTTGTGTTAAAATCTCACATGCTTCTTAGCCTCTGCTTCCTGAAAGGCAAACTGGTGTTTCACTGATACTGTTATCAGGAGGGTAGAATCCTTGCTATGTCAGATGTCATTTAATTTCAGTGCTTAATTGTAACTGATTGATCAAAATTTTTTTAAGGAGTAATTTTAAAGCATTAAGATTCAGTTTGAGTCCTTGAAATTAAAATAGAAAGGACAGCTGGGTCTTTGTTTTAGGTTGAAGTACGCAAGCTTATGAAGCAACAGAAATTGCAGCAGCAATAATAAAGCAACACAACTGTATCAAGCTGCTAGGAATCAAATTATTTTTAAGCCTATTCGCTGCACCATACAAAATATTCATGAGATACAGGCTTATTTTCCTTGATCATTTTAGTCAAAGTAAACAAATAGTATCTTGATTCAAAACAATTGAACTTTTTCTGCAGAAACCTGGGAGTTTTCCTAGAACCATCTGAAATGTCCTAGAGGAGTGATTTGATAAGGAATGCTGTTGTCTGGAGGAGTGTTCTTTTTTTGTTTGTTTATTTGATGACATTGCTCTTAGGGGAACTTTGAACACCATTTTATTCTACAGTACATGAATCTTCAAGATCTGTTGGTCCTCTTTTGTATTAAGAACTTTATCAAATTTCTGTCTGCCTTTTGGGGCAAAATGTGTGATTCGTAAGCCATCGAAAAATTATTCGATCGCATGTCTGTAAATACTAAACCCGCCTGCAGAGTACTTGCCATAAGACAGCAATAAGTCTTGCGTTTTTCACAGCTTGCTGTGAAAAATGCTTCTTTCTAATAGCAATATAATTGGTGCTTTGACAAAATTCTTCAATGCAAAAATGCCACAGGACCTGCAAATCTGTTATTTAAATTATATAACTGAATAATCAGTTTGGTCTAAGAATCCCTGACAATTTAGTTAATAACTATCTCTTTTTAAAAAAAGATAAGTGCTAAAACTGTAGTGCAATGGTTAGTCTGTATTTAACAGGTTTCTTTAATCAAAGCCCTGGTATATGGATGCTTTCCTTTGGTTACATAGTTATAATCCACAGTGGGCTAAGTGGTATTAACTTTTGCGCTGAGATATATTCTTTCAATAGTTATTGAGCTGTTACAAAGTGGAGAGGTTTCTTGCTTATTATGAGAATTTCTTTTGTAATATGTATCTGCTGGAACAAATGGCATGTTTAACAAAATTTGAGACCTCTTATTTGGTTCTTTTCCTGTAAAGACAGTGGGAAGCTCATTAAACTATTACAAGTTTAAACTTATTTTAATTATATAAAACCTTCTAAAGAATATTTTCTGGGAAGAAGGAATGCAGTGAGGAGAAGTCATAGAAAAGTCCACAGCCTAAAGCTCTGGTAGTATTTAAACTCAGTGCCTATGCTAATCTAATCTGAGCTCACCACAGATCCCAAGGGAGCATGATGCAGGATTCCAAAGAAACTTCTTAACATCCAAAGCGTGTTTTTATAATAAAAGTCAGGATTTTTTCTTACTGAAAAAATTCACTTGCCTTTTATATTTGAGGAGGGTGAAGGAAATGCATGATGCATGATTTAACGTTCTGTTTAATGATTTTATTAGTTCGTATGCATTCACTTTGGTCTAAATCCATGTCTGTCTTTGTTCCTGAACTTTAGCATTGAGCAGGATTTTTATTTTTGTGAAAATGCACAATTAGCTCTAAATGTTTAATTTATTAATGGTATTACTGATTTTTCTTTTAAATGTTTAAGTGCACTGTGGTTGTGAACTAACTCGACTGCATTATTGAATCTTGTTCTTGCAAGGCTAGCCTGGCTAACAGAGAAATCTGGCCTGGTCTGCTCCTCTTATACAGTTATAGAAGTTAGACCCATGTACAGGCAAAAGTAACTTACTTTTGCAAGCATTGAGAATGTGAGTAGATTGAACCATTAAAAACATGTAGAAAAGAAAAACAAGAAGGCAGGCTGGAATGAGAGTGGTTCGTTTAACGGCCTGTTGGTCTCTCAGTCAGGAATACACCAAGCAGTAATGAATTTCAACCAGCTACTAGAAGCTACAATCCCCGTAGCCTTATAGGTTTGCTTCCTGAACCTTTGGGGACACTGAGTGGTTGAATATGAGAGTACTTGACATTTTGTTCACTTGAAGAACTCCTCATTTGCCCTTAGGAAATCCTGGCTCCTCAGGGAGGATCTGTTTTCTAGGATTTGGTTTTTTTGTTTTTGCTTGTTTTGGAACTTAAGATTTTGATAGTTTGGGCAGAATGGTGCCAATATGGCACTCCAAGCAAGTTTAAAAAAAAGTATAGTATATCAGTAATGAAACAGCAGAGGATTCCCTTCAGCATTTAAATGTGCTCTAATTATATTTAAAACAAATCTTGTGGGTATTTTGTTTGTCCTGTGTTACGCACAGGAAGTCAAGAGCACCTTGACAGCATTAAGATGAAATAACTTTTTAAATGAAAACTTGTAGTTGTTTTGTTCCTATCCTTTGCATTTCATGCCTATTTAAAAATAGGAGAAATATGACTCTGAAATACTTCGCTATTCTATGTAATTTGTTAGCAGTATTTCGAAACAGTAGTAGAAGAAACCTGCATTTTGTGGTCATTGGACATCCTTAAGTACTCAGATTTGCTAATGCAGTTAGACTGTCAATACCTCTAGGGGGTAGGTAGCTTATTGTGTACAATAAACACAGAAACAGGTAACTGAGGCTTATTCGACTGCGGCCATAATTGCTGAAATACAAGCTGTTATTCTAGGCACCAGAGCTTGTCATCGGATAGTAGAAAAAGTAGCAGAACAGTGTTGAAACCTGAGGCTAAAATTACATGTCAGTATCCTAATTTTGGACTATTTTTGTCTAAGTTCAATATTTCTCAACTATAAAGGCACCTACCAAATTCACTTGGTATTAATTGCTTATAAAAATTCATCAATTCCTGACCTTAAGATGCCGACAAACCTGTGTCTTGGGGAGTAGCGTATTTCTGTGGTCCACATCTACATAATTCTTTGTAATCCTTTTGGTCTCTAGTAAATTTATAAAACAACTAGCAATGGTTTGATTTCTTCCTTTTGGCAGCATTTGTGGTCTGCTACTCAACATTTTTTTCCTCCTTGATAGACCAGCATTTTGACACAGATTCTGGAGACATTTCCTGGACAATCCCTAATTCCAGTTAAAGTTTTTGTGTTGAGAATTGCAGGTAATGTTTTTTTCCCTTAAAAGTGTGTGCAGTGATGCTATGTGGGCTGTCACAGATGTGTACATATGTAAAGCTCTTGCTCTGCCTGCTATGTTGTGTGCTATTAGGTTGTTCTTTGTTTTTAAACAGGAGATCCTGAGAAGGAACTTAATCCCAAGAAGAAGATTTGGGAGCAAATCCAACCTGATCTTCATACCAATGACCAGTGTGTTGCTATGTACAAAGGAGTTCCATTTGAAGTGAAAGGGAAAGGAGTCTGCAGGGCAGAGACCATGGCAAACAGCGGAATTAAATAAATAAATGATGATTAGAAGCCTTTTCAGATGTTGAAATGGAAAGTAATGCAAGCACAATAAAAAAACATGAATATATTACTCCTCCAAAATGCATGACTACTACCTTTTTGGTTTGACTCCTCTTCCAGAGGTACAGAATGTGTTATGCCTCCAGCATTTTCACAGTTCACTCATTTACCATGCTTACAGTCCTTGAGGTTAAGTGTTGTTGACAGTTTTTAACCACTCTGCGCAAGACTTAATTGCCAAAGCTTGTTCATGTTAGAACTACAGGCAGGCAAGCATATTTTCTGGACAGCTAATAGGTTTAGAGGTTCTATGGAGCAAGAGCATCTCAATAAGAAGAAAATTCTGCCGTGTTCCTTGTGTACTAACTGCTCTCCAAGAGGTGCAGGACTAGCAGTTGGTCAATGAAGACCACCATCATCTTCATTCTTCTAGTCACCTTTTAATAGTTTTTCTCCTCTTCTTTCAAGAAATTTTCAGATATATTATAACCCTCTGCAACTTTATTCTTGGCTGTGTTTTCTCAGTAGTCTGCAGACAATTGTAATGGGAAGGTTAAACTGTGGCCTTTTATGCCCTCAGATATACAAATGGATGTACTTTAATGTCCCACAGTTAAGCTGTTACAAGATCAAAGCTGTCACTTTGCTAAAATAGTTTTTTATGTAGTCCACCTAGAAATTTCCTTCCAGATGTTTCATAGTATTAAGAAAGAATGAATAGCAAATAGATGGCCAAAGCCAGTCAAACACTACCAAAAAAAAAATCCATTTCCAATGCCCAAACAGGTATAAAATTAATTTATTTTTGGTTTTAATGTATTTTTATGCAATGATTTTTTGTACAAAATATGCTTTGGTTTTAACAGAAATAGCTTCTTCAGTTTTTACAGTTAGAATTATTCCATAATAGTGTACTACAAGTAGTCATGGTTGCTATGGTAGTAGCCTCAAATTACTTTTTTTTAATTCCTCCCTTTTAATAATCTGAAAAGAACTATTTTAGTTCAATTTACAGTAAAGTTTTTAGGTAACTATTTAGAGATATTTCAGATATTTTGACGTATAATTAACTGGTTACTGTCTAACCATGGAAATAGTAAGTGCTTTTTTAACCACTGAAGTAAAGAAAACGTAGCCACTCTGGATTTTGCAGCCTTTGAACTTCATCCAGTAAACTGGGAGAGAGAATAAAATGACAACAATATAAAATTAAAAGGAACAGGCACAAATGAAGAGGTGAAGAGATTTCTTCTTCCTAATGAGTTTTGTATATACCTATAAACTATGAATTTTTCATGCATCTGGGAATAAGCAATAGTAATTAGTTCTTTTAAGTGTGGCGAATAGCATTAAGCACACAGGAGCTATTTTATCTGCCTTGTAAACTACTTATCCAGTAACATCTTATTAAACAAAATAAAGTTCAAAATGTCAACTCTCTGTAATCCTGAATCAAGGTAAGGAATTACTTTTACAGTAAATAAATCTTAGCTTTTAATACTGGAAAGCTCCTTACAAACTTTGGAATTCAGAGGAACTTCTGAAAGCTTGAAGAACTGAGCAAAGAGGCTCCCTTACACTCTGAATGCATGTGCTTTTTTTTATTTTTTTTTTTTCTTCCAGATGTGTGTTCTGTTAGAGCTGCAATATAAAGTCCAGTGTAGCGTAAAGTTTCATTTGGCACCACATAAACCTTAGGATCGTGATTTAGAGCACTAGCTCTTTCTGATTTTGTGATTGAAGCTAGGATACTGGATGCAGTAGTGTGAGGTACTCTATGAAAGGCAAGTGGTTTGGTAATCCAAAGAGATATTTCCAACTGTGTGTTTAAAAGTATTTGATATGGATGTGGAATTCTCCACTTGATGGCTTCTACTGTTTTATTTCTGTGAAATGTTACCTGCCATAGAAAATAGACGAATGAGCACCTGAAAGCTAATTTTATTGCTTGCTGTGTTTAAGAAGCACTTGGTAATTATTTTGTCTCATAAAATTCAAGAGCTTTCTTAAGACAATAGCTCTTTCCTCTTTAATGAAGCTCTTCTGGTTGTCTAGAAAAATGTATTTATGCTGTACTGAGCTCAAAAGTGACAGCAGGGTACTTGAGGCACTGAGCAAATACGCTTCCTCACTGAATCCAGCCTCTTCTGCCTTGTCTGCATGAGTAAGTAGAACTGCAGTGAAATCCTTCCATGTGGGACCCAGAAGTTCCTGTAATGAAAACCAAATCCTGAATAGTTATTTTTTCTTGTTCCTTTTTCCCACTCCCACCTCATATACTTCTGCATTAACAGACCAGTTACATGTTCTTTCCCTGGCAATAATCCAGTTCATACTATGAGTTGCTGAAATTTCTGGGGGTTGTCACCTTCCAAGACATTGACGTCCACTTTCAGTGGAAATATGTGGTTGTGCAGTACTAGCAATTCTCTGTTCTCCTACTATGGATGTTAACAGAGTTTCTCCAATTAAAAAATGTTTTTGTAAATAAGGGAAAATGGTTGTTTAGCTGTGTCATACATTAGTTTACATCAGTAGCTCCCACATATCCTTATTTGTACATTTTTTACACTACTTTGAAAATTTTTTTTTTAAATCACAAAATCACCTTGTGTTGAAAAAATAAATGGTGAATTTCTGTGTAACACTAACTGCAATTCCAGCTGTATCCCATAAAACTGAACTACTCTTAGCAGTTCAGGAAAAGCATGAATCAAATGTATCAACTGAAATGATGGGCTAGAGAGTTTCTTTAATTGCTGTGATTCATCTCATGGAGGGGAATGGAGAAAACAAGCTGCTTTGTTTGTCAATGAGTACAGAAAATTTTAATATGAGTAAGAGATTGGGCTTTCATTTACAGATGTAAATGAGTTTATCACTTTAGTGCAATCATGGTAACTGGTGTATGACACGAAGCCTACTTTGGTAATAAAATCCACTTTGCAATTATGTTAACTCTGTAACCTAAATACCAACGTGTTTAAAACTGATTTAAAAGACATATTTCTACTCCCAAGATAAGAAGGGAATAAGAAAAACCTGATGTATTGATAGCAATTAATCTGGTTTAGACACTAGCGATGAAAAAAAAAAATATCTAACCCATACAAAATTTTGGCATAAGCTGTCTAAGGAAGTGTCGGGTTATCAGTTTTGGAGAGAGAGAGAGAGAGAATAGTGCCTTGATTTGCTGAGGACTCAAACTCAATTCTAATGTTAGTTCTGAAAGCAGTAGCTGCCACTCTCTGAATTCATTAGGCTATGTTACTGAAATAAAAAAATCCAGAGAGATTCAAATGCCAGTAGTCTTCTACTGATATGCCAACTTCATTGATACAGCATCCCTAATTTGTAGAGGATTATTGTGATAACTCCTGATTACTAAAGGTAGTCTTCACGTTAATGTTTTTTTGGAATGACATGCTGAAATATAACCATTACTGTTCACGTTCCTGTCACCCAGGCAGCTGTCCTGCCCTGTTTGTTTGTGGCTGATGAAATGACAGCATCTGGTCTTTTAAGGGGAAAATAACTAAAAAGCCAACCATTATGTAAGCTGAGAGCCAGTTGTAATCATGAAACAGAAGTAGGTGTTGCCTTCTCATTATTTTTAAACAAGCTTTATTTCCTTTCCAGCAGGGGTTTTAAAGCTCCATTTAAAGAGAAAAAGCATGATGGCATCTCTTTTAATGCCCACGTGGACTTCATCCAAAGCCATCTCAGACTAGAAGCATGATGATTTTTCATTGGCTTAGAGTAAAAATATTTAGAGTAAATACTACTTTCTCTTAAATTCCATGAAATATAGAGAGATGGTGAACTGCATAAGGAAAAAGGGTAGCACTGTAAACTAATATATGTAAACTGACAATGAGTGTGGTAAAATTGGAACCAACTCTCAAACTACTGGACAAGTGAGGAGTAACCTACTAATAGAGAGCAATCAGAAAGAATGGGAGAGCAAATTAAACACAACTTGAAAGCTATTTTTCTAGCTATATATTTATATATTGGTATATTTTTATTTACATATGTATTATATATTTAGATAATATCAGTTACAGCAGGTGATAAGACTTGATGGACCAGGAAGTCCTTTGCAGTCCTAAAGATTTTTAGAAAGTTCATTAATGTAAGACATGTGAAGTGTAACGTGCAGGCTTTAGCAATAACTGAAACCCTTGGTTTCTTCCTAAATCATACAAACCTGATTCATCTGATCAGATCGATAAACTGAGCAATATCCACTTGGTGTCCCCCCCCCCCCCC
>Ga0065711_1031099_pt1 | contig 30572 bp, 13 predicted proteins | sample Hoacrofraction12_FD_59098 | JGI IMG/M metagenome (GOLD analysis project Ga0065711, IMG submission 59098) | Hoatzin crop microbial communities from Cojedes, Venezuela - Epithelial fraction 12 v2 (version 2) | ecosystem: Host-associated > Birds > Digestive system > Esophagus > Crop | place... | reverse complement strand
CGGACAGACGGATGGACAGACGGATGGACAGACAGCGTCCAAACAGGCGGCGCCTCGGGCCGTTAGCGGCCGCTGGGGGTGGGGCGACCGGGCGCCTCCTCCCGCCGCCCGTTAATGGCTGCTCGGCCCCGCTGTCGGGGGAAAAGGGAAGATGGCGCTGCCGAGGACGTTCCCTCGGCTGGAGAGCAGCTGTGCCCCGCCGTCGGCGGCTGAGCGCGGCCCGCCATGGGCGCCCCCGGCAGCGAGCGAGGGGGCCGCGACCGCTTTCCCGCCAAAGCGGTGAGGGGCGCTCGCACTGTCCCCCTGCCCGCGCCACTGCTCAAGCACCGGCACGACGTGAGGGGAGAAATCAAAAACAGCAGCGCGTGGAGCATTGAGAGCAGGAGCAGTGCGAGGTCACAAATCCCTTAGATGCAGCAAACTCCCTGAGAGCTCCGAACAGTGCGGTGAAGTGGGAGGAACGAGGAAGAGCTGTGACAGGACTGCAACAGGTACTTCCAGTATTGGCTTCTGCCAGCCATGAGATTTTATGTGGCCTCAGACTTCCACCTCCTCTTTCCCATAAAATTACAGAGGCGTGTAAAACCGAAACAAACATCATGAATATCTCATTTAAAAAGTAGTTTCTCATAAAGCAGCGCTTCCACTGTTGCTGTGAATTTCTTTTATAAAAATGGAGTCTGTTCATCTGCAAAGTAGCAGAAGGGTCAGCTCCAAGGGAACAACCCGAAGTATGGTTTCCAAACTACACCGTAGCATTCCTGTGTGCCCTTGCTAGTCTAATCCCTTCTTTCACAGCCCAAACCCAGGAATGAAAGCAAAAAGTTCTTAAATGGCTCGGTGGAAGGAGCGCAGGGCCAGGAGTGGCCAAGCTACTCTTGTAGGGGTAGCCAGCCTCCCTGCTTCATGTGCCGAGGGGCCTCGATCACCTCCGTGGACTGGAGATGTTTCACACTATGGCTTGGTTGCACTTTGTCTAGCTGTTCCTCCAGCTGAAGCTGTACAGCAGGTGGAAAACAGCTGTGCAATCCACTCCCATCATATTTCGCAATGTAGAGAAGTGCTCAGACTTTGAAGACTCTCGCAATTGCAGAAGTGACTTGCCCACGTACCTTCCAAATGTTGTGACAGCACAAAACACAAGAGTATCTAAGAACTTTCAAGCCTAGATTCCCTGTATGCCTGCTCAGCTGTGAGCGGATCAGAAAGCAGTTGGTTTGCTTTTCTTTGGATGCAGATGACTTTATTCCTCACACAGCTCAACACGGAATTGAAAGAGCTCATTTCAAGCAGCCACTCCATGACCTTAGCTTAGCTTATGGTTTGTAGCATTTTGGGGTGGGGTCTGGTGTTTTTTTTTTGGTGGTGGTGATTTTTTTCTTGCTTATTCTTAAAGCATAGTTGATTAAATGAATGTTCCATTTGGATTTGTGCGATTTTTACTTCATTTATGAACCAGGTCAGAATCCTGGTCAGGCAGGTAATTTGCTATCTCAGAATACACTTAAGCGAGGAGGTAAAATATGCTTAAGTAACAGAAAACCTTGCAAATTCCTTTAAAGAAGTAACACTGCCAGTAGCGTCACTTATCTTCCTGTTACTATATAATTTTTTTCTTTTTAACAGAAGAGTCAGGTCACTGCACATACAAAGAAAGCAAACTGCTAAATGCATGTAGGTGCATACACGTGATTCTGCACAGAAGTGCAACCAACCCACAGCATTCAAAGAAAACCCAATTAACTGCAGGACTTTATTCAGTTTTTCCATGTCTGTCCTTATGTTTTCTTATTGTCTATAATTATAGACTGTAAAATTAGAGGAGGAAAGAATACATAAAGCACCTTGGGATGCCAAAGAGTTAATTACTTTTAACAACATATATACAATTCATACACCAAATCACATAAGAATAAAACGTGACTGACACAAAAAACATCCTGCTGCTCCTGGTATGCAGCACAGAGTGCAAGAGTGAACTGCAGACAAGAATAAGGATACCAGAGTTTTATTTTAGCTCCTCGCTTTCACACACCTAATTCAGCACACCATAAGAATCCACCCTAGATATGTCGTTAAAACATTACTGAACACGGTCAACATGCCTTTGTATTTTTGATCAAAATCCTTTTGAACTGACAACCCTTCAACACAACATAAAAATGCCAGTCCTTCCATTCATCTACCATATAAAGAAAAAGTACATGATATAATCAGAGGTATCTTTTTCCACCTGTGAGAGCACAGGGGGGCACAGTTCTGAGAAATACTGATCCAAGGAGAGAAACAGTAGCTGATTTTCTTTTTGTCACTGAAAAAATCTCTGCTACCATCTTCAAAAAGGCACGGCTGGGACCCATACGGTTTGGCAGCAGAAGTCTGTGCAGAAATGTAGCTGTTGGAACAGTTACTGTGTGTGTATTTTTAAGACTGAGCAACCCACATTCAATATATTGACTATCAGTTCAACTCCCAGGTATCTTTTAGTGAGGCTGGCAAAAAAAAAAGACTACCATCGTAGAAGACCGAGTTACCCCAACTGGCTTTCCATGTTGTAGAATTCAGTCAAAATTAGTATCTTCTCACCTTTAGAAGTTCAGACTATAAAATCGTTAATAGTAAAAAGCCTTGTTTCTGCCTGTTTCTGCCTTCATCTGTCAATAAGTAATGCTTTCAGGACAATCAATTCAGTGTGTTTTCCTTAAATTCACTCACACAACACTAAAAGCATTTAAACACTGTAGTGTTGCTTGAGAGATCTTGTAGGATATTATTTCTCAAGAAGCAGATTTAGAGAGAATTAAGTTTTAATGCTACCAAAGGACAACTGCAAGCTGGCCTTTTTTTTTTTTTTAATAAATCTTTTTCAGCAAGTCATGTGGTAGCTTCCCAGTAAGAAGGAAACTGCATTTCAATATGTTTACTGTACTTCCGTGTTTTCTTTGCCTTTTATTCTTTCTGCTGAAGGCTGACTGGAGCAACACACACAAAAAAACCTCAACCTAAAAACAATGCTGTAATTAAGTATTCTGAGAACACGCTGTTTCCTTGTTCAAGGCTTATAATTAAGTTAAATCATGTCTCATTTTCATGTCCCAGTTTTACGGTTTGTTTTTTGTTTGTTTGAGGGTATTTTTAAACAAATGACATTTTTGCTGTTTAAAGATACTAGAGTCTTAAAGGCTGTGGTTTTATCTTTTAAAATCTTAAGACAGAGAAAGATCTTTTGTGTGGCTTTCTTTTACTGTGTAGCATACTGAATTTCTTTCTGAAATGCCACAAATTTAGGAGGTTACTACAATTCTTACTTTGCGATACTGCAAGCAGATATTATTTATCAACTAAGACAAAAAGCTGAAGGCAAACCCATGCCTTTGGCTCTATTAGAATTCAGAGTAGTTCCATTGAAGCTGCCCAAATTCTGCCGTGTTAGTCCAGAAGTCTTTTGTTTCCAATTACTATGCAATCTCTATCATCACGACAGGCTGCTGCTGCTTTCTCTTTCAAATTCATGTTCCATGAGTTCACGAAAAGGTTTTAAAGGAACATGTTCTCACAGATTTGGCTGCAGTAGTTTAAGAGATTACTGCCCCCACCTGTCCACCCTGGACCATTCTTCTGCTGAAGGTTACCACCTCTGAAGCAGAACAGGACTCGTGTTCACAGCAGTCCATATCAGGGCTTGCCATCTCTTTTTGGAACCGTACAACCTTGCAGGTACCACCACCACAGACCACTTGTCAAAGATGCAACATAACTAAAGGATCATCTGCTTTGGGGAGTTTTTGTATAGATGCAGCAGTATCAATGCAGACGTGTTGGATAAATGCTGGTGTAAAACTGGACTGGTGTTTGCACGACTATAAGTACCTTAGAACAGCACGGCATGTCTGTGTGAAAGCCCTGCAGCTCCTCAGCATAGCGCCTGTCCTCTGTTTCATGCCTGTCTCTGCAAAACATAGAACTGCCATGGAAAATAGTTACTCTCTGGGCTGGAGTAAAGGTAGTATGGTGGACGGAGCCCTCCAGCTATGGATTGGTATAGGACAGAGAGAAAAAACACATTTCAGGCATTATTCTGTATTCATCTTGAATTTCATCCAAAAAAGATGTTAAAAATAAATTGAGGAAATAAATTAACATTGCTTTTAGATGAGGACACTATTAATACATCACTAGAAGAGAATGTTGTACTGGGCTATCATGAGCAAAATACAAAATGACAATCTAAGTGGTAGGCCTAATGTTTCTTTCATAATTGTTGTAAAGTCTGTAGGTCATTGCAAGGGGATTTCCTTAGCAAACAAAATTATTCAACACTAACAATCATGAGTAATTAGAAATACGTATGTGGAAGGGAAGCTACTGCTCCAGGCAAATCCTATATGGAGGGGAAAAAGCAAGAAATAGGTAAGAATAATTTTAAAATTGCATAAGCAGAAAGGCAGGTGATACCTTGAGTATACCCTTAAACTTCACCAGGTATGCCAGGGGCAAAAGCCTGTATTTATACCTCTACGTCACATCTTGTTTTGAGATGGGCTCAAACCACAGGATTTGGGTTTCTGGTCCCCACCTTCCATAGCACAGACACAAAAAGCACAAGGATCTTAAAAGCCAGCATGACAAGATTTCTAAAGACAAGTTCTTTAGAAGGTGGAATTCCCATAGCTTTTATTCTCTTCAATTTATACACAATTTTGAAACAATCCTAGTCGCTATATTAGATTATGTAACACTGACCATTGCCATTTACCCTTTGCCTGACAAGCAGCAAAGTCACTGTCTTAACACTAAGTATGGTGCTGTCCAAGCTCCCCGTAAACTATCATTAAAACAAATCTAGAATCAAAACTGATTCTCTGGCACTTACAGGAAATCAGTAGTGCGTATGGGGAGATTACAAAACAGCTTGCTTAGCCTTTCTTAAAGGTCTAAAACTAGACAGTCATCTGTGACCACAATACAACGTATGACTCGTCTCTAAATGCCTCCCTGAAAACGTGGGTATCGCAGGCAACAAACTGTTTCTCCCACGACGGAAGTTTGGGAGGCTTCACCGAGTCAAATGCACGCTGTGTACTTCTTGTGGCATCCTGCCAGCTGAGTGCAGGACATACCAAACGGATTACGATAAAGATGAAACATATACCCAGCCTGCTGTCTTAATGACTGCCTTCCGTGCAGGTGAGTATTATGAGAATGTCAACAAAAATTTATAGCTGATAAACTGGATGAGTAAACTTAAGTGGGTTTGGAGGTGCACTTCTTTTTCTAGCTCAGTCGCTCCAGACAAACCAGAGGGGCAGGTCAGAACCTCTGCTTCTCAGACCTTCAGTGGGGGTAACACACCTGGTTTCAGTGCTAGGACAAATTCTGTCCCTTCATCTCTGCAAAAGTGACCCTACTGCACGCATCAGCAAATACTCAAAGTAACTTTATGGAAAACAGGATACTCAAGAGATACTTTTTCCCCCCTCCTGAAAGATTAATGATTATTTCAGCACTTACAAGAACTCTTATCAATGAAGCCCCCACTGAATCGACTCAAGCCCCACAGATGCAACACCATAAGCCAAGAGCCTGCTGAGATATGACAAGATCTTCACTTGTCTAAACAGTTCCAGCGTGATCCCCTTAGTAACGGAATGGCATCCTCATGCAGCCCAGGATGCTACACGCTGTACAAACATCTCAGGAGTAAGCGTTAGAGACTGACTCATGCAGGTGCATCAGCCAGACATACTTTAATATGGACTCTATTTTTTTCTCCTGAAGGACTTAGTACATCAATGGCACTAAAAATACTGCTTTATACATACCCATCTGTAAAAAGAGCATTACATGCTCGATTCTTATTGTAACAAAAAGGAAAGACTACTGCAGAAAAAGAGAATAAGGAGTACTAGAAGGATCACAGAATATCTCAAGTTGGAAGGGACTCATAAGGATCATAAAGTCCAACTCCCTGCTCCCGACAGGACTACCTAAAACTAAACCACATGACTAGAAGTGTCATCCAGATGCTCCCTGAACTGACAGGCTCAGTGCTGCAACTACTTCCTTGGGGAGTCTGTTCCAGTGACCAACCACCCTCTCAGTGAAGAACCTTTTCCTGATGTCCAATCTGAACCTCTCCTGATGCAGCTTCATTCTATCTCCTCGTGTCCTGTCATACTCTTGTACTGTCCAACTACAAATTGGTACTAGCCAAAATTTTAGTATTTTGATACTTGCACTGGAAATGGGGAAGGCAGAAAATAGTTTTTTGGCTAGAAACTACATAATAAAGAGCCTCAGGAATCTGAGAAGAACCTTGTCTCTTCAGCTCAGTCCTTGGTGAAAGAAGGGCCCTGATCTCTTCAAGATGTAGCTACCTTAAGATACTACTCACACTCATTTTGTTTACAGCTAAATTCTCAGCCCAGTAGACCCAAATAATCTGGTGCTCAAATTATTGCCTGTACCTTTGATAGCTGCTAAGAGTGTCACAGTTCCATGGAAGAGCTCTGTTTCCTCACCGCTAGGACTGCAGATAGGCACAACGGCAGCGGCAGCATGTAAGAAAGGATCTAAAAACCACAAGAGATCACTGCCTGCAAGCCTCCAAGATTGTTTTGGCAAGTGCAAAGATCTTCAGCTAGTCTAAACTGGGACAGATCTACCGGAAGAAGGAAAGGTACACTGTAACTTCAATTAACCCTTTGCATATCAATATTCAGCGTGCATTCTGATGTTTATACAGTATTTCCCAAAAGTGCCACAATATTCTGAAAGTATTTAAAGTTTTAATTATTAGTGAGTTAAAGAGCAAACAGCCACCTAAGTTTCTGGCACTTTTTATATACTAGCAAAATAAAGAGCATTCAGCATACAATCATTTCCCAAGGTACGGTTCTCTGTTAGAAGGGCTTCTTCACCACAGGAAGCTATCATGACTCCAAAAAGTGATTAAGCACTTACAAGGTTTAAGATGCAAAATCATCTTGAAAACTTATCTGTCGATAAACATTCCATTATGTTGATTCAGCATTTTTTCAATACAGTTCGTCAGCAGTGGTCATATTGACAAATACAGTTTTATAGGCCTGGAGCTATGCCCTCAGGAATTCCACTCACACAAAAAGATACTTTATAAAAAAAAAGAAAATTAGGCAATTTAGTCTAATTAAGTAATTTACTATGCCTAGCAAGCTGACAAATAACAATTTTTCCTCAATATTCACCCCAGAGTCCTCCACACTTGGTCACAGCTGTGAAGGTTTAGCTGGAGGACAGAAGGGTACAACTGAGCTTCCTTCTGCCACCTCCTGCTTTGACAGTTAACAGCGGACAGCTCAACACCGACATGAGAAAGCCACTGCGTGGCTGGAGTCACACATTGTTCAGCAAACATCTTGGTGGCAATTTGGAGACTTTTCAAGACCTCTTCTTTTTTTATTCTGTTAATGCCAAGGATGCTGATCCGCTGTTTATCCTTTCAGCTTCCCGGCAATGACCCACAATCTTGTAACCACAAACTATGATTACTGCTACTTCCTCCTAGCACAACTCTTCTAGCAGAGCTTATCAGTTGGCTGCAGCTGGCTCAGAAGGTACAGCTGCCTGCCCCCTCCACTGTCCACACCCTAAATTATTCACCATGTATGTGTCAGCATATGCTACATGGTAACTCCTCTTTAAAAATTCAGTGAGACTGACAACATTGAGCTCTTCCCCTTCAACTCTCTGCCCCCCCTTATCTGCACTCCGGATTCCTAATTGTAATACATGGCAGTTGTTTCACCTATACTCATCTAACCTAAAGAATTAAGAAAGTTTAACCCCTTTTTTTCCTGTGTTTTTACAAGCTTTGCTCCCAACCAAAACCACTGCAGCAATTAATGGGGTAAGATTCTTTTCTAAGCTACCCCTTCCCCCTTTCTTCCTGCTTTGCACCTCAAGAGGCATTACTTGCCCTAGCAATTGCATAAAATACTGGTTCATAATTCAGAAGCACTCGGAGTCCCCAGGCACTGCCTAGCTAAGTTACATGAAAAAGATTCCTCAGCGGGTACGGGAAGGCAGCAAACAGAAGCCCTGTCTGGCAGGGTAGGTGTATGTGCGAGAAAGGGGAAAAAAAGTTCAGGTCTCTAAAGGGTGGAGACAAACATTGCAGGGTAGCTGTGGGAAGGAAAACAAGGTTAGGAGGGCTGACTGGTCAACTACAGCCTACTTCTGTTTCGGGTCTCCTGCCCTGTGAACCAGAGATGTTTTAGCTTCAGTTAAGCAGCAAAAACGGCAACTTCTCTTTTCATCTTCCTTTTTTTCCTGCCTCCCCCCGTAAAGCACAGCATACTGCGTGTGTGGCCAGTACAATGCCACATCAGCCACGTTAAAAAAAAAAAAAAAAAAAGCTGTTTCAAGGATATAGTTTTGCATCCAGAAGTTTCAAGGCAATTGGTCAATGGCTTTCCACAGGCCTGTCTTTTTATGTTTTCATTCTGAAAAGTTGGAATGTTTTTCTACATCAGTCGCATCAATATCGGAAGGAGTATTATGTGCAAAAATATTCTTCAGGGTTACCTGCGTTTTCTTAAAGCTTGAGTTTTCTCATATCATTTATGGTTATGCAAACACAATGCTTTTTCACTTCTTTCCCAATTTATAAAGTTAAGGCTATGAGAATTCAGATCCTTTGCACCAAAACAGTAATTCTGAGTGTGAAGTGCAGCACATATGAAGTAAGAGGGGAAAAAAAGCCTAGCTAAATTAAGTAACAGCCACCTAGCTACCTCGGCTCTAATTCAATTGCTTGTGATTGCATGATACCTTGAAGTGCAGCTTTCAGTGAATTTGGAACGGATTCTCAGGCAACGTAAATCATTATGTAAACCAGACTTAGAGATAGCCTCACGAAATACAACTCAAACTGTAAACCCATTAAAAGAGCAGCTAGTACAGTCAACAACAGAAACAGGGATCATGATTCACCGACACAAGGAAGTTCTACCTCTTAACGGTGGTTAGACTCACTGCCAGCACTTGTCCCATGGCAGCTTGTTACTAAGCTTAGAACTCTCTCCCAGGCAAACCATAAACTCCCAAACCAAAGGATTTTTATACCACAAAAATTGGGGTCAAAGGAGGCTTACACTAGTATACGTTGTACGTGCTTCACTGCACACTTTGACTTACACATTTCAGTTAACTTCGGCCTGCTTTTTATAGCACTACTACTCACCAATGGAACACTTTCGTCTTCTAAATGTATGAAACCCCCTTCATTATTTATGCAAAGCTAACTGTATTAAGCACCTCAACTACACAGAAATAATTATATCCCAAAGATTTTATAGTATTACTACTACTTTAACAAAATGCCATGACAGTTTGCAAAATAAGCTTATGCAAAGCCACGCTCGTTCTCTTTTGGGGGGCTTGCATTTATTTCTGAGACTTGCAGAATCACACAGAGGCTTAATACACACGAATGGCATGCTGCCTTTATAAGCTTATGCGGTAAGGTTTTCTATTCATTATAGCATCACTGAAGCAAGAAAGCCTTATCCAAACATCATGCACCTCAATTGCACCTATTTTAATTGAACTGGCTGATGTATTTCTATATGGTTTGACCTCTGGCCTCTCAAAAAAAAATAAAATCCCAAACTTCTCAGAGGTCACCACTGTGGGTTCTAATAGCAGTCCCCTGAAACTCTAAGGAATGAAATCCTCGCTGGGCTTCACAATAAGGAGAAAAACTAAGAAAGGGTGCAGTGGAAGAACCGAGGTATACAAAAGTTGAGCAAAACATGCAAACAAAAAACCGGCAGAATTTGTACTTCTAAGTTTGTCAAGGCACACACATCAACTAGAACAGTTAGATGTGCTTAAGAGGTGCAAGACTTTAAGAGACTTCACAGACATCGAGACTGAACACCACTCAGTCCCAAACACTAAATTCAGTTCTCCAGCCAACACTAATCCATTCTATAAAAGGATGTATCAGTGCCACGTTCCAGAAGCTGCCTTGTTCTCCACTAATTTGTTACCTGAGAACTCGTACACTCATACAGTCACTAACAGTGATCCTTTCCTCAACGCTCACCCGAGTACACAGACAAAATCTAGTACCTCATGAAGAGATCGGGACCTCTTGCTCTAGTAAGAGCATCCCAAACCTTGCAATAGGAAAAATAATAAAATAATGGTTATATTGAATAGATCCTTCAATTTCTAAGGCATCTGTGAATTAATTAACTTTTCTGCATTCGCTGTCTGAACAGGATTAATACCACGGCAAAGAATCTGTAAACCTTGTTTTAGCAAGAGTATCCTTCGCCAAAGAATGAACAGCTTCATACTGCATAGTGGTGTTTGCCAAAGCTATGACACATCTTCGCTATTCACCTTCACAAATTTGTCAGGAGGAAGGGTTTACAGACTCATGCTAAACTCTGTACATAAGGTTGCAAACTGCAGTTCCCAGCTGACGCCAAGATGATCTCAGTTGCATGTTCAGTAAAAAGTTGTGTTCCAGAAAATTCCCTTAAAAAAGACAGGACTCATGACTATATGAATGCAGTTTCGTTTCAGACTTGCATCTAACACTGTCAGGTAAGCAATGCTGTGGCTTAACTGGCCAGAGGGGAAAAAAATAGGCTTGATTTAGAAACAAGCACAGGCTTCTCTATTCCTCAGCACAGATGAAACTATCACATTCTCTGTCTATCAATGTTTTCCAAGATAAGAACATCACCAGTTAGGCAGCTCTTCAAGAACGCAGGGAACAGCTTAATTTCTCCATTCCCTCTAAGGAATCATGACATCACATCTCTCAGAGACTAAACTCAACTCACAATTCCCATCCCAGATAAATGTAAAGGCATTTCCAAATTCTGTCCCCGCAACCCTAGGACGCCAAAGCAGCTGGAAAAAAACCTGCCACCCAGCTCTGCAGCTACTGTTCTTCCCATGGGGACAAAGCAGTGTCATCATCATCTGAGCAACCGATCACTCTCTGGACAGGTTAAGTCTGCAACGGGACAACGTACAGTTAATACGATGATGAATGAAGTCCCGGCAGAAGCCACAATTGCCTGGATGATTGGCAAAGCCTACGATGCTTGAGTATTTCTGCTTGAAGCTCCTGAAGGGGCACCAATCTCAACAGCAGTCATTTAAAGAAAGCAGCCCACTCCCAGAGTCAGTCAGGTACAAACCCAGATCAAAGATCAGATAAAAGCTGTTGAAAACCAAAATATTCTGATCAACTTTTTACATCTCCTGATGAAGCTTCCTCCCCTCACAACCTAAAAGCCTTCACTGTTTGAAGAAGATACTGAATTCTCACAAACATTTCCAATGGACAGACAAAAAACGCTATTTTGGCCAAACAGAAAACCTGCCAAGTATTACTTTTCGCAGAGCTGTCCTATCACATTCACTTTCATTTCTGGCGTTTACCTCTAAAGATTACGCTTGTCACCTCTTCTAACCCAAAAGAGACAGACCGCTGCTCTAGCAATCGTTGCAGCAGTTACTGCTGCTCGCCTGGAAGCTAAACTGTTCCCCACAACTGAGTCGCATTAAACAAAGCACGTGTCACCTCACGGCAGCACAGAAAAAGTTGACAACTTCAAACTACCTCTGCAGAAGACAAAGTGCTTGCTTCTGGACGACACAGGAGACCAAAGTTACTGCAGCATTACCTAAGCAGAACGGTTCAGTCACAATTTATGGGCACTGGCTCAACAATCACACTGTCCTATACACACCTGCGCAAGCTCATCTCTACACTCTAAATCGCTCTTTCTAAGGCTATGTCTGAAATGCTACTCTTCAACAGGCTAACCTGAACACTTAAAATTACAATTTAATCAGCTATCTTATTCTGGATTATTTTGAAACCAGCTGGCTTTAGACAACAACACATTTGCACTTCACAGTAATATGGGCTGCTGGTCTTTACCTTCTGTACTTTCTCTTTACATCACCTATCTACCCAATTTTTGTTTCGTTCCCTGCATTGTTCCTGCACTGTTGCCAGTACATAAGCCCTCAGCCTTATACTGAAAATATTTTAGCCATAATTCCAACTATCTTTTAAATATGCAACAATTGCCTATCAATATCAGAATCCAACCGTTCTCCAGTTTATGTCCATTTTATATTTCTGTTGAAGGCACAGGGTTAAACAGCATGCTTTCAATGACACCAAGAGCTGAACGGCATAAAGCAAATTATTAGCAGTTTTTTGGTTTTCAGGCCTTAAGGAATTGGTGTAGTGTGCGTTCTAGTGAAATAACCTTTACACCTTATGATCGTTCATTGACCGTGGATTATTTCTCTCATTCCTGGGCTAATTTATTTCATTTAACTCCGAGACGATTGTCTAAGCCTAGTTTTCATGTATAAAATTACACACAAACCAGGGAAAGGAACTGAATTTAGATATTTCGGACACCTATAAGCACAGCAAGAAATCTTCAGCTAAACTCCAACTTATACTATGCATTTAAGTTTTTTTTGGGACTTGCGGGCTGAAGATGTCTTCTGAATCACTAGCCACATCTGATGGACCTATGGTATCTGCTTCAGATGATAATGCCTATAAAAACTATCTTTGATAACAATGAAGGATCTGAAATAAAATGGCTACAGAAAGCAGCTGAGGGGAGGCTGCAGGAAAGAATACAATAAAAAAGTTATTTGGAACATTTCTGGCTGTGAATGTTTAAACCATTAAGTTATGTTAATTAATGCTAATTCCTTTTTGCGTAAGCAACTGTCAGATCTACTAGGACTGGTGTAGTACATCTGCACACCTGTATACCAGACCGCAGTACAACGCCTCCATACCTATCAGACCTTACTGTTGAGGTCTGCTTAAAGCCAGACTTTTCAGAGTTAGCATTGATAATCTTTATACAAAAATTATGTACAGTGCAACTGAGCAGAATGGTTTCACACACACATATAAAAATGTGTTTTACTCATTTTTCAACCAATACAGAAGATGCTGTGTGCATCAGCAGACAGAGAAAGAAAAAAAAAAAACACTAATATCCCTAACCAATGCTACAGATCAAGTTTTTTCTGCATCCTGAAAAGATTTAAAAACCTGCTTAAATGCACTGGAAGTTTTTTCAAGTGAAATTTAAATATGCTGACTGGAATCATGTTGTCAAATTCAAACCCTGTTTAAACACAGTGAGAAAACTTTAAAAAAATACTCCAGAAACAGCACTGATGTGTAAGTTTCTTTCCTTGTTACATGTTTGTTAAAGTGCCTTAGCTTGACACTTTGTTCTTGATAAATACTCTCAAATAAAAGCCACTGGAAAAAAAAAAAAATATTTTGTTCAATCCAAGACTTTTAGGATGGAGTTGGCCCCTGTGTTCTAAAGCTATTCTTGCATTTACCAGCCTGAAGTAAGTCTTTTAGCAGAGCTGGACAGGACGACTCATTTCAGTGTTTTCCAAAGTCTTCATTTTTCACACGAAGTTCAAATTGAAAGTCTTTTTTCCCTTCCATGTGTTTCATAATCAACGTCTACTGTATACTTTTTAGACTATCTGTGGGTTTGGTAGGCAGATTACTCACTAAGGTAATCACTAATTAGGCTTCTTGTTTTGGTAAAAGTTCTTGCATCTTCCATAGTCTCCTTCTTAGTCCATGTTAACCAGCTCCTCCCATCATCCCCTGCTTGAACAGCAAGCCCAAATGTCACTGCTGCAGGAAGCCCGCGCGAGACACTACTGAGGCTGCTTCAAGGAGAAGACACCTGCCATTCCCCACTTCACAAAGATCAGTCTCGGCATGAGCTCTGGCACGCATATGTAACAGCTACAATTCACTCATCATTCTTTCATAAAAATAGACTTTCTAATTACAGAAAATTATCACAGAAGGACCATTACTGATGTACAAAAGAAATACAGGGGTCCCACAACATTTCCATTTTCCATGTAGTTTTTTTTACTCTCCTCTTCTTCCCTGACCTGGCCTCATCCACATCCCCTTGAGTTTTACAAAGCCTAGTGCCTTACATCTCACTAAACATCTTTCTCCTTGATCACATAACTAATTTCAGTGGCTATGACTCCCAAGACCAAGTAACAGAGCATCAAATTAACACAATTACCAAAAACGTGAGAATACACATTTGTAAGATTATCAATATAAACTTTTACCTCAGTTGTAATGCTACTGGCAGCTGTATTTTAAGTATATCCAACTTTCTGTCAAAATGGTGTAAGCAAAAATCTTTGGTTAGCAAAGCAGAAATACTGCATGAACTGCAGCTTCACCAACAAATTTCAGAACGTCATTTCAGCGAGGCATGCGCTGTTAAAGAGAGCCCAGGTTTTTACATTTCAAGCCAGCTAGACTTTAAAGTAAGTTCACTCTCATAGTTTAGAACCAGAACAAACCATGTCCAAACTACATATTCAAATTTTTATAAAAATTAAGGTTTAACATTTATTTTACATCTAGCTTTCCACATCCATGTGCGGACAAGGAATCAGAATGTACATAACTATAAGCAGTGCAAAAGTGGTGCCAGTGCGAAGTCACAGATGCACAATAAAGGGATAGTACAAGACTAGAGAAAATGAAGCTATGGATGTTAAGAATGGAGACCAAAAAAATCAAACAAGGAAAAATATGAAGGAAGAGGGCAGGAAGGAGGAGAGCTGGATGTTTAATAATGCCCTTGTTGCTGCAAAGAAACTAATGGCACAAGACAATGTTTCTTGTAGAACAAAAATCCAATAGCAATGAGTCTTTATTCACGTTTAGTCACCTGACATGAGGAAAGTGTCTGTTGCATTAAAATAGTCATCAATGTAAATGGCAGCATGGCTGAACAAGTCCTTTTCAATGGTAACGAACATCCCACATAAAGTCACTTCAACACAGCCTCATGACAATTCCCACATCAAAACAGTACTTTATTTTATATTTTTTTGCCTCATCATTACTCCCACATTAAGATCTTTCAGCTGTCAAGCGTACAAGGTGAAGAAAAAGGTTCTCAGCCAGCAAACGCAGGTGCATCAGGAAGTTATCTCCGCAATACACCACTTCAGGTCTGCTGGGTCCCAAGTCCATCCTTGAACGCTGGGCTCCCAGCACCACGTGTAGCACACCGCTAAGGCTACACTACTCTGTTAGCTTATTAATTCTGCATACATCAGGCCGAACAATGTGTCAACCTGCAACAGACTGAGCATTATAACTGAAAATTGCAAAAGATTCACTCTATAGAACTTTACATCATTATTTGATGTTAAACAATGAGGCAAATCCCAACAGTATATACAAAAACCAGCTTTGCTTTTACAAAAGATTTTGTTTCCCATATTGATTAATCCAGGCAGCTAACTCATTGGTTTATGCAACTTTATTGAAGAAAATAAATCAATTACTAGTAGAGCTATTAGTTGATCACTCATCCATTGACAACTTGCATCATTTATTCAGTGCTATATTAAACAGTGTTTTGGAAGACAGATTAACTAATAGCTCCAAGCCTCCTAACAAAATTTAAATGAATTACAAAAATGTTCTTAGACCCTATTTTGGAATACAAGGGATGTTTGACTTCCAATTTCCATTCTCTGTAAAACAAGAACTGGTCATTCCTTTATTGACATGCATAAGATACATCACATTTTCTGTTCTGCTGATGCTATAGATTCAGTACCAATTCTCCAGACACATCAGTTATGAGCAAAAGCATATAATAAAACCTCAGTTCTCTAACACTGGAAGGTTTGGAACAAGATGGATGTTGCTACAGCAATGTTACTTCTTTGATGGCAGAAAACTGAACATCCATCTCCCCTCCCCCCTTCAGGTGATATCTTCAGTATCTGTTAGAGCAGTGAGGAATGTTTGTTTTTAATCTCATAACCAAGTTAGAATGAAGACATTGGCCACATAATACACATGCTCCATTAAAAAAAATTCTGAATCTTGGGCAATTGTTCTTGTGTAACTACTTTACAGATTCTAAAAGCAGTTATTGTCCAAAGCTGGAAGAACTAAAGTCTTCTCAGATGAGCATGTGCATGAATGGAAGGAGGTAAACAAAAAAAAATAAAAAAGATGAGGTCTGATAGGGGAGCAGCCGGATAAGAAAATCAAAAAAGGAACAGTAATTTAAAGTTTATTCCAGCTATAATGCAGGTTATTCTGACTTTAAGGTAGCATCACATGGCATACTTCTGAGTCCATTCCCGAGATATTCTGTTGTACCTGCAAACAAAAACAGGAATTGAATTGGTGTCAGCATGAAAATGACAATTTCCTAAACAGGCAACGATTAAGTATCACTTTATCCCCATCTCCCTATTCTCACACTAAGAGAAGTCTCTTTCTATGCTAAGATACACTTGAACTGAAAAAACTGAGCAAATCTCTCCCTCGGCTAACTAAGATATTCTCTAATTTCTATGAAGCACTTCAAGACAAGCAGATTTGCTAAAAGTCTGTTGTGAAGAACTACTGAAGGGAAAGGAATAGGGACCACCTGGGTTTGGGAGAAGCAGGGGAGCATTCTGTTTAAATATTGTCCTTAGGCAAAGATTACAGAGTATAACATGCCATAAGTAAAGAGTACTTGGTTAATAATATCATTGGATCCGGAGTGTCAAATTTTCCACTTTAGAGTAAAACAACAGTAAGAATTTCTGCACACTTAGTCTTTTCTTTCCACATGAATATACTGCTCAAACAATTTTTAAAAAGGACATTAAAAGAATACTTAAGTACACTACTTCCACAGTAATTGAGCTGACAATTAGTTTTACTTAACGCCATGCTTGTCAGTAAGAAGTTAATTTTCAACTATACAAGCAGAACACAATCCCCATACATTTTCCTAGTTCATATGTAGAAGACAGACATTGCTGAATAACAGATCATCTAAATTCACTCACGTCTATGCATGAGGTCTCACTACAGGGCATCACTTTCAACAAAATTCTGACTAAATCTGGGTAAATACTTACCAGAACAAGCTGACAAGCTGGCTCAAAACTCAATAATTATTTCATACTATCTTTTTTTTTTGGCCATGCAAGAGCGGTATCTGTGAGAAATAGTGACTAGCCAATACATTTCACACTAACCACAGATCAAGCTGTTAAATATCCAGGTTCAGTAACTGGCGCATCCATTATCTGTTAGTTAATCCAGTGCCTTAGAGCATGCAGCACCCAAGTGCTGACAAGTTTCTATGTTGTTAAATGCACCATAATGTGCAGATATTCTTACCCTACAGCATAGCGTATTTCTCTGTCCACTCTCTTGCTAACCTATTGTACCTAATTGGACAAGTATATTCAGCATTAATATATATATAAACCAAAGTCTACTTCATATAATTCTATCTGTGCAAAATGTTAACACACACAAAAAATTGTTTGAACATGGACAGGAAAAGAGTTATGACTCCTTTTGTCAAGGGAAGCACCAAAATTAAAGGCCAAGCTGCTACCAAAAGAAACCACCAAAATAACAAAGCTATCTTTTCCTCAATATGAAGATCTAACTATATTCTATTTATGCAAGGAAAGAAAAAACTGGGCAATACATACTTTAAAGCACTGCCACCCATGTGAGAAGAAGAGAGTCTGCTTCACCCACAACTTTAAAGATACTAAGCCCTTTGTTTTTACATTATGCACTACCAAGAATAGGTGCTTCTTTGACTCACTCAACACAACTGCTGTCTGACAAAGCACTCTTCACAAAGTTTGTTAAAATATTAGTGTTACGCAACTGTACTTACTTGTCTCTGTCTGTTTTATAGATACGTGCAATCTCTGGCACTAGTGGGTCATCTGGATTTGGATCACATAACAGTGAACAAATGGATAAGAGAACTGCAAAAAACAAAGTCTCAATAGCAAAACAGGAGCAACTGTATCAGAAACAACGGAACACAGATCTTTGCATTAGTACAATGCCGGCACAGGAGAGAACCTAAAAAGCCTTTTCCTGCTGTATGCATAAAATAAATTTGTAACCCACTCTAAATAAAAAGCCCAGAATGACTTCAAAGTTTGTAACAACTATGTGTTGCCTATTTCCCAATACTTACAGCTGCCAGCAAGCATACACTAGAACAGCAGTGTTGTCCCCCCGCACTATGACACAATGTAGCAGCCAACAAAAGCGCATTATTATGTATTCAGATGACCAGCACATTCCATGGTTTTAATCACTCAAACTAGAACTTCTTCAAATCGTTAAAAAAAAAAAAAAAATCACACCAAATTCTTTCTCTGTTGTATGTAAGGTAGCAATAACCTGGTCTGCACTGATAGAACTACGCATATGTTCTAAAATAAAGGAGTAACACTGTGGTAGGCAGCTATGAGGACTTCATCCTCTACTCTCACAACAGCTTTGAAAGAAAAATAATAGTGACAGCATTAAAACATAGGGAATCCACATTTGAATCAAACTCCTCGGACAGACAGGAATTACAAGTTCTATAGACAAAGGAGCACTCTGATGGATCTTTTGAAGCTACATTCACCAGTGGCTTTGACACAAAACAAAATTTAATCATTGCTAAAATATTTGAAAATTAGCTGTTATTTACTATAGTAAAATGAGGAAAATCACAAAGCTTCTCTTGCAGCACAACATCAATTTATCCTGAAATAGAATCAGTAAGTTTAGTTCATGAAGTAATGTAATACAATGCCAGTGCGCAGTGGCAGAAAGCAACATGTATCAGTAACGGTTTTCTTTTATCCATCTACCACGCAGATATGCCAGTAAAACTCTGCATGCATTTCTAGACAGACTCAGTCAAAAAAATATGCAGATTTCATTATTAAAAACTGACTTTAAATTAATGCAAGTGTGTATCTACATGCACAGCTGCAAACAAGCCGTTTCTCACCCTTAGCTCAAACACCCTGCCAGAGGCCTGTTCCAGTCTGAACGCTGGCAGATTTCTCTGGGACCAAGCTAGTAAGCTCTGCTAAGAATACTGAAGCAAGTAAGTGGCCAGGCAAGGCTTTAAACAGCCATGTACCAGAAGGTGTTAGAAAAAACAAATATCCACTAAAAATGCAGGAAGATAACATTATCAAATTAGCAAAACACAGCCTAGAATGAGTAAGGGAAATCAAGAGACAGTAAGAACTCAAGACAATCAACGCTAGAAGCACTATATTCAACACAAGATGGAAACGTTTCTCCTTCACGAAAGTTACCTTTAGAAATAGTTAAAGCAGGAGACCACTGTGATCTTAGAATATCAAGACAAATGCTGCCATTACTGTTAATATTTGGATGATAGATTCTTGTTGTAAATGCAACCTGCAACAGAAAAAAAATATGCAGAGTGTGTTTTGGTCTATGACGGCAATGACGTCAGCCTTTCTTCTCAGTCAAGCTATTAGTCAACGCAATTTACTCCAAAAGAAAAGGATTAAGCAGTTAAACTGCATCAAATTCATGAAAATGCACCCAAGCTGCAACCTCTCAGCTTCCAGTTACCAGGCACTCTGTTTCAGAGAGGGCAAGTATGAGGCTGTGTTTTAACCACAGGTGCCTGCATCACGAAGACACTGAACAGAAGTGGCTGAACCACGGTAACACTGTTATTACAGAGCTAAAGAACTTCAAACATTGTGGTCACTCCAAGTCTGCACTTGCCTATTGACTGACAATTGGAAGAAAACGCTAGCAGCTGAGAAAGCTACCAAAAAAGCATATTTCAAAATTACTGCCAAATTCTAACAGATACCACCTTCACCATTTTAGGCACTCAGCAAGTTGATCCCTATCCATTGTGTCACATTCCTGTAGACCAACCCAAACAGCTACACTGTAATACCTAACAGTCCCCTCAGCAAGAATGCTAAAGCTAATGAGTTTTCCTATCAATTAAGCAAAACAGAAGTAAAACCAAACATCATTCCAACACAATCAGAATTCACATATACAAATTCGCTCCTAAAATATATGCTAGCACACCCATTCTTGTGGTAGTCAGAGGGACCTAGCCATCTAATATACTGTGAGAATGCATGAAAATAAGTGAGAACTTCACAGTATTACAACACAGGTGTTGACAATTTCTGTCCTGTACTAGTTTCTTTGAAGAGCACTAATTTCACAAACGAGAAAGCACTACTTACCTTAGGTGGTTTGAAAGGGTAGTCTGTAGGAAAGTGAATTGTCAAGAAGAATACACCACCCTGATATGGACTGTCATTCTGTCAAGGCAAACAAATAATTCTCCCATTATGATCTTTAGGACTAAATGTCACTGAAGGTGTTGTTTATAAATAAACAAATGGAGAGGAAATTTGTTTAAACAACTGAACTCTTTAATCCACCAATACAACAGAGATGCAGTCAGAATTCAGTAACTACTTCCTACGGTAAGCAATACAGAACAGATACAGGTCACTTTCTGTATGGACCTCTCTGAGCTAACGCTTCATAGAAAACAGCTTCTCTGGCAACCCACTCAGGAAAACTTGACTGAAGTATCCAAATGCCTCTGAGACAGCTCCAAGAAGTAATGTTAACAGAGCTGGGGTCCCGTCAGGTTCAAAATCCTCAAGTTCTGTGTTGGGAGCTCATTTGTTACAACCACCCAAGTTTACAGGCGGCCGTGGACAGCTCTAAGGGCCTCCCATTCCCTCCTAAGTTCTGCCCTTGGCTTAGGCATTGCTGAGCCCTGCAGAAAGCCTATGAATACACAGCTGACTCCTTGTTCCTTGCAAAAAAAAACCCAAACAAAACCAAAACCCCCTGCCAGCACCACCAAACAAACAAAAATAAAATCCATCAAGATTAAAATGAATTCTTCCTCCCTTTCTGTATTAGAAATTCACTGTAATCTAGTATGGAAGAGTATTTTACACTTCCCTGCTCCAAGGCAACAATTATGGGTGTAATTCATTCAGGCGTTAACTACCAGTAGTAAAGCAACGTGGAAGTAAAAAAGCTGACAGTAAGGAGAGAATAAATGGAGTGACTAAATAGGGCTTGCGTAAGTTACTAGTTACCAGGAGAAAGATCAAGGAAGTTTTTACTTGAAACTACAACTAAGTTTCTGAAGAGCTAACAATTTCATTGTTTAACCTTACCTAATTAATCAGGGCTAGCGAAAATGAACTTGAGACAGAGTACACTTCTCAATTATTTGTCAATTAAATTTTCATATTAATTGCAAGAACATTTCACCAATATAAAGAAATAACTACATCTCACTTAGTTCAATACCAGAAAATTAGATTCTGCAACACAAGACAAGGTACTCAAACCTGAAAACATGCAGGTTATACTCTAACCCAACCTTTGCTGAACACCTAGCAATCAAGCTGCCACCTCTTGTCAACAGATACTACGTGAGGCCTCGAGGAGCCAGAAAGCAACCCTGTTACCGCGTATATTCTGGAAATGTATTTTAGCAATTACAGAAACCCCTCTTAGAATGTGTTAAACCAATGCAAACTCTCTTAACATCTATCTAAGAAAATCACAGCCTGTATAATATCCTGTTGCAGAGGTGGAAGGCCAGATGATTGGTTCTACAATCCTCATCTGCTATTAAAGGCACTAAGCAACACCACAGTATCACTAGAACTACTAACACCACACTTCCGTCAGGATACTGCCCAATCTGGAAACAGGAATGCAGACCTTCTGACACTACAAAAACCATTCGGGGAAAAAGGAGCTGTACATTATTACATCAGAAGAGGAAGATAAACATCACAATCCCGATCTACATTCAACTGATACTTAATACCTTATGACCATGCAGACACCAGCCACATAAAATCTTACTCAGTGTAGTGCAGAACATTCTTTGCCATTTAAGAACAAATACAGCTATTAAACAACTTTATCTTTTTTGAGGCACCTAGTTACAATCAATGACGACCAGGGCTTTGGAATAGAGAGCCACTTTTCCAGTCAGGTGAACCTCTAATAAGCACATTTTCCGTAGCGATCTCCTCAAACCACACTTGTAGCTATACATAAAGTCAGCGTAATTCAGCATCACCGATATTCAGTTCCTACTCTGTAGCCTCACCAGAAGCATCATGTTGTGGCTGCAGGTCTATTGGCATCCAATATCTGTCTGAAGTTACAGAAGGTTTTGTTTTCTAAATATACATAACCAGCCCTGAGAACTCCAGATGTCAAGTATTTGCAGGTTATGTTTTCAGTAAAGACAAACATTTGCCTTCTCTAACAAGGCAAAAGTCACACTCAGGTTTCAGATGCTTATGGAATATCTAGCATAGACTTTTTTCCTCCAGTCGTAACTGGAACCTCACATGTCAGTGACTTTTTCCCTTCTATTCCTAAAAGAATTAAACATCTCAGTACAGGACACTAGACCAAATAAAGATTCCCTCTTCTGTTCCAAGATCCACACAAAAGCATCCCAACTAACTCCTGACACTGGGACCAGCTCCTAGTAGAAAGTTCTTGCCAGATTCAAGGTTTAGAAAACATTAAATGCATACAAAGTTTCTACATATTAATTGACAATGCGTAACATTGCTCTAGGGATCCTTTCAGCTGAAATACCTGTCCTCATACCAGATTCCAGCAATAAAATAATCATCATCAGACTTTTTTTTTCCCCCCTCCTTCATTTTGTTACTGTGAGGGCTACTACTTCTAGAACTAAAGCCTGATAAGGGGAGTTAAAACAAAAAACCCCACAGTTTCCTCCTGAGTAAGAACTACTAGTTTAATATTACATCACAAGAATTAGAATACTTACAGGTCCCATAATTGTGGCTTGCCAATGAAACACTACAAAAGAAAAACTCCGCATTATTATCTACGCATGATATGCTTTGAGTTAGCAGAGCAAAATATAAAACATAAGATTACTTACTGTCATCTCCAACGGGACCTGCTGAACACTGTGCTGGAGGATCACGGGCTAAGTCACTAAGTTCCTTTAGGAAAAAAAAAGAACAAAAAAAAAAAAAAAACAAAACAAAACCTGTTCAGAGAAGGAACACTAACGAACTCTATCATTTTCACTTCATTTCCAGCAAAAACCGTTCACAGTTTTTCCATATAAAAGCACAAAAGAATGTGCGGTAACCACCAGTAGAACCAATAGTTCAACACCAAAAACGTCTTCATAAAAGACAATGACCACTAACACCGGCTACGAAGGTAAACAGCTGCAATGACCATGCTTTTTCAAGTAAATATCACTACTGTAAAGACACTCCGGGCTGAAGCAGGGAGAGAAAGGTGAGCAGGACACAGAACCTAAAGTGGGCAAAAGTCTAACCACGTTCTGATCAGGACTGTCAAGGATTCAGTCTTAGCTAGAGAAGCCTGAAGTGGGAAGAGAGAAAGCTGCTGGTGAGTCTCCCAAGAAACAGAAAGCACTATGTATGTAACATCTGATATTAAAACTCAGAACAGAAAGAAAAAATAACCCAACACAGAAACTCAGTTTCATTTTGCCCACTACCTGCAGCAGATATATATCTTGCATAGTTTAAAGTAGACATTAAAATTAAAGAGGCTGACAAGCTTCGGAAACAGGCAAAATATCTGTATTTTTTATGTTCATCTTCACATTTAAGACAATTATGCCTTTAAAATTCTGAATAACTGAGCTGGACAAACATTTCCCTCCCTTCCCCATGAAAACAGTAACTTCAGATGGAGGATTCCTTGTGTAATATCAAGAACGCTGCGATTAATCAAAGAAGCTCAGCATTAATTTGTTTAAATGCTCCACAAGTTACTTGTTTGGACAGTGTCTTTTATACTCTCAGCTGAAGTATGTAACAGATACTTTCCCTCTTCCCTGCTCTCTTTTGAATCTAAAAACAGCTTCGGGAGCTTCTATAAACCTGCACTTTTCAAGGCATCTGAACATCATGAGAAACAGGAAACCTTCAGTCCCTCTCCCATCTATTAACACTCACACACAAGTTATTTTGCTACAAGTCTATACAAGCCATTAAAACAAGAACTTGCCATTACTTTGTCAGACATTAAGAAATCCAGGCATACCTATTATGCCAGAAACACACACATATTTGGACCGGACAGCTAACTGTTTTGTATACATCAGGGAAAGTCCTGATGTATATCCCTTGTAAGTTTCACAAATTCTGCACCTGCTAAACCTTTAGTAAGTGTAAGCCAACACAAAATTAGGAAAAAAAGAAGCTGAACACCTTATTCTTTGGTAAGAGCATAGCTCCTGCACACACAGAAAGACTAACACTACTTCACCAAGTAGAAGTCCATACATTAAAAAAACCCCAAAACAAAGCCCACACCAAAAAAACTCCCTCCCACAAACCCAAGAAAACTTAGTCCCACATCTCCCCTTCCTACATGTGCTAATTTTGATGAATTTTCCAATTAACCAGATTTCAGTTTTGCACTGGAATCACGCTGTTCTGTGAAACAGAATTGTATCAGTTTTGATAAGCAATGGCACAATGAAGTTAATATTGCAGATCATTTCACTGCTGCTGTTATTTAGAAGGGTGGACAACAGCTCTTTCCAGATCATCACAATAAACCCATTTACAGTGCACTTCTCTACACTCCCCAGTTTTCACTGGGGGTCCCTGTGACAGACTTATTTCTGCCCTGAAATAGCACTTATTAGGTTCATATGTTTTTCAGTACCCTCCAGAAAAAATTGCAGTTAGATTTATATTATCCATGTAAAGGCAAACAAGAAGTGTAGAAGAACCTTCAGAGAGAAGGCTTTTTAAAAACTATCACAGGGACTAATAACTATGAAAAGGCTCTTCATGCAGTTTATGAAAATTATAAAAATGAGTAGCAAGGACAAGAAAGATCAGCATAAAGTGGACTGTCAGAGGTACGTGCATAAGACGAGAGCTCTTCAAATGGTACTGCTACTCTCAGAGAAACAAGAAATCAGTACTCAGGATAAAAATAAGGTATTTTAACACAGCAGAAAAAATAGAGTATATCAATAATTCAACTAGGGAAAGCACATACAAGTAGGATTGCAAATGTAAGACAAGTACTAAATGTAATAAGTCCTGGTGGAAAATTTGCGCAAAAACCCCCTTCAGTAATACTAAGCGTAATTTACACGCTGAAACACATGAGCTTTAATACTGCAGTCTCCAGTCGTTTCAAAATACAAGTCCATACAGAGTTACCCCTTTTAACCACTTCAACTGTTCTAGAGCACAAACAAGCAGTGATTTTCATAAGCTAAAGGACCAAAGTTTTCTCTAGCCCAAAACACTTCAGTTAAAAAAAAAAAAAAAAAAACAACCAAAACCAAAAAAACCAACCAAAACCATAACACAGGAATTCGAGTAAACAAAGCAGTTCAAAATACAGATCAGGTTAGGAACACATGCTACATCACTTAGCATTTCAACCACAGAGCAGGTAATTCACCCACCAAATTCAGAGGGGAAGAAAAAAAAGCTGAGGTAGCACACATTCTTGTATTTGCTTCTCCTGGGTACTATGGTCAGAAGAGTAAAGTTTGTAGTAAAGCTGTTTGCTTCAGCAGAGCGTGAAGCGTTGTGGAAGAGCTGGGGCGAACCCGACGCACTGACAAGCTTTGCCTGCTCAGAGTCCCGCCGGGCCGACCTTGCCTCCCTGTCCAGAGTGCAGCCCTGCACACCTACCCGGAACGAGGGAGGCTTCTGGCAACAAGGGAGCAGAAAGTTCTCTAAAAAGTGCCTCCTGCTGAAAGCTACAACTCTGCCGAATCCAACAGGCAAACTGGAATAACTGGAAACTGAACAAGCGGGGGCACATGGGCTGTGACATTTGGAGCACAGCTGAAGCATTTCATTCAAGGAAAGGGAGGAGCTTTTTTTTTTTTTAAAAGCTTCCCACTCAGCAGCAGAAACACAAAGTGACCTTCCTTCTCAGCTTAGCAATCAATTATTCTATAACAGCAAAAAATATTTAATCTGAAAAATATTTCTGACAGCATAAGTAAGCCAATCCATGAGCCAATCCAATTTATTTTTTTTTAAATCAGCTCATAATTGTTCCCCTGCTTTGCCCCATTTCCCACCAAGAAGGTAAAGAACACATTAAGTTTCATGTTACAAAGCAGAGTTTAACTAGTATTTTAGAACTAAAAAAATGTTCCCAAGCATTGCTCTGTAAAATGTCTACGTATAAGGGCTTCACGCTTCTAACATTCCTTCTGCTGCAGGACTTACTACCTTCGACTTTGCTTCTTTTTGTTTACATTGTTTCAGTAGTGCTCTCCTTGGTCAAGAGGAGAGCACCAAGCTACACCGCAATCTTTCTTAAAAATCCCCAAAGGAGAACCCACATTTTCCTGGACTCAGCTGCTATAGTTTTTCACTTTACAGGCAGCTTAAGGGAAAAAAAAAAAGTTTCCCAATAAGCAAATTCCATATACTTTACATTAAAACAATAAGTCAAATTTGGTCCAGAGTGATGTGTGACATGCCTATCGGAAAGGATTAGTCTTGAATTACAACCATGACTAGTAGCTTCTGGCACTGCCAGAGGTTTCCGGTGTAGCTCCAGCGTATCACCATTTCTGTGTCCCAGTTTCCAAATATAAAGTTGTGACAGTTCCTACCTCTCCACAGGGATGATTAGTCACTTAGCATTTTACAGATTTAAACACTGTTTAAGGAGCAAGAGCCAGTGCTACTGTTGGAGGACAACGCAATGTAGCCTATACGAGAAGCAATACATCTACAATTTTGCAACAGTTTTGAAAAACTGAGAGATAACTGGAAACACAGCAACAGTACCCATCCCTGCAACAGACCCACCTGCTTTAACACAAATGCAGCACCACTGCCTTCTGCCAGTTTCACATTAAGTCTGTAGCAAGATGCAGTTTTATAGGCCCCATTCTCAATATTCTCTCTCTGCCCTTTCTCTATAAATTCATCAAGCAGCTAACCAAAAAGTAAGCTACTATTTTCAAGAAAAAAATGCTTATAAAAGCTAACTAATCTGCTTGTTTTGCACAAATATAATCATAACTAACATAGAAAATACGGCTTATGCTTCAAGCGACGACCCAAAACATTGACATATGAGTTAATCCAGGACTACGATCCTACTATAAACCACAAAAGTGTCCTTATTTTTTTGACAGAAAAGCTGCTAAAAAACCCTCAAACAACTCTTCTTTACCAGCTATTTAAAAGATCATGGAAGTCATTTAAAGGATGAAGAAAATTTAAAGAGTGACAAAGAATACCTCATCCAAATACAGGTAAGCAAGACAGTGAAGAAAACACTTCAGGGAAATAGTTGCTTTCCTCACAGAATTTCAGGTCTTGGCATATTCAGAAAGAAATGTCAGTCTGACACCTACCAAGCTACCTTCTTGCAAGGTACCAAGTAGAGCAGCATCAGCAGCGGCTCCTTTTCTTCCCCTTTGTCAGAATTCATACTCCCTGTGGCACAACTGCTACATTTTTCTAGTTTAAGCTGGAAATAGCCAGAGCTTATTTTTAATGATAGAAGCAGCTGACTTAAATACAGAGTGGCAGAAGACCACTCCCACCAGTGTGACAGAAGATCACCCATTTTCCTTCACAGGCATAAACTCACAGTTAAGATTTAATATTGATTTGTAACACAATTATTTGTTAAAATAATATGTTGACGCTTTCTGGTTTGTAGTCAAGAAAGCATAATAGAAAAAGTGGGGTCAATTTGCTTTAAGTTCCCAGAGAATAACTTGTTCTACGTTGGCGGGCATGAAAGGTGATACGCAGTTATACCAGAAGTTCAAAAAAAAAAAAAAAAAAAAAAGAAAAAGAACACTTAAGCCAAACAAAAAAAAAAAAATCAACATTTATTAATTTGAGTGCTTGTGTAACGTTGTCTGTGTCAAACAGGATATTTCACTCTTAAGCATCCAAAAATTCATCACTGCATTAGTCTTACTCAGTCACTCACAGCTGAAAACAGCTTTAAAAAAGCAGGAAGGATTGGAAGCAGCTATAAAGGGAGGGGAAGAACATTTAAGCCTGTTTGAAGATTAAGAAGTGTCAACCAGCAAAGAACTACTGCCTCATCCCACACACCTGCATTTGCAACATTCGTTTCAGCATGAAAATTAATTACCCCTGGAAGCAGAAAATAACAGTTTGGAAGAACACTGAACATGGACTTCGAAGCTGAATAAGCAAGCAATGGCACAATACACATCACAAGACAAGTGTAACCAGCAGAAAATTATCAGTTTCAAACAAGCCGGCCTTTTGGCTAACACTTAATAAATGGAAAAAACCCAATGTATAATGACAGTGCATAATACAGAAAGATGTAGGTTCCTCTTGTTAAAGAAAAGACATCAGAGCACATATGCAAAGAAAGCACAAGAAGAACAGCCACAGAAAACAGTGAGGGCCAAAGAGCACAGTTTGTAAGAAACCCAAAACCTTACCAGGAACGTAAGTTGTGATTGCCCCTATCTTGACTATTCTGCTTGTTCTATTTTTCACGGTTCTCCTTTCTCAAGCCTACAGCACTATATTTCTCAGACTACACACTGTATATTGTTTTTACAATGTCCAGCAACAATATCGTAATGGTATAGTAAAAGATAGAAATACTCATGTTTTAAGCCTCACACTCAAGGAACCAAACGCCAAACTGCTGTGCAACTGTAATTAAGTCACTTTGTGTGCTTGGACTGCGATACAAACTACTCGGATGACTACACGCTATCTTTTCAAAGAACCTACCTTTCTCAGTAGACCAGCCCTTTGTGAATGAGACTATTGTCTACAGTTCTTCTCATCTGTTCTGAAATTTGGAAGGTGTACAACGCAGGTAATGGTTTTCAGCACAACTCAGAGCTACCGCAGCCGAACTGGCTCTCCATTGTACTCCAACCTTTTGCAGAGCTGACCTTTAGCTGGACAGATCTGACTGGAAAAGGAGCTCAGTTACCAGCTTTGCTTCTCTGGTCACTCACTAAAGGCATTCAGAACAAACTTAGAAAAAAGGTGGCAACTACACACCTGTAAGTTGTGCTTAGAACTCAAAGGTATGGCTTGTTTCCCCTGACCTAACCAAAACCCACCGCAGCTGTCTTACGGTGAAGAAAATCTGACTGCTTCACACACGTCAATTCTGAGGTATTACAACAATTCATTCCCTGAAAATAAGAGAGCTATTAAAGCACATGCTCAGTGTAGGATCAGGGCTGCGTACGTTGACTGCAGTACGTTGAAGGGAAAAGTGTGAAGTGAAGCACTGGTTAATCACCTATCCATTCACTGATAACCGGGTATTTTAATTCTGGCATATCCAAGCTTTTGAACACCAGACCCTGAAACTTCGCATACTTTTCACTTGGGAGGTTTTTCCTGCAGGAACCATGCTGATCTTTGGTTCTGTAACGCCAGACTACAATGCAGACCTCAAAGAAGGTGGCAAGTAGTGTAAACGAGCCACAAAAGAAGCAGCAAGATTCACCTAGCTACATTAAACAGAACGACCAGGAGACAAAGGGACAGATTAAATTCAATATAGACAAATGCGAAGCGAAGCACTTGGAAAAAAGTTTGTATTCAAAGTAAGGCACTCTGGCCTGATGGTACCACTCAGGAATGGGATTTTGGCACTGTGGTAGACAATTTCACACAAACGTTAGCTTAACCCTCTCCTTAGATGCTGGGGTTTGGCAGCGTTACGGGAGGGCCTTCCAACACGGGGCACTGCAGCTTGTCGAGGACGCAGTAACATGCGGCACAGCCTCAGCCACCAGCGCTCCACACATCAACCAGAAGCAGCATCTGCACGTGCACTGCCCTGGACTCGATGCCACAGATGGCTCCTAGAGTCTGCCAAGCCTACGCAGACAACAACTTTGGGGACTGGTAGTCTACAGGACAAGGTTTTGTAGAAATCACAAGCAGCCTTAACTGGGTACTTCACCTAGGGAAGTCTACACTTTGTGAATAAAGGTACAAGAATCCTCCACATTCTCAAGGAAATCCATGGAAAGGTGGATTGTGTAACAGAAAGTTATCCAACTAATATTCTAACAAGTAACACCACATCTGTAATCAGTGTGGTGAATTCATTGTTTAGACGTAGTCCGATATATTATTCTAAAATTTAATTAACCTAATGAACTCTGAAAATCAGCTCTCCTTTCAAAAAGCTGTCTTGACTTTTACCAGTCCATGTTTTGTACAAATCCAAAGAAAAAGCTATTGCAATATAGGGGTATATTCTATGAACACAGCTATGTGGGGATGATTACACTAACTCATGTATGGCTGTACCATCACCCTATCATATTATGCTACTGCGTGTAACTACCCTTCATAATGGTTCTGTGTTTTGAACAGCTAATGGTAGAGATGTAAAGCTAAGGGCCGGTCTATAGGACTAGGTAAAGTTACACATGGAATCAGCTCACACTGAGTCAACAGAGCATTAAAAAAAAAGAAAATCAAAACCTGTTTCTGGAGCGCAGCTGCTCTTACAGTTGAATTCCACCTCAGCTATCTAGAAAACACTGATGTCTACAAGGGTCTTTAAAAAGCTCAAAAAAAAGGGGGGAGCGGGG
>Ga0065711_1004124_pt1 | contig 30572 bp, 12 predicted proteins | sample Hoacrofraction12_FD_59098 | JGI IMG/M metagenome (GOLD analysis project Ga0065711, IMG submission 59098) | Hoatzin crop microbial communities from Cojedes, Venezuela - Epithelial fraction 12 v2 (version 2) | ecosystem: Host-associated > Birds > Digestive system > Esophagus > Crop | place... | reverse complement strand
GTGTTGGGGTGTTACAGGTTTTATTTAAAGGCCAAAAAATTAAATTTAGTATAACGTATTTTTAGTGTGTGTTTCAGGAACATATTCGTGGCTTGAGTGCTTTCAAAGTGCTTTAGTGAAGCTTCTAAAGATCACCTAAAAGGTTTAATTCTATTACTTTACAGACATTTTAATCACATCATTGTTATTCTTTAGGAGAACTGAAAACCTAAGGTATGTGCCGTGAATTAATATATTCAGAATTATTCTGAAGAAATCTCTGAATTCAGGAAGAATACATGTAATGCACCATGTTTTAAAAGTAGTATAATTTGTAGAAGGTCAGTGAAGAGAAAGGTAAGCTATAAGCCTTGTATTTTCTGGGATGACTCGTGACTGTAATAACTTTTATCCTTTTGGCTCACTTGGCATTTTGAAAAGGTAAGAACTCATTCTCTGCTGAATGTAGGCAAACAAATTAAGCGAAGTCTTTTGAAATGCCCTCCTGGTTTGGTCGGTGAAAAAGCAAAAACCCTGGCTTCAGCTTTGCAGAGCTCTAGCACAGTCACATAGTTTTAGACTTCTAAATGCGGTGGGATTCTTGTCTTCTATAAAACTGTTTCAAGAAGTTAGAAGACAAGATAAAATATGGTGTGCTACTAGTGTTATCCATGTAAATATGTGTTATGCATAATCCACTCTTGGCAACACTTATGCTTGCAGACTTTCACTTAGTGTGGTCATTTAACTGTCTTTCTTTAGTTCATCTTATTTTTTCAGTTGATTTTTAACACACCTTCTGTGAACCCTGTTCTAAGATTTCAAACGATACGAGTGGTTTCACAGAGAATATTTCTTTTTTCAGGAATACAGATAGGATGACTGAAAATTACTTGCTTTTGTCAACAGACTGTTATTCTCTTAAGGAAAAAGAAGTTTTACAAATGTGGGTGAACGGCAGGGGAAGGAAAAGCAGATAGCCACAGCAAAGGTGCAGCTGGGAGCTCATGTAAAAAATTTTGAAAAAATCAGTTGCAATCAATGGCGGGGATAGAAATAACCTCCCAGGGATCACTCCAGTGCAGGCAGAGTTGTTGTAATCAAAAAGTCTCTGAGTGAAACAAAGGACTAAGGTAAAGATGCCAAGGCAAAGAGAACAGTGGGAATTGCCTGTAACGTTTTTCATTACTTTTCTGTCTTTTCTGTACATGGAGTTTTCTCTCTTTTAGAAGTTAAGTACTGAAGGTTTTATTTGAATAAAACAAGGGTTTTTTTGTATGATCCACTTTGGGTACCCAGCATAAGAGAAGAGTGTAGGCATATTCACCCCAATGATCTGGCCCATTCAACGTCCCATTTTACCATGCAAGCAGCGGAAAAAAGCCCAACTGATGGAACACCACAGCTTCGAGCTTATTGGTTTTCATCTCTCCACAAAATGAAGTTGCTGGAGTTCCTCTGAGACAGCCCAGCATGTCTACTCAGCAGGGATACTAAGGCAGTTGTCCAGTATTGCTTGTTTCATGAATGGAAGTGAGTTAATTTTCATTTATTTCTTTATTTCTCTTTATGTTGCGATGGGGTTCAGGTTGTTAGGGAATTGTAGTGAATTACAGGAGTGTTCAGTTACCTTAGAATGTCACAGCTGATAACATAGCACTGAAAGACATTTCGAAGAAGAATTATTTTTAGCATTGTCTGCTACTTTTCTTTTGCTGTTGGTTGATACAGATGTTAGTATCGTTTCAAGAGAGGCGAGGGTGCCAGAGAGCAGCTGTGAGCAGTGGGAGTCTCCTCCCTAACAGAGGCTCTGAATTTGACGCTGGATTTCAGCATTACTTCAGCTCCCAATCTCATGTAATGTGCTGTGGGGAACAGGCTAATGCTTAGATGCTCAGGTGAAAGGACTGAGGAGTTTCTGAACAGGAGAGGGCTTACTCAGTGTGCCAGGATCCAGTGGATCATCAGCCTCCCCCTGGGCACAGCGGGGGCAGATCCACGGCCAGCTCTGCCGCTCACTGAATGACTCCTAAGCCCGCCAGCTGCCACGAGACTGTCCGCAGCACAGGCTGTCATCCAATGTCAGCTGTACGTATTTTAGCTCAGTTTTTTTAAAAAATAAGCCCGATCGAAGATGAATATGGGGTTCCAAAACCCATCTGGAATCAGGTAGGCTGCAAACTGATTTTTTGCAACCGGCTTCCAGTCTCTAAAGAAGCCCAGTAGAAAACCACTGGCAGAGCTTTCCACCAGAGACGCAACCAGCCAATGTTAGCGAGAAGGCCAGGCAGCAGGAAAAGCGACACGCCGAAGCATCGTGGAGGAACGTTGTAGTTAATCTGTACAGGGTGCCTTTATATGAATGCTAGAGTGCAGTAATCACACATCGCTTCTGAAACACGCTTCGTGGACATCCCACTACACATGTAAGACAGCGAAGATATTTTAGGTGTGCCCTTCTCATCTTCAGTTTATTGCAATATTTAATAGTAGATGCAAATCTAGCTTTCAGGATTTCTTCATGCTGAAAGCACGGAGAGTGGCAGGTGCCTGGGTGCCGAGGAGCGGGCGTGCTGTGGCTGGCTCTGGCTGTGCTGGAGTCCCTGTGTCGCAGCTCAGTTCACTGTGCTAAGCTGGGCCCTACAGGAGGTGAAAGCTGGACACGTGATACCTGTGCATGTATAAATATTTTTAGTGTAAAGAATGGATTCCGGGGCATTTAGTGGTCCCTCCAGCAATACGAACCACTGCTATTGTGATCCTAATCATCGTGTGACTGTCACCTGTGAACAGGCTATGGTGTTGGACATCTCTAAGAGTCCGCGTCCTACTTTGGCATACTGCCCTCTCAGTGAAGTGTACTAAATCTTCTCAGCAGGGAAAATAGCCTTAACTGATAGAGATAACGTAGCCTTGAGTTCTTCGTAGATATTTATTGTCCTCAGTGCAGCTAAACATGGAAGTCCTTGTATCATGAATTAGCTCTGGTATGTGTGTTGTTCTGCTGCTCCTGGCAGTCTGTGAGCAGCTTCTATAGAAGTTCAAAAGTAGGATATCCTTGCGTGTAGAAGTACAGAGAATTAAACGGTATACAGAAATGAATGTTAAAATGTCAGCTGTGTTCTGAACAGAGTAACCTATTCTCATAAATGAAATGTTCATCTAAATATTACAAGAAACATGCTTGTAAAGGACTTTTAAACTGTCTCACAGGGTACCGTAATGTTTTCCCCTATGAGCTGCTCCTACGTATAATACCTCATCTTACTATCAAAGCAGTTCTGTAACAGAAAGAGTAACCCGAGCATAATTATGTCCTGATTAATCAGCTCATTTGCATGTTTGCCACTCCAATGCCTGTGGCGATGTTATGCTAAACACAGATGGGCTCTCTGATTCTCCTCACATTTAGGTTTTGGTGCAGCTGCACGTGAAATGGATGGTGGGAACAGCAACACATTTGTAGCTACAGCTACTCTGGAGAAACCCGAGCAGAGCAGTTTCACCTTTATTGTGTGGAACTGGAATTCCTTAGGGGTTATCTCCTTCCCTGCACATATTTGGAATTTTTGTACTAATCTTGCCCTTCTGCACCACATCCTAAATACATTTAACATGTGGCAGTGATTTCCACTCCAAGTGTGTTGCTTGGGACTCCAATTAGCAACAGTTGCTGAAATGTTCGGTGAATCTCTCTGATGTGCAGTATATTTTGTTTGTATAGAACTTCTTTTCTTTTTAGTCTTTTCTCTTAAAGAAAAAATAAGTTATCTCATTCTTCTAACCATAAACGGATTATAAGTAGTCTTCCTCCTTCTCTAGTGCTGTCTAATAAGTTAGGTACGATTTAGTTGTCTGAACATCCCACAAGGACAGAAATCTGGGCCTGATGGAACCAGTTACCAGATTTACTACGACTGGTCCTGTACTTTGTCAGTCTCTAGCCACATTATAATAAGATGCCAGGAAATAATGTTGTGCTTGATGATTTATCGCTTGCTTACACACAAACAAACGTTTGTATCCTTTTTGACTCTTTCCATCTCTTCTATTGCTCCCTAGATTACCTTGGTTTGTAACTGGATGGTTTAATTCCAGTACTCGTCTATTGAAAGCAGCCATATTCATCCAGTAGGCTGTAAAAGCAGGTGTTTAATATTATTGTCCAATATTGGAGAATAATAGCCAGCCTTGACACAGATGTCCACAATTTTGCATGGTTTGAAAAGAGATTTTGCTAAGTAGGTGCACTTTGAATTCACAGTTTATTACAAATTAAGTTGTCCTTTTCCACAAAAACAAAGTGTTTGTAGAGGAGGGGTGTTTGATTTTTGGAGGGGTTTCTTAAACTTTTCAAGTATTTTGCATTATTGTTTTAAATGCATTGCAGATCCTCCTCAGCTCCTTGAAAGCATTCTTCCTATACCATAACCAGGAGGGATTAAGCCACTTCACCTCTCTTTGTAGTACAGAAAGTCGTATGGGTAAAACTGCAGCTCAGCCATGGTGAAAGAAGTTACCTCTGATCAGAAAGTACAGCAGAAATTTATTTCCAGATCTGTCTATAAACTAATGAAAACTAAAGATTGCGGAAGAGGTGGATAGTTTAGTTAGAAGAGGCTAGATCTACTGAAAATGAGTGGAGCAACTTAGGGTAAAAGTCCAAGGATTTTCACAGGGTAGATATCTGAGGTTCTTTTAAAAACGCACAGAATGAAAGTTGTCTTAAATAAAGTTAGTGGAAAGTTGTGTTATATTAGCTATTCTATGACTGAGGTTCTGAAATAGATGGCATTTTATAAAAATCTAACAGTAATTAAAAGTGAAAATACGAAACAAAGACAATGATGCATGCAGTATGAAAAATATTTTGAGAATATCACTCTAGTATTTTCTAGATTTTTTTTTATTCTGTAACCTATTAATTTGGATTTTATTTAAATTGGGAGCTGCTTAAATCTGTTCCAAGCCCATGTCATTTAAATTCTGATGACTTAAATAATTTAACTTTTTAACTAAGCTGCCAGATGGTATTAGCAGAATTCTTTGCATTATCTACAGTGTAGGTAGTAAGGAGCTGGCTTTTCTGTTTTTGCAAAATCTCTGGCCTGTGTGGGAAATTAAATTTAGAAAGCAACTTGATTTACTGCAGTGGCGAACTTACTTCCTGGACATATTCCCTGTGGCTCTGGCTAATCTAGCACCAAAAAGTTGCACTTCAGGGTTGCTCGGAGTTCGACTAACTTGTAACTGATCACTCATTGAAATGTACCAGAAATTAACTTCTAGAATGAAAAATCTTAAATGAAAATCAGAAAATTCCTGCTAAGTAATAATCAGTTCTTCTTAAATAATAGAGTCAGAATGTCCGCTAACATCTTCCTGTCTTTACTTCACTCTCTTTTTCGAATCTACTTCTTCTTCTTCAGAAAAAACAAACTTCTTGACAACTTCTTCAAGTTTTTCAGTTTTTAAAAACCCTATTAGTACCATCTAATAAAAAACTCTAGTAGTATCATCTTTATGTTGGTTAAGTAATATTATAGTACTCAGTCATCTAATACCAATATAGCCTTTTTGAAATTTTCATGTACTGCTTTGCAAGAAAGAGCGTTGGCGAATAACATTCATTTAAGTGCATTTTTTTTTTAAGTGAATACATTTCCCTGGGCTGCAGAAGTGATCTCTATGGAGATGTTTCTGCAAAGCTCTGGAATACGATGTCTAGTGATGTTGATTTTGTGTGTATGCTCATACCACATTAACAGCGTTCAAAGGTAAATGGATCTTTTAAATGTACAGCGCCAATGATACACAGCCCATGATTTCCAGTGCTTACTTCCATAATATGAGTCTTTATTGGAGAGGAGTTCAGTTCAGCTTTTTTGCTACAACCACCAGCTGTTCCTCATCAGGAATTATACTGTACCGGGACCTACTCTTGGACTACTTACTTGATTCACGTGTAGTTCATGAAACAGCCATTGGCTTGTGTTGACTTTCTGTCACTATTCATCTGACAGAATTTGAACCAGTAACCTGCAGGTGATAGGCAATATATGCCTTAATTCTCAGAGTATTTGTATCCTGCTGCTATTTTGTCCATATTTCAAGATTTAGAATAAATGAAATTTCAGCATATTTATAGTCCATAGTTCAATATGAAAAAATGTTCTCATCCAAAGTAAGGGTCAGCCTGGGGGTATTTCCCAAGTTTCTCCCTCTGAAGATTGTTGCCGGTATCTTTTAGATCACGTTTACACATCTTCATACTAAAGGTTCAAGATGACTTTGATGACTTTTTTTCTATTCTATATCTGGGGATACTTTAAAAATAAGAAAAAAAATTCAAACCTTTTTGTCTGTGCTCTACTACATTAACAGATTCACATCCAAGTGTGCAATTCTATATTAATGTTTCTCAGAAGATATCCAGACCCGCATCAGCAGCAGCTGATAAAATTACCCCGTTCCTTCTAGGCCAGCACAAGAACAAAAGTTTTTAACGAGGCATCTTTTGGGTTCTTTTAGCCCTCTGCAGGATCAGGGGTGGGTTCTTCAGCATCTCTATTCTTAACACCAGAGCAAGGCATGGAGATTTTAGCCCACTGTCACAGAACAGGAATGTGTGTAAAGAAAACTTAAGAAAATCCTAAGTAATTTCAGAAATAACAGACATTATTAACTGTAATAAAAACTATTCTCACATAATAATATACCAGTTTCTAAAGTTCCTTAACGTTTTGTTAAGCTGGCAAAACATCAGTGGTTTAGGAGTCCACCTTGGTTTGTTTTTTTTGTTCTTTTTTTTTACTTTGCAGTCTCTAAAAACATTTGCATATAGCTTTATTTTATTTCGAGAAATGCAAAATACAGAACAATTATTTGGATTATACTATTTTAATAATGCAGTTTCAATAATACACAAACTTTTTACTTCTTACTAATTTTAAATATTTTGAAGATATTAGTTTTCTGCATGTAATAAATAAGAGCTGTAACTTTTCTTTCCTGTGCCTCTTCTCCAAGATTTTAGATTGGATTGAGGTATTTTAAGTGGTTTTGTTAGTGTGTATAAACAAGAAACTAAAACCAAACAGGCCAATGAAAGGGAACAGACTATGTGAAATCTTGAATCATTAACTGAGCAATCATTCACTCAAAACTCAAACATTTAGAATTTACCTTTCCTGTTCTTATCGGAGAGATAAACAATGGGGAGTACCAACAGTAGGACATCTTGCATAGCCCGCACAATTGTGCTTGACCTGCTTTAGGTTCTGGGTATTCTTGTTGAAAAGGTTGTAAATATCAAGTAATACATGTTTTAAGACTTTGTTTACAAACCTATGAATAAAAGGAATTTTCCTTGCCCTTAAAGTGAGGACAAGGAAAAAATTTCTGAGAGCACAGGGGTTGTTCTATTTAGTAGTATGTTACCTATATGAAGTTCATTCTAGCCAGAAGTACTCAAGGAATGGTCCCTCAGACAGAAGATCAGATGAAGCATGGACATCTTAAGTGCTGGCATTTTTCATTCACGGTGTTGAACTGTGAATGACAATTTTGAGCTCAGTCAGCCAGTGTCCTACTGTAGAAATAATGAAATAATTTTTTTTGTTGTTGGTCTGTCTTTAGATGCCACTTAATCTCTTTATGGCGCTTAAAAGCAGGGCCTGGACATTTCGGCGGGCTGCCTGTGCAGTTTCGGGCCACAGAGCTTTCCAATGGGTACAGGACTGTGGGTAAAAAAAAGAAGTGAAAATGGAGTCTCTGACAACAGATTGATATAAAAAGAATCTGACATAATCATATTAGGACAATTCATAGTGCAGCTTATTCTATTGCTATTTCTTCCAGTAACAGCTGCATGTGTCTCTGAAATAGATCCATGCAAGGACAAGAAAAGATTCTTAAAAAAAAGATATAAAGAAAAAGGATAATCTTCCTTATTATATTTGTGAATAATGAATGTGTGTGTTTGCCATTTTTAATGATGAGCATAAGAAAGAGTGAGTGTGATATAAATCTGGAATTGTCCTCTTCCTTTACTACTTGCATGTCTATTATGTCTCAACTTACACCAGGAGACTGGTACATTTCCATACACAAAATTAGTAACAGACAAAATTGCTCACATACGTGCATCTTCGGCATAATCACTTACATATCCCAGTCGCAGACATTCCTCATGACTAGAGGGTCTCCACAGCTTGTATTTCTTTCTTCTGCTGCCACACAAAGTAACACAAGCTTAATTTTGAGCATGTGAAGTGAATGCCTTCTGATCATTCAGAATGCAGAGTGGAGTTGCTGCCAGGATGCTTCGTTTGCATAGTGGGGAATTTCAGCTGATGGCTGTCCCAAGACTTGGCTGTATTAGCAGCCACGTAGAAGAGGGAAAGGCATGGCAAGCACAGATGAAAGATTTTTGTAAAAGTACCTGTGATCTGGTATTTTAATATAATTTCTGTTGATACCTCAAAGAGTAATTGCGGTGGTACTTTGTGTATTTTATTTGTTATAGGAGAGTAGAATTTAATAGAAGCAGATATGTATGGTTTGTATAGATGAGATGAGTAGTATCACAGTCAAATTCAAATCTGTCTTGATGGATGCAAATTCTGGGCTAGAATTAGCTGGTAGTTTATTCTCTCTTACATGGTCATGTATGAATATGTTCTTTTATAATGTTAGTCAACCTTTAATATTGATGCGCTCCAGAAAATTTAGGTAATTCCTGAAAGCTCCAGTGCTGATAGATAAATATCACTACATTCTTCTCCCTCTTCTTTTGGGCAACATATCGCACTTCCAGTTGTCTGCATTTGGAAATTTTTCATGGATTCTCCTTACAGAGTTCTGTTCTGATGGCCCCATGGTTTGTCTAATGTAGCTGAATAAAATAATGTTTGAACATGAAGATTTTTTAGTTTTGCCTGTTTTTCTTTCATATGCTTACCTAGGCCTTTAACTGGCATTTATTTTTACAAGTATTTATAGCACACCCATAATGGTAGATATAACTGTCCTGAGTTCTACAGCGAATGAAATGCATGTCTCTCTAATTTGCTTTGGTTTTTTTTAATGCATTGTGAGTTTTCTTTATTTTCTAGAAATGAACTTGTACATGTATTTTTTCAGAACCATTTCGTTCAAGGCATTCCGTGAAGAGACCTGAAAATGCATAGGCATTATGATATCATCATCATCCTAGAAACAAAAGTTAGATAAGTGCAAAGAAAACTGAAGTAACTGATGGGCGAAAAGTCAGTCCCCGTTATGCGTGTGAGGTTTAATACTTCCCCAGTATCTCAGCATCCTCCTTTGCGTGATGTCACTATGCACATACATGTCTCACACTGTATTTCTTTTCCTACCCCCATTTAAGAAGAAAACATAGCATAAAGATCTTTCTTAAGCTTACCTAGGCTTTTAAGTCACATACGTGTCTCACCTAGCCTCAGCCTAGGTGAGCTTAAGGAAGATCTTTATGCTATGTTTTCTTCTTAAATGGGGGTAGGAAAAGAAATACAGTAAGACATTTTCCTGCATCCCATAATAAAGTTTCACAGCTGTGCTTTTATTATTCGCAGGCTGAGCATCCCCTAAGGACAAGATCCAAATCCCATTTGAGATTAGTGGAAGACTTTGGATCCAGCTCAAAATCACAGAATAACATGTAATCTTTATCTTAAAATGTGGTAGCTGTTACCTCATCCTTCAAGATAACTTCTCTGCATTGGCATGAGAGAAGGCAAATGGCAGACATGTATAGCAGCAGCAGAGTCCAGCGGACCACACGCTACCCAGTGTCCTCTCCAGGAAAGTGATGAAGCATGGTTACAGGAATTATATGTGGCTTCAGGTGGTAAAAGATATGAGGCTTTGCATTAGCCCCTGATTCAGACCTTGTATTTGAAAAAAAGAACATATGTTACTGTACTGGTTTGTAGGGGAGGGTTTACAGGAAATTCCAAAATCAGATGCCTAAATTATGCATTTTTTCTGGTTTTAAAGCAAAAGTATTTCTATGCTGTCACTTTGATTATTTTTTTCACAACTGCTTTTGAAACACCACTTAGAGGCGAAAAAAAGAAAAGGGGGAAAAAAAGGCCAAACCATCTGATGTACTTTGCCGCCTTTGTTGAAGTTCCACTGAGTCATTCTGAGATAAATGGAATTTTCTTCTTCAATCCAAAGCTTAATTATGGTAATTAGCCTGTGCAATTTGTAAAGTTTGGCAGTCAATTCAGCTCCTAATATGCATAAGCCTCTTTCTGTTACAAATTGAGTAGGTTTAATCAGTTTTAGAAAGACAGTGTCTCACTATGTCTGCATGGCACACTCTTAGATTTTCAGATTGGTTGTTATTCCAAACTCTGCTACATCATTAGCAGTTTTGATATTTTTAATATTCATGAAGCTTTCATTTTAGCATTAATCCCCAGCATCTGTGATTATGATGGGTACTTTTGGGATCTGTCTATTGTGTGTCTGCTGAGAATGAAAAGCCCAGCAGTTCCTGGCAGTAAATTAACCCTCACAATGCCAGTTGGTGCTGAATTCCTTTTGAAATGTTGCCTTCTGCTATGTTCCTTTCTATTCAGATTTCACACTAACGTCTGATTCCCTCAGCAGACACAAGCTTCATTTCATCCTGACAGCCATCTGTGACACTAAGAATTTTTCCTTTTTTCATTCAAAGAATGTATCTTTCACTCCGTGCTTTCCCCTCCCCAGATTCAGTATGGTAATCAAATGGGAGAAAAATAGAGTTTAGAATGCAGATTTGTATCTTAAGTGAGAAGAGGAAGGCATTAAAGAATTCCATTTTTCCAGGGTTTTAGGAAAGGAGAAGGATATTTTTCTTCTTTTATAGTATTCATAGTAGGATTTTCTTTAGTGGGAGATTTTTTTCTTTAATTTCTAAACATGGTCATACAAAGGTCTTCAGCTGTGCAAAGGAAGTCTAGTGAATGGAGAACAGACCTCTGGTACCTTTTCCCTCTCTGCTGCTAACTTGTGGCATATAGCAAGTTAAGCCTCTGTCTGTTTTCCTCATTTTCTTATTTAGAACTGTGAGCATTTTGGGGGCAGAAATGCTTTAGCATTATTTACAGTGCAGTATCATATCGCCGATTTTAGGCATGTAATTTTAGCTGCTTATCTCTAGTTGACAAGTGGGTAATGAATGAGGACAGACTCTTCTAGCTGGCAGTTGTAGTTCAGGTGCTTTAAATCACTGTGGAGGAGCTTCCCCTCAGGGAGGGATCCCCAGGGGTGTAGATGGCATCCAAATTAGGATGGCAAGATTAGATAGTGTAAAATATACACCCTCTTCCTTTTCCTGCTGTGCGAAGCAGGAAGATGTCAGCATCAGCAGGGCATAGAAGTCCAATACAAAAAATATCACTATGTAATGTTTTTACACGCTGCCATGATTATACTAAGAAGTCTTCACAGCTCATCATACTTTGCACCAGATGTGGGGCTCAGTTCGTATCCTGAAGAAGCTCTGAGCAGTTAGAGCAGCTTGGGATTCCTCTGTAGGCTCTGTTGAAGCCCCTCTAACATGGATTGCCTGAAGATTGAAGTCTCTCTTGGCAAGCGTCCCCTGCTCCTAATTGCCTCACCAGGCTCCTCTCCTGGGCTCTGCTACCTGATCACAAGTGCAGGGTTGTCAGGGTTTGCTACTTCATCCATTGTTCCGAGCTCTCTTTGTCTCTGGCTGCTTAAAGGCTCTGCCTGCCTATTTGGATTGAAATGAAATTTCTGTCTTAAAAAATGTATACAAGTAGGTGACTTTTAGCGCGTTATAAATAAAGGTGGAGGATTCTTTCATCGTTATTCATCAAGCTTTTTCTCCGATACTGCTTTGCTGTTTACTGAAGCCATATGGGTTTAATTATATGGTTTAGGAGAAATATAATTGTGGGTAAGTTGCAACCCTCAAAGATAATTGGCCTGTCAAAAGGAGCTGTGGATTGCCCTAGCTACTAAAGGAACTGTACTAACTGCAACGGGACTTGCCAGCACATACTTCCAGCAATATGGGGAGCACGGAAACAGCCATGTCAGCAGTACATGAGGGGAGAAAGCTAGGCGTGTAGCGTAGAATTAACATCACAGATCAGAAATGAGCTGCAGAGACAGAGGAACAAGTCTGTGGTGTGTTGGTGACGACAAGTTTTTCTGATATCTGCATGGGGTAGTCCTGAAAGCTGTTTGTAATGCCTGGATCATTAATGGGGGCCGAGGCTGGGCACACACCCGTATGTTTAGTGCCAGATTCCGTGGCACTGCTCGAAAGCTAGTGCAGGCATCCTGATAGCTTAAAAAAGTACACTGTCACTGACTTGTCCATACAAACTCTTTCCATATTTCTAGCAATTTTGACAGAAGGAGCATGCTGGCATTTGGGTGGAAGTGTGTGCATCAGCAGGTGTGCAGTAGATGGTACGTCCATAGTCCTGTCACAGATTTTAGATCACCTCCTTCTCCCTTGTTGCATCATGGAAGTGTGGAGGGCAGACCTTCCCTTGGCACTGCTTGTTATTATATTCCTCCCAGCTGCACAGCCGTTTCAGAACAAAGGTCTGAACACAGATCTTCCAAGGTTTTTAAGTTTGACGGATTTACATAGGTTTCTTAGTTGTTGTGCTGTTTGCAATATCCTGGGAATAATCTACAGGTAGATGCGAGTACGAGAAAGCCCAAAACCTTGTCTCTCTTCTTCAGCTTACTAGCTGCATTGTGTTATGTGTACACAGGTTCTCTTGTGCTTTCTGGGAAATACTGGATATTCTGCTCATGTTTACGGACGTGCATAGGCTCACTGGTGTCTGGGAATACAGGGAAAATGTACAAAATCTTTGCTGACTGTCTGGACACCTCTTTGAGAAAGAAAAAGAGAATACACTGGGAAAGCTGTAGAGATATTTCTTAAGCCCTATTTAGCCAACACCACGCCATACCAGAAGGCATTCTAGATGTTAGCATTCTCTTTCCTGATGGTGAGAGCTGAAGTGGCCTTCTTCTAGCAGCACCTACCTGTCTTCCAGCTTGGGCACTCCCTTCTGCCGTGCCAGTGACCGCTCTGCGCTTCGCTGCTGTGGGCTGCATGGGGCATGGCTTGTAGTCGGTCTCTTAAAAATATGAATACTCCGCCAGTCTTGGCCCCATCACAAATAAAGTGGCACCTTTTTACTCCTTTGGTAGGATACCAGATGATTTTTACGGTCCCTTCCTACCCCGACTCAGATTGTGAAGTTATCTGATCTTCAGCACAGAAATCATGAGTAACTTCAAGTACTACGGATGGAATTTAGCAGAGGTTCAGTTTTTATTACGAAAGGAACAAGAGCTTTGCAGTCTAATAAATGAAAGAAAGGTGACAGGGCTGGAATTTGATTTAAGGAAGCAGGACTCTAAAACATAATTCCTTCTGTGTAATTTAATAGCCATTGAGGAAGTACTGGAATCTACAGTATGTGGTCTGTTAATCTAATTAATCTACCCTAAAGGTTAAGTCACACAGCCGACAAGTATAAGTGGATTTTGATCAAGTTTTACTGGGCCTATAAAATGTCGAATATATGAGGATGTCCACGTTTACTTGTGTTTGCATTGGAAATAGCTCAATTTTGCAAAGATGTGTACTGATATAAACGCATACACAGAGGGGCATTTTTATTTAACTTTCCAAACACAACATGCTGTGGGTTTGAGAATTGTTTCTCACGATGCTGAATGTCATTGAAAAGGTACAGCAAAAAAGGAAGGAGAAAACTGCTGTTCTTTGCCAGTAAAGTCAGGGTTAAAATGAGCATTGAATTCTAAAGTCTGTTACTTTTAAGGATGTAAAAGAGGCCCCCATTTAGTTGTGTGTCACTCTTGGTGCTCCACAGATTGGTGTCCTTGGTTTGCACGCGCCCTCTTGCCCTGAAAAGCACTGAAAGCAAAGACGAATCTTTCTGTGCTTAGTTTCCCTTCAGCTGCAACCAGATTCCTGTGACAAGGACTGTTTGTGAGAAAGACTGGGCAAAATTAACATTTTTCCTAGGGTTTTAGATAAAATTAGCTCACCATGTCTTGCAGTAATCTAAATCCTGATCTGATCAAAGAGAAAACTAGTCAGGATTGTGTCAATACCAGCTACCCAGGTGAACTTGAATCAATGCAAATCCGTAGAGGACTTTGGTTGACAGACACTTTCTCATTTGTTTATTTTCCATGCGTGTTCTCTGCTCTGTCAAAACCCAAATTCTACTTCTTTCTCCATAGTTTTCAGTAGGTCTTCTGCCTTCCTTCAAACAGCATCAATATACCACATAAATATAATACGTGTATCAATGCACTTCTCATTAAAGGTTCTTGTTCGTTTGACGGTATGTCTGCTACTGTTACTGTTATGATGGTGACAACCCTCAAAGAAACTTACATGTGGAAGAGAAGTTCAGAAGAAGGAGCAAACTGATACATGCTTTTGGGGATCTCCAAGAGTTTTTGTTGCCTTCTCCTTCCCCTAAAGGTTTTAGTTATCTGTATTTAATTCAAAAAGGCTTTTTTCAAATTGAATTGAAGCTCCCGGCGTCAGCCCACCTTGTCGCAGGCATGCCAGGGCAGCTCTCTTGAGTGCAGCAGGGAACAGCGGTGGGGAAGGTGGAGGAGCTGCTGGTGAGGACAACACTCAGATTTGGTACAGGGCTCAGTTGTGAGCGTGGGTATGTCGGCAGACACAGAACCTCTCATATGTATTGCTGTAGCTGTGTTCATTTCAAAATGCAAATTAATTGCTTACCATAGGAGAAAATTATGTAACGAGGCTCTAGAGAACATAAATATTTAAACATGTTTTTAAATACATTCAAATATGTGTGTATGGAGAGGGGAGGGGTTAGTGGACGTAATATATTCAAATAAACATGTTCGATACTCTATTGTATAATATATCAACTCTGCAAATTCATACTAATTAGTATTTTGAGCTCTCATGGTGTTACAAAGTCATTGGCACCAGATGAATAAAATGTTTAGAAAACTTTTTTATGATCTTATTGGTGCATTCACCCATATCAATGACCGAAATTTATCTTGCTTTAGCAAATCAACAGATTTCTTTCTTCTGCTAAATGTTTTTGGCAACACAGATGGAGAACGCAGCAGTCAGGGCCCTGCTCAAAGGCGCCAGATAGCTGAATGGGTTACTTCCTACATTAAAACCAGCTTGTTGACTTGGCAAAGAGCCCTGGTCAAGTAATACAACCAATGCTGCTGCCATTTGTTAATTCTGCATAATTAAACACCAATTATACATAGTATTGTTTTCTAGCAGGCTCCTCAGCTGGCTTTTCTTTATTATGATTCTGTGCCAGTTTCCTTCCTTATTACTAAAAAGGACTTTTTATTTGTTATTGTAATTAGAAGGCTTTAAAAATATCAAATTTTTCTAAAGAGAGAATAGCAAATGATCATGGAAGTTGGCATACCATTTTACAGGAAAGTCATTGCGTATAATAGGTATTTTGATTTTTTGGTATAATTTGAGGTATCTGCACTGTACTGTTATAGGACTCCTCAGCACGAGTCTGTCAGTGAATATGCAATAGTAAATGAACATATCTACAAACCACTTTCCAAGACCGTCTTAAAAAGACACCAGGAAACTCAAATGTAGAACCAATATTCATTTCATAGTACTTTTATCCTCATTCAGCAGGGCGTATAACTGCTGCTAACCACTTGCTTAAGTCCTATTGAAATGAACGTAGCTTAAACTTGCTTGAACGAAGTATACGCTTAACTGCTGTTTGAGGGATAAACCTAAATATCTGTTAATGTTCTGCTGAAGTTGGAATGTTTTATGTATCCTATCATACTGCTAAGGATTTGGAGACTGTGGAACAAAGGAGGGTGTTGACTATCTTGGTGCTTGAAACTCTGGTGGTGTTCTCAGTGATGCAGCTCTATTAGTAATGATCATGGAGAAATTTCAAGAAAAGCTTTGCCTGTGCTGCTGTCTTAAATGGATACTGTGGAATGAGAGGAGTGGAAAGTTGGAGGCTGGTTTTTATGCTTGTTTAGGGTTTATAACTTTCAGTCAGTACTGGTGAAGGTATTTGTTATGTAGGCTCAATATTTATTTTTCAGCTACTGAAGTTTGCAAACACAGTCTGAAAATTTTTTTTTAACTTTTCTTTGTGATTGATTAAGTAGTAATAGCACCAAAGGGTACATATCGCAAAAATAGATTAGGGAACTCTCTAGAGACTTGAAGTGTGTATTATACAACCCACAAACTTCATTGGAGGAGAAAAAAAGAGAAACTTTCAGGCTAGTAGTAGTCAGTAGAATTTAAAAGCTCAGGAGGCATGTTAACTGTGTCTGTGGCTCTTAATCCATGGACTATTCAGCAGTCATACATGCAAACTGAATCCGTATGTAACATCCTCGTGTACTTGATCGAGAAATGTTTCTGTGAGTCAGCAGCTGGAGCTCATTCCTCAACCAAACTTCTTTCTTCCCACTTCCATCTTTGTGACTCTACTTTTGTTATGTATTGTTCCCTTCCTTTGAGCCCATGTAATTATTGTCCCCCCCAAATAAAAATGCTTCATTTTAAGCTTCTTGGTTCTTCAATTGCTAGACTACAAGTCAACCAAACTATAAAGAGGAGAAGATATAGCTGCCTGCTTAACCTTCAAAGGCATGAGGTCAATGGGACTTCCCACAGCACAAAATAGAAAGCACAAAAGTCTTTGCAAGATGAGGTCTTTGGTTTATGTTACAGTTGTGTCAGTGGAGCCATTTTAAGTTGTAATTGTCAGTAATATCTTAACTCTTTTTAAGGCAAGGTTAGCTGTGTTGAATCAGGTTGTGTTCTGTGTGAAACACATATTTCAGAATCCATTAACTCAGTAAAACAATACTGCTTTATCTTACTACCTTTAAGGAACACGTTATTTTGGCATCTTCTTTGGACCTTCTATTGTTATAGCCCTTATTCTTCCTGTCTTAGGCATACACTTTCATTTTAAGTATAATTTAAATAGAAAAAAATGAACAATTTATGAATTGTTTTCGAACAATTAAGTGTGCCTTCATTTAACAACTACCTCAAACACAAAATAATTTAACTAGTGATACATTTTCACCATAGAAAGCTTCCTTTTAGCCTTTTATCCTGAAAGAAATCTTTTAGACGATACTGATGAGGAATGCAACAGAGAATCTTGGAGAGAAGAACGGGTGGGAATTACAGTGAAAAAGAGAGAGAGAAACATTTTTATTCCTGACTGGCAATTCTTCTAAACAGCTCCAAGCTCTGAGATGTTATTTATTATTGATATTACAGTAATGCCCCAAACATGGCAGGTGTTGAACTGTTTACCCGACATGTAGTCAAACCTGTCCCAGGTTTTGAAATGTTAGTTTGTAGTCTAGAGAGCTGGGATTAGACCCAAAATCAACAAAAGCTGCTGAAACACATAGATAATTTCTCTAGTAGTTTGTCATTGATTTCCATAGCTTTGTTTAAAGAACACTCCCTAGTCATGACAATGAGATTTTGCCCAAAGCAAAGTACCTGCATAAATCCTATTTTAGATTAGGATGAGTGGGGAATACATGCATAGAAGTGAGTCACGGCAGCGTAATGGATGCAGCTTAATTTATTCCACTAAATGCCAATTTTTGTTTATATGCACTCGTTTTTATTTATAATATATTTATATATATGCATTCTGAGTGTATTGTGATATCCCATTGGTTCATTGTAGAATGATGTGATAAGTTGCTTTTATAATGCACCTGGGAATGGTCCCCTACAGCCGTGCTATTGAGGCAAATCTCCTGGAGTCACCGCTAATAGCCTTTCCAGGATCAAAGGTTGAAGGTCACCTGCCTAACAAACCATGAAGGTCAGAAACAGGAGCATCAAACCACGAGAAAGGATGGATCCTCAGCTTCGCTTGGGGAGAGCATTAGCCTCAAGCCATGGCAAGTCCCACAACACTAGGCCTTCATAATGTGCTGTTTTTATGCCTGGAAAAGCCATTTCAGATGATAACTGGAGTTTTTTAAGCTAATTATTTTTCTCTGCTTCTGAACTCAAAAATAATTTAACTACCCTCCTCCCAGTTTTGGAAGCAAAAGAACTGGCAAAAATGTCAATATATTATAAATAGCTTGGGGGAAAAAAAACATGGGAAATAATTTTGTCATACAACAATGACACATGGAAACTCCATATGGCATTAGATGCCAAGATTTTTTTTTTTTTGTCCTGGACTACTTTGTCTTGAGAATAACCTGGGCATGCTGCAACTAGCCCAGCTTCATGAAGCAGAAATATTTAGGTCACATCATTATTTACTCTTTCCAAATTAGACTGATATGTTTAAAATATCACTATTTCCTTAAACTACAAAAGAGCAAGCTGTTATGGCTTCTTCACCTAGATGTGATCTCAGAAATCAGTTTGGTGACAAGGAGTGCTTCTACGTAATAACGAATAAAAACCCACTCATTTTGCAGTTCATTTCATAATACAAATTAGCAGAACCTCAGTCAACAGTCTTAGAAGCTGCTAATTAGGTGTCTGCAAACGTGGGGTTTGCATTCAGAGAGTCACTGGGATGAAGGGAGGTATTTCCAGCTTGTACCATTTCAGGATTACACTGGGTGGTATTGCAAAATGTCATGTTTAAATGCTGCTAGGGGCTTCTGTAGTACCACAGGAGTACTAGAAACAATTTTCCCAGTTGTTTATAGTAATGACAAAAACTAATCTATTAAGATGGTGGTGTTCATATTTGGTAGGTGTAGTTAGATTTTGTAGCTTACAAATCTCATGCTATGAAAGTTGAGTTTGTAAGACTAAGTTGTCGCTTGACAATTTAAGACGCAGAAAAAACCCTTTTAATACTTAACATATTATGATTTCTCTTTATGTCAAAGATCATAGTTGTTGCTGCCTCTAAAATGTGAATGGTGTTATGTGAGATAAATCATTATTTTACAGAATACTGAATACCTATACATGCTCAGAAAAGTGCTGGCTACCAGATGTAGTGGCAAACTTGGGCTTAATAAAACCATTTCTTTTACAGGGTGCACCAGCTGACACTTCTGAAGCTGTAATTACAATGCAAACACAACGTTCTCTTCAAAGTGTAGGATTAGTAAGACCAGAATTGTTCTTATGCAATTCTTACACTTTCAGTGGTTAAGAAGGTTACGTGGTTAAGAAATGTCTTAGATAAATCTATGCCTCATAACTTGTCAAACCCTTTGAGATTATTACTGAAACATAATTGATGGTGTAATTTATAGTAATGATAAAGACATTAAGACACATTTCAATGTGACATGGACATGCATATTTTATAATTCAGGAATCTTTTATTCCCATTTTATGAACTGGATAAAGAGGGACTTGGGAATAGATCCACAGAGGTGTCTGGCATCTGAGTAACTGTCTGGATTTGAGTACTATTGATCTGATTTTGGTAACCCAGCAAGAAAGTGACAGATTAAGATACTTGATTTCAAAAGTTAGCAGCTGAGATGGTTTCCAGGCTAGCAGTCTTTCTTTCAAAACGTCTATCACTCTTTAAGATTTCCTTTTCTTTAAGCTGTCTTGATTCCAGGAGCCAAAGCATTCTCTAAAATAACTTTTCCTTTATTTTCTTCCAAGCAATCAGTCACAAACTGTTTCCTCTAAATAAAATGAACCTTTTGTCAGCATGACCTTATTTTTTGCAGCACATACAGAACTTTGCCTCAGCAATCAATTTTCACATGCATACTTACAAATGGTAACAGTGCTTACATTTTTGCTTTGTTGGGAGAGGGAATGGGAAGAAGAAAGAGAGAAAATAGAAGGCAGTGATCAAAGTCTGTATTTTGTATGTGATTTCATATTAGCCATGCAAATATAAACCCAGATTTTCAAAGAATATAACATTTAAATATATTTTTCAAAATTAGACATTAAATATGAGTCTTATTCAGAATATTACAGATTAACTATTAGATCATTTACACACATTTAGTGGAAGTGAAAAAAGTACATCATGTTTACTAATCCTTTCCTAAGAATTGGAAATGCTCCTTTGTAGGTAGTCAGTGAACTATTTATTGGTCTAGTAATGTTCACGAAGGCAGGAGATGTTCCCATTTGAGCTTTAGAACATTTTTGGCTTGCTTGGTCCTTTGGGCTAGCTAGGCTAAAACTTTGAAAATAGTCAACCTGTACTATCAGATAGCAGACTGCAAGGTCCAAAACACAGAGATCATTGAGGGGACATCACTGGAGTCCGTTTCTCCCTGTACTAGCTCCAGCAGCATAGACTTTTAGACAGGGAGCTGGAAGCCTTCGTGGTGGAAGTCTGAAGAGAGTAACTTTCTTCAGCGGACTTTACTCTAACCACAATGACATCTCAGGTCTCCACCTTCAAAATGGAGATGATAACAGTACCTCCTCCAGCTTGTAGGCTTTTGGGCAAAATGTATTAGTTCACATTCGCAAAACATTCAGCAGTGGTGTCTGCGAGTTTGTTGGTTTTGAGCAAGACTGATTCCTAATCAGCATTCGGTGTCTATGTACCTCAAATGCTTTGGACTTCAATTACTATGGGGCAAAGTCACTTAGCAAAAGGAAATTATCATTAGAGTGATGTTTGGAATATGTAATAACAATAAGGAGAAATTAAACATTGCGTAGTTTCTTGTTGACTGAACATCATCTGTTCTCTGTTCTGGGAGAATTCTTTGATATGGTCTTGGAAGTAGGGACTAAGACGTGCCTGGGGAAGCCGTAGTAAGATCAGCTATGCAGCTTCACTTCTACAATTTCTGACGTTTCAAATTTGTGTCTTTGTGACCATAAGACCATACAGGAGTCTTTTTAGTTACAAGGATTTTTGGTTGGGACGAGGGGGGAATCATCTTGTAATTGCCTGTTATCTGATGCTATTGACTAAAACAACTGGTCACTGCAGAAGGAACATGTATCTGGCTGCGGTCATTTCATTGGGGTTCAGGCACCAGTTTGTACTGTTTTCAATACACGTTCATTATCACTTCATTTCTACTCTCTGTAGATGTCTGCAAAGCATAAAGACAGAGGAATCAGACTTTCCAGGGATGGCTTTCATCCCCCTAAAGCAATTCCTGGGAATATTAGAGGGATGAAAGTGAAGCTGCAATGTTTTTATCCCTGCAGACATTCTGCTTTCCTCCCCTGTCTGCCTCCCCCCACCACGCTATGGTTCCCTCTCCTCCCCATCCGTAGCAGGAGCTCGGCTGGGCCCCTCAGACATCCCCCGGAGCTCCGCCGGGATCCAGCCCCAGCTGCAGTGGCCAGGGCTCGTCTCCAGCCCAGGTTTTCCCTGCAGTGGAGCTCTGCGTGAGGCACCAGCTGGATTTTACTGAGCGTCCTTGCAATGGGAGATCTGGTTCTGTTTTCCTCAGATTGCTATTTTCAATTTTTCTAGTAATTAAAATGCAAAAGAAATCAATTGTTTCCTTAAAAGGACACACAGAGTGCACCAAAGCGTGCTTTCCCTCCTTCTCTCTTTCTCTTTTTCTTTTCTTCAAAGAGCTTAAATGAAATCATAAGATAAACGTCCCTACTACCTTACAGCGTCCCTTAGCACAGTGAACTTTCAGCAGCTAACGGGAGCCTGTGCAAACCCAGTTTTCACAAAGATCCATCTTCAACTTATTTTTTAAATAAAGAAAATACCCAGAAGATCCTTGCAAAGATTAAACTTTCTAAATTGCAAATAATAAAATGATAACTGATTGAATTGTCCTAGGAATCAAGGAATGATCATTAATTGAGCTGCTTAGTTGGAAGAGAGAAACCAGTTATAGAAGAAAGATAGAACAGTAGTTACAATTTGTGAAAGGGAGGTCGAAGAGAAAATTGACACTGCTCCCAGTGTTTTTAAAAGACATACCGTGTTGGTAGGGTAGTATTAGATCTGCTGTGCTGTGTTTTACTCACATAGTAGTTTGGACTGTTCTATGCCTTTCTGCACAGAGTGAAGCCAATTGCACAAAGTGCAGAGCATCCTTTCTCCCTGTGGAAGAAAGATTATTTGTATTTCTCTCATTGAAAAACTTTTCTTGGAAACAGATAAATTTTCAAGTGGCAGTCCTGTGCTCTGCTCTTTACATTTCAGTGAGAACAAAAAACCAAACTCTGTAAGATGCCTGTGAATTCAGTTGTGCCTACAAATTGAATATTTATCCCTCTTCTCATCTTCGGATACGAGTAGGCTAGAGAAACAGGGGTCTCAGGTGCCTATTCTCTGAATGATCAAAGGTTCCCAAGCAATCCAGTACTCCTGAATGTAGCGAAAAGTGGCACTTAATACGTATCAGATCCTCAGCTGATACAATTCTGTTGAAATCCATTTTAGTTACTAGCAATACACTACTTCCAGGGATCACGTAGTGCATATTATGTGCTATTTACTACTGCAATTATATGAATATGTCCTATAATTTCAGTACAGCAAATCTATTGTATAATAATCATTCTTAACTGCAATTTGAAATATTTATAATTGATTTTTTTTTCTACAATTAATATCTTATGGTTACTTCACCTTGGTTGGATGATGTATATAACCGTGAACACAAAAGAGAATCAATATAGTCATTAACTGACTAGCCCACAGGATATGATAAATGAGGGGTCAGCTTAAATTCATCTAAATTTTCTTTGATACTATATCATCAGAAAAATCTTCAAGTGCCTATAGCATTTTTCATCAAGTGATTTTTTTCCTTCTTACGAATGGCCTATATTTTTTATTGTAAGAATATTTAGAAGTGTTCGAATTGTGGAATTGGAGTCAGTCATTCAGATTTATGAACTATGTAGTTTGTATTAACGTTACAAATTCAGATTGTGAAGTATATATTGATAAATTCAGCTGAGTGGGATGGGTAAGGGCTTGGAAGTGTTCTACTTTAGTCTAATTTTCTGCAGAACAGGGTTTCTGTTTTCACATAGTCTGCATCTGTCGGGTATCCTCCTCTAGTATCTTCTGAATTGATTTGCCAACCTTAAACAAAATCTTAAATAGAGATGGAAGGAGTCTTGAAGCTGTGTCTGAACCAGTGGATGTGAGATGTTTTGCCTGCGTATTGGGACGAGATTTTGCCGTACGTCAACTTCTGTCCTTTGGTTGCCTTAAGAAAGGTACCCATAGGCTGCAAGGAAACCAGGGGAGGTTTTGTTTAGGACTCTGATTGGGATGACTGGGGGGGCAGGACCCTGAGGCACACTCAGCCTGAATCTAGTCAAACATAATTATGTTCAGGTTTCAAGCTCATGAGAAAAGCTTAGAATAGGGGCTTAACTAGGGAGCCTTCCTAAGCATGAGTGCCAATCAGTGTAGAACTAGTTAACGTTCAGTCAGTGCTTATGGGAGATTTTAATTATTTATTTATTTCAATTTTTTACCAAGTTTACCTTTCATCACTGAACATAACTTTCTTCATGTTGTATGTGTCAGCGCATTATTTTCTGAGACTAAATGCATTTGCAAAAATGTAGCTATTTGCTAGAGCCATTTAGAAAAATACAAACAATAGGGAAAACATCATAGATTATTTTTAATTATAAATATACTCTATATATAATAATAACATATATATATACTAGTGACAAATGTTTTTGTTTTCATTGCTCAGTTCTTTGTAGCTAAGTTCTAAAATGTTTAACCATTTTGGAAGCTTTTGCTGAAGTGCACTTGAAACAGTCTTCATCTCAGATGTAAGCTCTTTTTCACTGACTTGCTTAATGCCTCAGTTGTATTCAGTTTTGAGCACTAACACACACAGCTTATTTATCTCGAGTGTTATACTTTTAAGATCATATCACATCTCCTCAGTCACTCCCCAGTTGTAGAGCACCACCACCACAATTTGCAGTAGAGTTAGAGAAACTGTAAAACTGAAGTAATGCAAATGATTTGGTAAACTCAGTACCGTTTCTCTTGTTTTAAAGTTTAAATTTCCTCACTTTATTTAGAGGCATTTTTTTCTATTTGAAATATTAAATTGGTGTAATAAAACAATACCATTCTGCTTTGTGTTGTTTTACTTTCTAACCAGTGTTCAGTGTCAGATCCGTCTCTAGCTGGATGTGTTATTTGATCCAACGTGTCAGTCTCTTTTTTCCATATCTAGCACCTTCTGAAATTACAGTGTTTTTCCAGGAATTTTCTGTAGTCTGGCCTGCTAAAAAGAAAGATGATTAATTGCCTTTAATATGCTAAATATGCTTTTCTTTCTCTAGGTTCTTGTGCTTTTGTTTTGTTCTCTTGTCTTCTTTTTTGTTCTCTTAGTTCCTCTTTTTTCCTATTCCTATATTCCTAGCAAAGTCAATAAAATAAATTTGAAGTCTGTAATAAAAGCAAATGTTTTTCCATTTTGGTCTGTTGTATGGTAGGCGTTTAGTACACTAGCTGAAGTAATCTTGGACATACCTAGAAATATTTATGTGATAATAGAACGAAGTTTCAAACTAGCAAACTTTTAGACACAGCATGGAGTCTTTCAGTAGTGGTAATGATGTACCACGGAACAGATCTCGTTCTGCAGCTCCACGTTTATGAGTGACTTGATCTTCTGATACACTCTGTTATGTGGTATACTTATTTTTTGCTTGGTGTATTTAGTTTTAAAGGCTCATTGCAGCAAGCTACAGTTGTCAGCTGGAGAAATAGCTTGATTATAAGTTTCCCCATTGGCTAGGTAGTAAAAGCATTGCTGAAGGACGTGTGTTAGTCTACTGACACATCTGCTGTGCTCCAGCAGCCTGTTGCCCATGTGCGGCACTCAGCAAGGGCTGGGGGCTGATGACCCCGCTGCCACCAGGCTGGGGCACTCCTGGGCTGAGATCTCAGCCGCAAATGGCCAGAGGAGAGCCCTGAGGGCACCAGGGCATGCGGGATTTTGGAGGGGGCTGGCCACCTCGGCGCTCAGGCCACGTGTTCTTATCGGCAGCCCACGGGAGCACGCAGTGCTCAGATTGAAGCCAGGCATCGTCTTCCCTGTTGGAGTTTCTGTGCTGGGTAGCAGTCGTCTGAGCCCATAGGAAAAAGGCATCTACTTCTGACTTTTATCCTGTTTGACATATTAAAATTTGCTGAGGAGCTTTGCTAGAGGCACTTGAGGGCCCCAACAATATGGAACCAATCACGCTAGAAATATGTGATATGTATAATGTTGCTTCAGAAGTATTTTTTATTTCCTGCCCAAGCAGCTGCACCAACACATTTAATGAACTTAGGACAAACAAACAATCGGGGTTTGCGAAAAGTTGTTCTTTTTTCAAGCTGTCACTCTGACAGTGTTGTACTTTAGTTCTGAGGTATTAAAGCTGTGACCTAGGCAGCAGTGATATAGTTGGGAAACTTTCTGCAAGTAAATCTGACACAATGAGTTCTTAGTCATCTGTGCTTCTGTTTTCAGTTCATTGCTGTGATGATAAATGAGGCCCTTACTACAAGAAGCCTAATTTCCTGATCTCTAGCACTATGGGTTTTCTGGGTTTGCTTTTTAAGGGTGGCATAATGGTTTCCTTCCATTTGCTATTTAGATGTTGGTCTTCATTTACCAACACACAAAGTGAAGTTTCTGATCAGGTGATGTTTTGTTGGGCAGTTTATCTCAAAGACCTGGTTGACTTTTTAACATAGATATGTGAATTGGTCCATCTTTGCCACCATAATAGTCTTATCCATCAATATTTTGATGTGACTGCATTTCTTATTTACACTAGCATCGTTCTCATCATATTTGTGTAGTTTAAAACATATCATTTGTCAGTATTCATACTTTATTGTTTTGGGCTCTGTGCTTCCAGTTAGCTTTAATTATTTCAGGGGTTCCCATGGATCTGTTGAAGGTCCTATTTTGTTTCAAAATTTCTACCTCTAGCTAGTAATTCACATGCTCAATGCACACAATATTACAAATTGACAATGTCTAGAGAAATCTGTAGATCCTTGTAAACCCAAGTGCCCCTTGCTGCGTTGTATGATTTCTTATCTGGTATTAATTTTGCAGAGCTAATTTCTGACAAGATAGAAGAGTTATTGATTGTTCTCCTTCTCGGCTATTTCATTTCATTGTTGTTCTATTTTGTCTGGAGCCTGAGTTCATAAACTTGGAGTAATTTTTGACCCTGTGCTTTCTTTTGAGGCTGACATTAATCACACTGAGAAATTAGATTCCCAGCTGGAAGATGCTAAAGAACGACTAGGAACTGTTAAATTAACTTACCACTATTTTATGAATCTTTCCCCGTTTCAGCTGAGAAGTATGAAGTTGATTGGGACATATGTGTATGTTCCATTATGAGCTAGATAGTAATTGCTAATTCTTTATTTGTGGCTCTTTCTCCCGTTTCCCTGAAGTATTCACAGCTGTGCTAACAGAACCCTGCATACAGTCAATGGAAGCATTTTGCTGCTGTAACAAGAAAGGGCTTCAGCCTAATATCAAATTTTCCAGGCAAATGCTTGCATGCTCCATCATTTGTTTTCTTAAGGATACGATTCTGAGCAGCGAGCAGTCAGCTCAGGTAAACAAAGAAAGGAGGAACACCTGTTGTATGGCTCCTCGTTTCTCCAAGCGACAAACTTCAAAACCTCCTTTGCAGAATACATTTCATTACGCTTCACAAAAGCAGTAGCTCTTGGGAAGACTTTTACAGAAAGAACCCCTGTGATCTAATAACAAAAGACAAAAACTTCCCTGAAGTACTTACCTCTACCTAGTATGAATAACAGAAAACATTCTTTGGATTTAAAGAAAAAAAAACAAAGTTGTGTTGCAAGTGAGAATCATTTGATATCTGCAGGTAATTCACTGTCTTGGAAGGTTCACAGCAAAGAAAATTCTGGACATGCTTGATTTACTGTTACTTTGCATGGGTATGTATTTGTGACTTGATGATGCTTGTAGCTTGCTGTGTCTTTATTCTTGTAGAGCTGTACTGATTAATGTGGTATGGTTTTCAACACCATGTTTTTCTACAAGTCCGTGTGAATATTTGTTTACCTTGCAATTCACCTTTTTGTATCACTTCAGAATCATCCCTGTACATTACTTACGAAATTACTTTCCTGTTAGGTCACAAAGATTTTAATTGTAAACTATGACAGGGTTAAAACCTATTTTTTTTAATCCTTGAATCACTCCATAGGACATAACATCATCAGATTTTTGCTTTGTGTGGAAGACAGGCTAAATAGAATGTGAGTGGCTCTAAGTGTGAAAAAAAGAGGACTGTCAAAGCCTCTTTTGTCTGCTGGCTTCTCTGTCATAGCCAAAGGTCTGGGCTTGTGGAAGGCAAAAAGGAAGGGAGAGCACAGAAGAGCAACAACAGGACATGTTTCCTCTGAGAAACCTATATGCTAAGGGTATCAGTAATCACAATGTCGCGGAGTCACTGTTGGGAGGTAGAGAATATGTGTTGACAACACCAAAATGGATCAAAATCCTGTTCTTCTAAAAGATGGGGGGGAGGTGGTGGAACCAAACCAGGACAGCTAGAAACGCAGCCAAGAGTGTCTCCTGAAAAAAAGGGCCTGGGATTCTTCCGATACTGGAGATACGTCCTTGCTTATGTAGCAGTTTTAATAGGCTTACTTAGCATGCCAGTGTATTCCCTTACTGGACAGGGTACTGGCGCAAGTATGTCCTTTCTTTCTATAAACAAGCATTGACATACATTGATTTAGTACTATTGTTTGTGCTGAGCTCTGCGGATAGACTGGTAGCATGTAAATGACAGCTGTGTTGCAGATACATCTTTGACAACTCAGAATATGACTTTGCATATACAGAAAAGCAAGGGAATAAGAAAGGGCTTTCTCAGCTCTGGAACTGTGTACATCCCCTTCAATGTTCATTTTAATTGTAGTTTTAATTTTGAGTCATGTGACTGCAAGGCTGTTGGGGGTGGTATGTTGAACTTGTTCCTGCATTGTCATTGTTTGCCTGTAATAGTCATTAATGAGGGAAATGTATCACCTTTCCTAGGTTCACCACTCCGCTGAATAAAATACGCTATAATTCAGCATTGTGGGTTTCTTGCTGTGTGCCAGTTCTCCAGTAAAGAGAAAATGAACCCAGTTCTTTGCTACTATTTTCGGGGAAGCTACTTGTGAAGCAGTTGCGTAATTCAGCATCAAAACAACCTTACAGGGCTAAAGTCACAGAAGCAGCAGCTCCACGAGTTAATGCCTGGAGGACAGGGTGTAGTCCCATAGCATTGATTACAATAGTTTGGGGATTATTGCAAGGAGAAGTCCAGTGGAGTTGGAGGATTGCATGGGAAGCTTGCATAACCTGTTCTTCAACTGTACATGGTGCTAGGTGCTATTATTTATATGTCTTGATAGTAGTTCCCACAGTAATCAGAACTCTCCTGAGAAACATGGAAGTTCACTTGGAAGAAAACAAAATAGGAAAGTCTCTAAGGGAGAGGGAATTTCCTGAAGTAAGGTCAAAATTCAGAGCTTGCAGTAAAAAGAAAATACAAAATATTGCTGTGAAGAAACCTATGCCAAATAGGTCTTATGTATATGCCATATTGAACGTAGTCAAGATGACTGGTGAGTACTTCAGACTAATTTATTTCTGTATTTTCTGGAGAAACTTTTCTCCTTGCCTTAGAGAATACAATTCTGTTGTAAGTCTTGTTGTCCCTCCCTAGCAAATGGCTTCTGGTCCTAATTGATCATAATGCTTTACAGAGGCTAGTGATGGGTCTCTTATCTACCCCTGCAACGAGAGCAGCTGGGGCCACCACCTGTTAACTCGCTTCCAGCACCATTTAATTAGCCTGAATGGCTGTTACCTTTGGGTTTATCTGGCAGGGAAAGAAATGGGAGCGCATGCATAACAGCATGGAGGGAGCTACAAGGACAGCCTAAGAAGTGGAAAGAAGAGCTAGAAGGTGTGGGGGGAAGTGGAGAGAGGGCAATAGACAGATTTGGGGGCATCGAACTCTTACAGTGCATGTTTACGTGCTCGCTGCTAAATATCAAGTTTTGAGAATTTAAGTGTTCAGTCAGAAAAGTTGATATGTAATTATGTTTGTATGGTTTCCTGCTTGACTGATCCCGCATAAGACTTCAGCTTCAGAATTTGAAAGCAAGTGATGCAGATTTTAAAAAAAAAAAAAACAACAAACCGACAAGCTGAACAATCATAGTTATGCTGCCCCATCAAATACATTTGCTGGAGCTGTGTGGAAGTTGCTAATACCTATGTTTACTACCTACTTCCAAAATAAATTAATTACATGCATAGAGATTGTTTAGCAGCAGCATAAAGATGCAAAGAAGTTGATTGCTGCTTTTGCTTGACTAGATGTCCTGCTTTACTTTTTACTGTTATTGAATAAATCATGAAAATGAAGGGAAGGAAAGATGTTTAAATAGCATCCACTACTGCGATTTCGTCAGGATTTCAGTCATATGCGCTGTTTTTTGAAGACTGTTAAAAAAAAGATAGTCAAACCATTAAATAAAATCTATCTTCCTTAGTTTGGAAAAAAAACTGTTTCTAAGGGATTTTTTACACCACAAAGTATTCTGTTCTTGTCGGAAGATTGTCTCTTGTGGGTAATGAACAACATTTCTGTACCTGTGTGTAAGTGTACTTTTTGTTTTCAGAACCACATATTGAGTTGCTAGAACAAACTTGTACAGGCTATTAATAAAAAGCATCCTTATGGATTTATTTGTAATTTACTTGTGCCGGATCCTCAGACTAAAGCCATTATGTGAGAACAAATTCTTGCCTTTTCCCCTTAGCTTAAACCTTGCTTAACTTCTAAGATGAGGCAGCTGAGCCGTGTAAACTGTTAATGAAGAACTTCTTAATTATTTGTGGAGACTCTTGGCTGATGAAAATGGTCATAGCTCCCTAAAGTTACCCAATTTAAACAAGTTAGCTGGCTGAATATGAATGTCTCTAGAAAGTTTCTCTATTAAGTCTTATTAAAAAAATACAATATTTCCTTTCAGCTAATAGGAAACATTGGTAAGGATACTCTCCAGATTAATCAGCCATATGCCACACAGGCTTCAGATCTAGACCTGTTTACCAAACTGTGGTAGTCCAAGGGCCGCCTAATGATTCTTAGTTCTGCAAATAGCTTGAGGTTTTTCCTTTTTCTTCCAGATCTGAAGAATAGGTCTACATTCTTGAAAGCTTGTCTATATTTTTCTATACAAACACATAATTTTAGGTAGTACTTCCCCCTACAAAAGTTAGTTCTCACAGATATATTAACTTTAACAGGAGTTCACCCTTAGGTAGCATCCTTACTTACTTGTACTCTGACAGCATAAAATGTTTTGTCATTATGAATAATCAAATGAAGAAATAGAATTAAATCAAATATCCCTTAAGACATATTATAGTGTATTTCTACTGCAGTTGCAATGGAAACCTAGAATAAATCAAAATACTGAAAAAACCCCAGGCTACTAATTTAGTTCCTCATCTTAGCTTGTGGTTTGATGTGGTCATAGTTTGGGGGGGGG
>Ga0065711_1003150_pt1 | contig 30572 bp, 16 predicted proteins | sample Hoacrofraction12_FD_59098 | JGI IMG/M metagenome (GOLD analysis project Ga0065711, IMG submission 59098) | Hoatzin crop microbial communities from Cojedes, Venezuela - Epithelial fraction 12 v2 (version 2) | ecosystem: Host-associated > Birds > Digestive system > Esophagus > Crop | place... | reverse complement strand
GGTGGCCAAGAAGGCCAACAGCATCCTGGCTTGTATCAGGAACAGTGTGGCCCACAGAAGTAGGGAGGTGATTGTGCCCCTGTACTCGGCACTGGTGAGGCTGCACCTGGAGTACCGTGTTCAGTTTTGGGCCCCTCACTACAAGAAAGACATTGAGTTGCTGGAGCCTGTCCAGAGAAGGGCAACGAGGCTGGTGATGGGTCTAGAGAACAAGTCTTAAGAGGAGCATCTGAGGGAGCTGGGGCTGTTTAGGCTGGAGAAGAGGAGGCTGAGGGGGAACCCTATTGCTCTCTGCAAGGGAGCAGTCATGTTTGCTTTATCCTAGCCTGCTGTTTGAGGATTTGCCCCGATGACTTGGATATCCTAACCAGGGTTTCGATCAGGGCATGAAGAAGGGAGTTTTCTTTCAATTGTGAAAATCTCCCATTCACCTGCCTGTTCTTGCCCTTTTTCAGAAGCCATAGGGTTGTTAACAGATCCTTTGCCGCAGAGACGATTAAGTAAGGAACAGATGCTTGAAACCCTTGGTATTTCACTCGCGCTGCTAAATGTCTGGACTGAATACATTTGAGCAGAGTGAAAATCACTTCCAGGGATAAATAGGCTGTGGCAGAGTGGCACCATTCGCAACATCATGCTGTCTCCTTCCTGGTGTGGGAGTGAGTTACCAAAGGATGCATTAGCTGTTGATGTTTAGGGATTGCTACTGTATTTGCTGAGGCAGGTGGGACCTGCTGGTTCTGTCTGTGCATAGATTGGATTCTGAGAAGCGTGAGGGTTTTTGCCACACTGCTAGCAGGCATAGCTGTAGAATTTGCAGGTGAGGAGACGGGACGGATAAGGTTGCGTTTGTCATCTGTGTTTGTGCTGTCAATTCTAGACTGCTTCCCTGAATGAACAAGGTAGTCCTCAAAGCCCAATCAACAGATGCCCCACAGGTCAGAGTCTGCACAGCACAGGACTCTGCTGCCCAGATCCAGAGGTGCCCTCCCTGCCCTCAGCCCCGGTGCTGAGTTCCAGTGCCTGCAAGGGCTCCTGCCATGGTGACCCTGCGGCTGCCTTATCCTTCTGGCACCCTGGCACCCGCGTTTCTCAGTCCCTCCTGAAGCTGGGAGAGTCCTTGATCTACTCTAAATCAGTGCAGAATAAATTCCAGTTTTGCTAGTTAAACCAGACTGAAGAAATAGGAAGAAATAGCAGGGAAGTGAGGAGAAAAATATGCATGGTCCAGAATATCCTTTGTAAAGTTCAGTCAGTTGCTTTTGGGATCTATTTTGAATTACCACTTTGGCTTCAGTTTAGAAGAAAGAGGCGTTAGCCATACTCTTTCATCTTTTGAGGAAGAATGTAGAGCAAAATCTTTATATCATCTCTCTAAACCATATGCATGCATATAAGAGAATTATTCAAGGTAAAGAATCCATAGATTATCAACATTAGACTCAATATTCACAGGTGTGTTTTATAAAAAGTTGTTCTTGATTTTGGTTACCTGTTTTATTTATTCAGTGTTCAGAAGCATAAACAGACATTGTATGTGATTATTTTTTATTCACTTCTTCCTTCTTTAATCTTCAGAAACCATATTGTCTGTTTTTTTTCTCTCTTTGAAGGACAGCAATGAAACAGGACTGTACATGCAAGAATGATTCCTTTCAGTGCTAGCCCAGTACAAGATGAAGGCTGAGTTCTCTCCATCCAGACATTATAACTATGTAGCAGAAATCCCCTGAAGAGGGGTAAAAAAAAGAGAATAATAATGTGTCTGGAATTTCTTTTTGAAACAAACATCACACAGCAGATGCCAGTAGGCAGAATTTTGTGGGGAACTCATCTAACAAAAGTGTTTGGAAATGCCTGTCAATACTGTAACTATCTTTTGCAAGCTGTACTGTACTGCACAACAATCCAGCATGCAGCATACGCCTCCAAGCAGTGTGTGCAGTGAACACAGACCTATTGGGTTGCAATGCCATCTGCTGATGTACTAATTTATTGCAAAAACTAACAGTTGCAATACCTTAATGTGTGACTGCAAACATACCGGGCAGCCTTGTAATTCATCACAAATAAATACACCCAAAATAGCACCTGGCTGACAGGTTCTTTTCGCTGAGGAACCAGAACTTGGGGTTAGAAAAGGTGCCGGTATCTTTAGCTGGGAGAGAAGGATCTTGACTTCTCATGTCTTTATAAATCAGGACCAAGCTGCTACATTCCTGCCTCCTTTTTGGACACTGTATTTAGGCTGCTGTATTATTTGGATACTTTTAGAAAATAGATTGGATTGGTCCTTCTGCCCTGAGATCTTGTTGCTGTCCAAGTTTGTAGGCAGTTGATAAAGATTCAGGGCCGTGACTCCTCCTTTTGGTCGGTAAATATCCCTTGTTCCAATGCAAACTGATCCAAGAGCCTATCGAGGTAGCTGGCGTTACCTCCAGGACTTCCCTGCATCCATGTGCAGGGAAACTACATGGAGCACCAGCCCCCAGGTAGGCTTCTCAATCCTGTTCCCTTATGTTCAGTGTTTTGCTTCCTATGCAAATGTCCACAAAGGAAAAATGTCCCCTGTGGATCTACAGATGGGCTGTTATCTTTGTGACGAAGGGAGGCACAAATGCAGCACAGTAATGTGTACTTCTGCTGCCTGCCACGGGTGAGTGTGGCAGTGAAGTCAGCAGCGTCGGCAGGCTTGTAGGGAGGTTGTAGCCCATGCTGAAGCCCATGCTATAACTGTAGGGCTGTTGAGCTGGTGGTGCCAGCTCAGTTGAAGTTGATGCAAATGTGCCAATCAAGATTAGAGCTTTTACTGTGTAATCTCACACCAAATAACTGACTTTCTAGTTCACTCTTCGTTGCAAAAGCAACCAAAGGAGGTCTTGAGTGATTTGGTTTTCAGATAGAGTCATCAGTCAGGCCAGTAATTGGAGATAAACTTGTGGACAAACATTTGCTTTTGTGCTCTGAAAAAAATGTCCCGTTTATGCTAGTGTAGACTGATTTGTTCTCATGCCAGGATATACTTCTGTCCTGTTCCTACACCAGGCTTGGCTATTGACACTCCTTTTTTGTATCCTTACTGGTGTTACCAGTGATTTGAAATGCTATCAGGGAGGAACATTTACACTTTCTTTCCACCCATGCTTGTCTCAGTAAAACACAATTCTACTATCTGTCCTTGCATCCCTGTCTAAAACTAACTTTCAGAACAAATGATAACCTAATCCTCTACTTTTATTTATTCTTCTCAATTGGATCTTATTAGAATGCTGTCACTTCCTGGTCATTTAAATCTCTCCAGATACAAGAACTAAAGAAAACTACAAAAGTAGTAGTAAAGAGTGCTAGTTCAACAGCCTCTCCAGTAGCATCATTTCACTCTTTTTCAGGATCGGAGTGCAGGGGTGCAGTCAAGCTATTTTAGCTGGCATTACTTTTCTCTCCTTGAGCCTTCTGTGACATTGAAGCATCTTCAGTGAGATGAGATGGTACTTCTAGCAGAGCAGTCTAAGACACATTTTAGGAAAAATTCACATAAAGTATAGAAAAAGGATGAGGATGGCCTCAAGCCAGGCTTTGGAGGCACCAGAAGCTTTTTCCCTCGCTGCATGTGGAGGGATTTTGCTAGGAATTAGCAGTAGTTCCTGCATATTACCGGTTTTCTGCTCTCTACAGAGAATTGGCAGAAACTGTGGAGAGCAGTTTTCCTCTGACCTGACCCAAAAGTTTCAGCACATGATTTAAAAGAACCAGCTTGTTTTAGATAAGCTTGTTTGAATAAGCTTCTTTTGAGATCCCAGGCTGCTATACCACATGGGACTGTGTCTGCTTTCTTTTCTGTGCTTCCTTGTTTTTCAGTGCTTTTTGCCCATCAGGCCCTTCGTGCTCATCTTCTTTTTAAACCCTTCAGGCTGTTGTGTATCTTCTAGTCCTTCTGAAAGATGTCTGCCCTGCAGTGTAGACACACCTGAGCAATCTTTAAATGGCTCAGGCCACGCAGGTAGCAGCGCTGGTGCAGAAGCGTGGGTCTGAGGGCAGGATCTGCTGAGCTCCTTCCGTGGGTTTCGCAGCCCGTGCCAAGTCCTGCGTTGTCAGGGCTGAGCTGCTGGTAGGTCTCAGGTTAGTTGAGAGCTAAGTGCAGACACTGCCATCGCTGCGGTGCAGGCTTGACTGCGATGTTTATGAAACAGTGAGTAGGCAGGCGAGAAGCTGCCATTTAAACAAAACTCCAGAAAAGTTGTCAAACCTACAGATTTTCCATAATAAGAAAAAACATGTTACTTTCATTATCGAAGCCCAGATTATCATTAAACAGACTATGTAAGTTCTTCCTGATTTTTTTCTTGTCCTTCTCACCATTCGGTTCTCTAAGTAATAAGGGAAAACAGATAGTGGTGATTAAACTGTAGGATATTCCTTCTTCTGGGTTCTTCAGCATCTCTTACCTCTCTGTGCCATATACATGGAAAGAATGTGCCCTGAGGGAATATTTTTGGTACTGTGAAGATAGCGACAGCCCCAGCAACTTGCTGCTTTCTGTATGTAACAGCTTTAACACAAAGATATCAGAGGATATGGCAGATGTGAACTGGACCTAATTTATGGTAAGAATGGGAAGTCCAGTAGTTCTTGCTTTACCATAAAGTGAAGTGAGCCACCATGCAGTTAAAACTTGTCATGGTTCAGGCTGTAAATTTGTGGCAGAATAGTTTATGTTGTCTGTGTATCCTGGCAGGATGAAATCAAAGTTAATGAGCAAATTCCTATAGCAAAACAATTTATGTGCCTGTGTGTATTGTGTTATATTATTAACCCTTTTACAGTGTTAAGGAGGACTCAGATGATCTTGATCAGTTGGAGATGTGGTTTGAAGTTTAAGACAGCCTAAATATACACTTGAATATAGCTGGTTCGTGAAAGTGACTCATTTGAAAGATTCCCTATAATAAAATTATACAGTACTGTAAGCTTATTGTTAGTAGTTCATGTCACTGAAAGGAAACATTCCAATGCATGACTTTAGGATCTGTGTCTTTGCATGGACACAATTAACCAAGGTATATGGTCATTGCACTTACAGAAAATACTTGATTCTAGGGCAATAATTCTGCCTTTTCCTCCAGAGTTCAGAAGCCAAACTAAACTCTGGTGCTTAGTTATGTTTCTTTTTACTGAATCTGTTATGAAATCACTCTGCTGAGCCAAGGATACAGGAAGATTTGCAGTTAATGAAATCTTGTGGCATGGCACACAGGTGCCACACAGGAGCGTTTCAGACGGGAGGGGGTGCAGTCAGAAGAGTGGTGTAAGTGTTGCTTCCAAGCCAGCAGAACTCCCAGCAATACTTACGCTGTCCTGGGAATTGAAGGGACTTGAAAATAGCTGGAAGTCAAGTTACCATTTTGCTCATCTGCACCAGTGCAAAGCAGAGCTCTGATGCAGGCAAAGACTGGCCCTTTTGAGATTAACAGTTTAAGTCAATTATTTGTAATTTGATCATCAGTAAAAATATACAAAGATTTGAGAACGCCAACTTGGCCTGCATAAAGAAGCTGAGCCACTTGAAAGCATACTTCTTAATGAAACCCTGCCATGTACAAGCAGTCTTTTACCAACTTTGTTATGAAGGACAAGACAGAGGTTTTGAGTGGTAAAAAGTTATGGGGAAAAAGCTAATTGTCGTTTGAAAAAGTGGTGTCTTTTTCCATCCAAGCTCCCTAAGCACATACAGTCATCAAAAGCAAAGTTATTAATTAAAAAAAAAAATTGTGCCGCAGCAAAATAGTGTCAGCCGGATGTTAAAACTTGACTTGAGCTGCTGTAGCCTTGTTTCTAGAATTACATATGTGATTTTATATGTAAGAGTGAGTTCTCCTGAAATCAGCAGGACACTGCCAACTTTCACAGTTTTTTTTAAAATTGGCCAAGTTTAAATGTGACTTCTGTACCTGACCCCAGTGCCCAAGTCAAAGCTAAAATGTATGATCTATTTATGTAGGTCCAAAGGAAAGCACCTTCCCCATAGTAGTAGTCAGGACTCATTAACAATCACAACAGCATTTTACCTCATTTTGACTTGAAACGTGACCCTCCTAGACACAAATAAGTGTGTGATTGTAGGCTCTGTTGACTTCGTTAGCAAGACTGCATAAAACTGTCCAGCATATCATGTGATGTGTATGTCCTAGCAAACAAAAGAATTCTGCATTAAAGTCAGTTGAGTTGCACGTCTGTTTCTGGGGAACAGGCTGTTTGTTTGCTTTTTTTTAATTTTCAAGTTCTGTAAATTGTTACACCAGATGGCCTGTTGAGCCAACAATAGATCGTGATGTCTCTCCACAATGAGATCTCTTTCTGGCTAGCTGGAGTCGAAGCAGTTAGATATCAGTCCTCACCAAGCACATTCCTAACAACTTCATCTTAATTATTTCTTTCCATCTGGTCCGTGGTAGTATAAATAATTTCCTGCCTCCTTGCATAGCATCAGAAATGCACATAAATAAGCAATCTAGTGCTGAAGCGATTCTTTTGAATACATTAAATTGCATTTCTGGGTGCTAGCAGATCCCACACTTCCATGGGTAAGTGAATACTCATTCTAATTATGGTAAAGAGTTTGATAATTAAGTATTTCTGGTTTTAAATTATGCTTTTTTTTATGGATTTTTATTCCCACAGAGATCTCAATCTGCATTCTCCCTGGCTAGTGAAGATATGCCCAGTAAAGGACTAGACCCTGCATTGTCTGTGACTGAGGCTCTTTGGAGGCAGCAAAAAGGACAATTCAGGAAACAGAAGGAACGCAAGCTCTCTGCATTACCCAGCTGGAAAAGTGTGGACAGGCTAAATGAAACAAGTAAATATTTCTAGTACGAATATGATTATTTTTTTGGGGTCTCTCTCACGTGTGGAATAAATACGACTTAAAGCAAGGACCTTCTCCACGAAATTTCTACTGACATCTGTGTTTGCATGGGTCAAATGTAAAAAGGTCTATTTGATGATGCTGACGTGTCATTGCTTATCTTACCTTTCCCCTCCCCCCAAAGAAAAGCTTAAAAATTTGGGTCTTGGGGGAGTTGATTTGGGACTGTTAGGAAACATTAGGCATTTAATTGGATACATTTCAGAGCTTCTAAGACACAAGAGCCCAAGGGCCCTGCATTGTTACCTGATTATCTGTCCTGCAGTTGAAGGACGTTTGCAGCTCCCCGTAGTATCCCTTCTGTTGCACAAGTTAACTGTTCATGAGGTTACATGGTGAACCAAACAGTGAAATAATTTACATTTAGGATTCTCCCTTGCACCTTTATTTTCAGTCCCGATGAATTCACCAATGCAGTGTTCTGTGCAGCTCTACTAACTGCTAATTCCACCCAAGTTTGAGGAAGCTGCATGAGTAGGGACTTCACAGACCAGCAGTTTCCCTAGATCTGTCCTCTGTCGCCGTGCATTAGGTATGGATGTGAATATGGATGATGAGCAGCTTCCTAAGTCAGCCCCATTCCTGACTCAGCACCCGGGGATCGAATGCAGTTCCCTGCTTACTTCAGGATGAGAAAAGTGTAGGCTGTCATTGAAGAAGGTGGTTCCTGTTCTTGGGGGGGAGGGGGTGTCCCATTTCCACTTCCTCTCTAGTTCTAGCTGTAGTCTTCATGAGGCTGTAAGAGTGTAGCACCAGGCAACTGCTGCACAGAAGAGTTGGCTAGTTTTCACCCCCACAGCTGTAGAAGGGGAAGGGCTGAACTGCTCTGTGCAGCAGCAGCCCCTGGCTCCAGGTGACAGGGAATGGCAGAGCTGACACATCTGCTGCTGTCATCCTCCCATGACAGAGTCTGCTTGTTCCTGCTTCTTCTCTTGTAACAGCTGTGGAGCCCATCTGACCCCTGCAGCAAATTGGTTCATGAAGCTAAATAAGCAGAAAACTTCTCTTCTGTAGGAAGAGTTTACTGGTGCTGTAGCTCCCATAGCTGGGTCACTAGGTACTGGCAAGCAGAAACAACCAAAATATGCATTTGGGTGTAGTGGGGACCAGGGATGAGGGCTTCCCGTCAATTTGTTCATCTGTAATGCCAGTTGATAACCTGGGATACTGAAAATTAGACAGTGTCAATACCCCCTCCTCCCCACCTCAAAAAAACCTGATAGTAATGTAGTACTAAAATCTGACTTAACTAAGTATGCATTACTTTGTGAACTGCTCATTCAACCCCCTGTCAGAAGTGTTGTTCTCCCGGCATTTTAGTGGAAGGCCTATTTTCAGTAAAACAGTTAACTGGCTGCTTAAATTTAAGAACCCATTTAAATCCCATTGAATTCAACTGTTGAGTAATTTAGTACTTAACAATTGCTTAACCATAACAGAATGACAAATTGACCCAGTTTTCTTTCAGGTGCTCTACTCAGAGGATTTATTCTGCTGCTTTCATCAAAGAACCACATTTGTGATGAAGATGTGGTGCCTGTTGAGCTTATAATAAATAGCTGATTGTGCTGAGAAGTGTAAATAAGATCTCACCAATGCAGTAGTAAGCAGCTCTGCATTAGGATACAGGAAAGGAAAGAAATTTTGACCGAGAGTTTGGAGTGGGAACATCAGTGGACTTTTTAGTCATATAGCCATAAAGCAGTTCACAATTCATTTTGATTACAGTTTGCACTGATTTAAATGATGACTCAAGAGCAAAATCATGAATTAGTGCTTTTTTTCCCTTTAACAATAGTTTCACAATGAGACTTCTTAAATCTGTTTTCATTTTCACATGGATAAATTACAGTGTACACCCAAGGAACTGTATGCAAAATCCATTCTTTCAAGTAAGTGACTTTGTTTTGAAAAATTGGGAAGGGGGCATTTGACATTACTTGAACCTAGGATAAAATTGAATCAGCTTTCTGAATATAAAGTTCTCAGTGGCTTTCCACCCTGCTTATCCTCCAAGAAGTAATCAACTACTGTCCTGTCCCCTCTTCAGTTAACTGAGGATGTTTGACTGATTCTTATGTGTTGTTGCTAAACAACATAAAGGCATATGGCTTGGGAGAGAAAAAAGTATAATGATATGGCAGGCCACTGCAGTAAGTTTGTGTGATGTGGTGCAGCTGAATTCAATTCATGTTGGTTATTTATATCTTGCAGAGCTTTTTGTTTGAAGAAACAATGTTTTTAAGGATAGGCCTTCTTTCTCTCAAGAGAATCCTATACTCAGATTAGGGAGCATAGTTGGGAAAAGTGAACAAGCAGAAGTTCCCTATGCTTGATAGCTTGTTTTCTTTTTTTCTCCAAAATCAGCCATTACAACAGAGAGTTCTTAGTTCTTCCTATAAACCTGACTTCAGTTATATCTTCAGCAGTTCACTGCTACAAGAAAACTATCATTATGTTGATTTCTTTTTAAGCAGGAGGAAGAATTACTTCAGTGATGTATTTTCTCAAGTTCTTTGAATTGGCATGAAATTTAGGAAGTGAAAACAAGCCAGAAGAACTCAAACACAAAAACTGTTCCAAATCTTGCATAGCTCCTAAGTTTAGTTACCATTTTATTATTGTTTCGTTATTGTGGGGGTGTTTTATTGGTGGTAGTGCACCACAGACTTTTTTTTTTTTTAAACTGAGCACACCTTCTTACTACATACTGATGTTCTTTGTGACCAGTTCCAGGGAAAGAGTCATCTTCCTGAGTCATCTACAACACTATCCAGATTTTACTTCTTGCATTCTTAAATAGTGATGTTCTGTTTACAGTTTTAGAAAACTAATAGTTTATAATAAACATTTCTACAGTTTTCTGGAAATGGCAAATTTATACCCATCGAAGGAATCTGTAAGGTTGAAAAGTTATTTCAGTATGCTGAGATTACTGTGTAAATCCATAGCATTATATATTTGTTCAGCTGCTGTGGGAGGTAGAGTCATCACGCATTCACATTTCCCATGAACGGACTTTTCAAGTTTGATTGGAAATGGAATCTGAATTTAGAAGAAAAGCAATTCGCTGAGTTATACAGCACTTTTTGACCATATTTGTGGCTGGTTTTTTTTTTTTCCTGTTGGAATTGTAAAATACTCTGAGAAAGTGTAAGAATACAAGAGCAGCAGTGCTTGGGTCAGACGAAAAGCTCATTCAGTCTAGGATACAACAGCAGCAGCGACAGTAACCATAAGTAAAACCCTGGGAAAGATTAGGAGAAAGCAAGTATTTTTCATGCTGTCTCTGAGAAGGCTCTGAATCTCCAGAACTTTCAGCTTAATGACTATCTCTGCTAGAAATGGTTTTCTGTATTTAGTAAACCTCAGTGGATTTCTCTTCCATGTCCACATCCATCTCTGGTTTATCCCAGATTAATTTCTATCATCCGTAACGCCCTTGCGCAAGAAGCTCCACAGGTCTTGTACCCATTGCATCCCACTTCTTTCTTTTATTTGTTTTGAACCTTGATTTCACTGGTTTCACTGGATGTCCTCTAACAGTTAGGTTGGAAGAGATTCCTCTGTATCTTTTAGTGTGTATCCTCCAGATGGCAGAACTCTGGCTTATTTAATAATTTCTTGAACGGAAGCTATTTCAGCACCTGGTGCAACCTTTGTTGGTCTTCTCTGATCCTTTTCGCACCCTCCCTTTTCAAAATGAGGGACCAGAACTGCACACACAATCAAAGACATTTGCAAATCACAGGATTTATACATTTCTGTGTATTGATGTTACCTCAGCCTTTCCTAATAATTCTTTTAGAAAAAAGCTTTGGTCCAAGTACTCTCACATTTTCAGTAGTCATCACCACTACTTTAAGTGATGGCTTCTGATTAAAAGGAGTACGGAAGGATGGCTCGCAACATGAGACAATTCATGTAGCAGCAACACTTGCATTTGTTCATTAGTTTTGTTGAACCCTCCAGTTTGTGGGCAGTTGATCACAAATTGGCAATTCAAATGAGCCTTTCACCCTGTGATCACATAGTGATAATTCTTCCTGTTTTGTTTTCATAGATCCGCCTTCTGTTTTTAAAAGCACTGATGGAAACTGGGTAGCTTTGCAGAATGTCACTTTGCCTCGTCCTCGAATGCTCGCCAAACCAAAGAGTCAAGTATTTGAAGCTTTGGAGAATGAATCCAGCATTGTGTCTGCCTATGATGAGATGGGCTCAGACAGTGAGGATGACTACGACTGGAATGTGGCCTTGAACAAGCTGCGTCGGAAACCTCGGCAATTACCAGACGATTTCAGTTACACCAATTCCCAGTATGGTACTGAATGGGTTTGTGGCAATGATCAGTACCAGGCAGTGACATCCCCTTCCTCTGGGTTATACACCAATACTGAGACACTGTTATCCGATTCTGAAACATCTTCAGTAAACTCTTCCCAGGAAGCTAAAGGACATAGCAAACTCCTCTGGTTACAAAGCAGAACTCAAAGTGATATGCCCAGAATGGAAAAAAAACATTTCCACGGAGAACTGGATGTAAATTTCAATCCACAGGCAACCAGCTTGGAGTATTCGGACAGCAGTGAGACTGAAGAAGTCCATTATGATTTAGAAAAGAGGTCAAGAAGGTGGAGGAAGAACACCACGATCTCTGAAGAATTATGTGAAGAACAAAACCGCACAAAAGCCAACAAGATGAATTTAAGTCAGGTAATTGTGTTTGAGCTTGCCAAATGCGTTCTCAAAAAGAGCTGGGCAGAACTAATTAAGCTATGCTGGCAATAACTTGTGAATCGTGAGTGGGAGGTGGAGTGTTCTTGCAAGCTTTATCTTCCTCATGCCTCCTAACTGAGAAGAAGAAAAGGTAAAGTGTAACATATACCATGAACAGGCTTTGCCTCTTTCTCTAGTAAGCCACTTCCATCTGATGAATGGCGTTGTTAATGCAGTATAATACAGTGCTCTTAAAAGAATAAAGTCAGGATTTGCCAACAGCTAACAAATGTTGACTAATCACCTGTTTTGTTGCATTGGGTTATTTTTTAAACTCCTTTGTTCTTGGAATAAGAAATAACTCGTATGCCTGGGAATCTTCTTTGTGCTGTTTGCAGATGTCCTGGTAAGGGATAAAACTTATGAGCAGCAGAAATCAGAAAGGGCTTTTTTTTGACATACAGTCCAAGTGATGTCTGGTTTTAATTCATCACTTGATTATGAGTTGTGATGTGTTAGGGTGAGTGTTTGCAAGTTAATTCCATTTAAACAATTTGTCACTTGATTAAAAAAAAAAAAAACAACAAACAAACCAAAACCAAAAACCAAACAGAATGTAACAGCTCAACCTTGGAAAAATGGATCATACAATGTGAAGACAGCAAAGCACTCCTCAAACATTTCTTTTAAGCAAGTGTGGCATAACTAGAAAGCCAAGTAGTCTTCTCTGTTTGGAGTTTGTCCAGGTCTGGGACTGATACTATGTAAGGGATCTGGTTGTCCCCCAAAACTTCTTTAGCAGTCTAACTCTGCCCAGCTGGATGAGGAGAATATTGACCCCTTGTCCAGATCCGTTTCCCAAGTCCTACCCCTCTTACATCCTGGAGCTGCATCATTGCTGCAGCAGAGTAATGGTAAGCCTGAAGCAAGGAGCCAAGTGCTGTCTTCTCCCTATGCCGCTGACTACAAGCACCCCAATCCAGTCTTTAAAGCCATCTGAGCAATTTTAGGATGCCTGGAATTGTTTTTCTTTGCTTATGCTACTAGCCTGTATTTCCCATAGAAAGACAACAGTACAAGTGATCATAAATCAAGATTAGGATTCTAGGATTTCAGCAGGTTTTTAATGCTGGGTAAATTATTGCTAATTCTGTATTTATTCCATCTGCTTTTAGGAGACCGGTGTGGGTGTTTCAGGTGTTTTGTACTGATTAATTTATACTCATGTCCTCATACATTTATAATCTACAGTTGTTGAAGGGGAGTTACGTGTGATAATGTTCTCTAACAACATATCAGTGACTGTTAATGACTTCTTAGAACATCATGCAGAATTACAGGACTTTCCAGGGACTACACAAAGACCATATTTTATACACAGACTTCTGCGTTTCCCTTTCTAGCTTTGTGTATTTGTGCCTGTTCCGTGTCTGCCTGTATTCATATTATGGCTTTCTAGTTACTACTGCTCTGCAGAGTATAGAAGATTGGAGCTGAGAGGGAGGGTCCTGGAGATGTTATATAAACATAAAATCACAGAACTGTGTTGGTTGGAAAAGACCTTTCAGATCATCAAGTCCAATCGTTACCCTAACATGGCCAAGTCCACCACTACACCGTGTCCCTAAGCATTACATCTCAAGGGCTTTTCGATACCTCCAGGGATGGTCACTCAACCACTTCCCTGGGCAGCCTGTTGCAATGCTTGACAAGCCTCCTGATGGAGAAATTTTTCCTGAAATCTAGTCTAAACTTCCCTCATGTTTGTCCAGTGGAGGTCAGAAAGGCAGCGTGCTTCCAGATGTGGGTGGCAGCATCCTTCAGCATCTTAGTGTGTGCTTCAAACTGCAAGCCGGTGCAGAAAATGATTGTTCTTTCCAACTCTCTTGTGAGTTGCTTTGTCTCTTAAGTGCTGCTGAAATGCAAGGTTTGGGATTCTGACCCGCTCTCCCCTTCATTTTACCCTTTAGGCTAAAGGAGACTGTTCCTGCTCTCATGCTCCCTCAGCCACAGTGGGGCAGGCGGAGGTACACTGCCACCAGATCACGCTACTGTTCTCAAAGCAATGAAATTCTCGCTAGGAAGTTTATGAATGGGTGGGTTTGCATACATGAGTTTGTGTTTGGACACACACCCTGGTGGCTGATTTGACAACTGCTGTCCGCTTTTGGAGAACTGTTGCTCCAGCCTCCGGTACACAAGCGCTGCTGGGAGCAGGAATGGGCTGGCTACTGCAGTTTATAGCAAGGATGTTGCACGGTTGAACAGTTCCAGGAAGCAATTAAAATGATCATGAGTGTAAGGAATATGATTTGAGGTATGAAAATAAATTAGCCAGACACCATTTGTGTTGCTTAGAAAAATGAGATTAGAGGGATGACAGGGTTTCATATAATCCCCAAAGTAATGTATTGATCTTGGTAAAATGATTGAGGCTGCAGCAGAGAGCGCCCTACATGTAAACAGTTTGTACAAAATGATAGAGTGGGACCGTGAAGAACTGCAGACAGCAGAAACTTAAGGAAGCTTCATTGTGGGATCTTAAACCAGGGATAAATTTTCATGTGCTGAGACTATACAGAATTTGCAGAAGCCATATGAAATGCTCTTCTAAGCCATGTTGCATCTAGACATTAGACATCAAACAACTGATCACATGTAAATTGCGGTGAAGAAACATACTTTTTCCACGTTTTACTGCATTGCAATAATAACAACCTTATTTTACTGCATAGTAATAATAGGATGGTAATTTGTTAAACCATTATGTTTTCATCAGCATTGTAGGATTTCAGTTTAGCAGTCTAAAAGTTGGGTTTTCTTTTTTAATTTGCAAATAGTGAAGATTGCTTTCTTGTTTGCTGCTCACCAAGCCTCACAATGGAAGGTAGATGGGCCCTTTCACCTGTCCCTGCCCCAAGTCTAGAGAATTGTAAGCAGTTACGTTCTGGAGCAACAGTCATTTATGCGGTCATTTCAGAAGTCACAACTGAATTTCTATTTAAAACCAGGTATTTTTAAATCAAGATCCAGTACCTAGATTAGGATAATGCTGTGGCATTTTTTTTTTAAATATATTTCAGACTCAACACTGAAATGCTGACTTTGTGACTGAGAGGGAATTCGTTGTATAAAATCTGGAGCAACTTAAGGGAAACCTGAGAACAGATATTAAGATGTATTGTATTTGGGGAGAGTTTTTTGCCACTTAATAATAGGTAAAAGAACAACCTATTTTACTGGTTTGCCTGTAGAGATGCTGTAAACACAGTCATGAAGCAAGTAACTGAAGCAAGACATGAAAACTGTCCTGATAAAACCAAGGTCCCATTGTAATAAATTTCGGATAACCTGATTGCTTATGTACCACAGAAGACACATTGGTGTGGAAACTGAACTGGGAAGTGCAGCCTTGCTTTTAATGATAATTGTTTTTCAAATTGTAACTTTTTACAAGAAATTGCCACCCAAACCACCAATCTGTCTGCTTTCGTTACTATTAATAATATTAATAATAGATATTATTAGTAATAACAATATTGCTATTCTGGCTTTCATTATCTTTTTGAGAGGAGGAGATTCTACTTAGTGTAGTTGCAATTCTTATATTTCTGATGGAAAGTGGAGTGGCTTAATTGCTTCAAGTGAAGAAAGCGCCCTCATTGTGAGCTTGCTGCTCTGATCAGGAGACCCTGGCTGCTGATTGCAGCCCTCCTGCCCTGCAACCAGGTTGGGGGTGAGCGCTGTCGGACTGATGGTCCCCACGGGATGGCGCTTGGGATGCAGTTATTGAAAATAGCTGCCCTGAAATTACACCCGCCCTCGCTGAGACACTGCCTGCAAACATCACAGTTTCTGTCTTCTCCTAAAAACTGTACTTTCCGATTTTCAGTTTCCTATGTGAACACACCTTTCTCTCGAGAGTTTATAGTATAACATGGATTTGGTTCTGGAGCCTCCAAGCCAGTACTTTGCTTGCTTGCTTTATTTTGGGGCTTTTTTTTGTTCGCTAGGATTACATTGAGTTATCAACCATTTGCATGCAAGGATTTGGACAGTGTGTATGAGGAAAGGTGTATTTCCTTGTTCATTGTCTGCAGAGAAACACTTGATTTTCTTTCAGTGAGACTGGGTTTATGGCTGTGTTAGTCTGCCAGGCCCCTGCCGAAGTTCTGTTTTCGGATAAAGTGGTAGCCCTTTATTCTTGTTTGCAGATGTTAGTATTATATGTTGCTGATAGATGTAAGTGGGATTTTACACAATGATTTATACGAATACAAAGATGTCATTAAACTTACCATATAGAGCCACAGTGGGAACAGTAAAGAATAATGACATTTAAGATAGTATCTATTAAATAAATAAGAAATTAAATATTATATAAATAACAGTACCTTTCAATGTATTTATTATTTTTTATTGTTGTCATAGCTTCTAATACATTTTTAATTTGTTAATCCATGAAAGAGGTGTCATCTCACAAATAGTTCACTCCCACCATCTGAAAAGCTCAACACACAAGCCAAGCAGCTTACCAGTAACAGAAACCACAAAGAGTAGCATTAAAGGATCTCTGCATGTAAACAGGAACTAACAACTCTTGCAAATGTAAATACTCCACCTGCTCATTGTGAGGAGGTTGGAAAGCAGAAAGGTGGATAACAGACATGCCTGATTCTGGCTGTAATAAAATCAATACCCTCAAGGTGAGTCGTCCCCCAAGAAATTATATGTATTTGTAACACAAATTTAGCTAATATAGAATAAAACCCTGGGGATGCCAAGGCAGCCCATGACTTTCACCTGTGCTGACAAGTGTAGCAAAAAGCTCTTTGAGTTTCCCAGCCAATGAGTTAGGAAAATACTTTTCTATGTGTTAAAGCATAAGCTAGAATTGGGAACATTTTGGTAACAGTGTGACGTGTGACTAAGGTAACGTAGCAGCTTGCTGCAGCTGAAAGAGGAGTACCTCCTTCCTGTCTGCCCTCCTGCCTTCCCTCCGCCTGCCTCTGGCGTGGCCCAGTGTCTCTCCCTTGTCAGCTCTAGCACACATTTGGATCCCTTTGCTGAGCCTACGCAGGTTGCCACAACTAGGTGAACAACAGGAAGGTGCAGGATGACTCTTTCAGCAGCACTATACTGTTATGTTCAGTCGCCTTGTTTCATGAGACTACATCCTCAGTTTTTTATCCTGCTGAAGCTGGACAAATTAGCAATATTGTCCTGCCAGGCCTTCCTCCAAAACACATGTTAAGTCAGCTGGAGGGCTCTAGAGGATTTCACTGAGCTTTGGATAGAGGCAGTAGAAATCAACTTAAAAGGCGCTGCCCTGTATGATCCTGGGAAGACTGGCATGTTTTCAGGATCAAGAGGAGTTGTGATTCTGCTGTTGTCAGTATGGATTCTTTAAATTAACTGGTGGTGCTTTCTGTGGGGGTATGTGTGTATTGCTCCTCTGTTATAGCTGTTAAGCAGTTAAAGCTAAGCAGGTCTATGTAAGAAAACCCCAGAGGAACCACACGTGTCTTGCTGCACGATGAAGTCTGTCAGTACTTCACAGCACAGCAGTGAAGTGGAAATGTGGGAAAACCTGCCTCTCTGGACTGCCAGCCTCCCTCACTGCTCCACTAGATTTTATACACTTATTCGTCAGCTTATTTAAACAAGAATAGCAAACTTTTGTCTTTACAAGCTTGATCTGCTCAAATATCTGCATAGAATGGGATTTTCTTCTCTTCCTTGCAGGCTTGACCCCGAGGTAAACCACACTCTTCTGTCTAGACACTGCTAGAGGAAGCCCAGATCCCTGGTGCAGAGCTGTCAGAGCTCACTAGCAAGTCTTATCCTAAACCACATGTTTCAGTAGGCAAAAGTAGGTTTTTGGGGGTACCTATTAAATAAACGGAGGTAACTCAAGTAAAGAGGAATTCTATTAATTAGCTTAGCCAAGATAACTAACTGTAAATAGCTCAAGTTTAATGAGGCGTATCTCCAAACTGTTTTCTCCTAAAATACAAGTGCACAGTTTAGCTGTGCTTTCTATCCTGGGTACAAATTGATGAACTGATTAATTCAGCAACAACTTTCCGATTTTTTTGTAGTAGTTTAGCGAGATGTAATGTTCACTAGCAGGTTGTTGGGTGGGAATTTCAATAAGTTGTTGAATGACATGCAAGATATGTCTGAAAAAAAATCTCTTCTTACACTTTGAGGAAGCACCATTAAGATAAATACAGTTTTTAATTTAAAAGGTGAAAGGACACGAGTCTTCTACATATATATAAAAGTGATGTCCCAAAAGTCTGCCTGATATCAAAAGCCTATCATAACATATTATAAAACTAAAGTGGAAACACACGGATTTCAAATCTTGTTCTCGATCTTGTTCAGAACAGCTTCGAAGTTCATTTTGCAGAAGAGGCTTTTTATTCTGCAAAAGCTGATTGTTTGGGAAAAGCAAAAATTTCAGCAGAAGCCCGTGGTTCACCTTACACTGTAGCTAGTCATGTACTTTCAAATCTTGATTTTCTAAATGGGCCTTCTTCATCCTGAAGGTGAGCTATAAAGTAATGATTTAGTTGTGTCACTGATTCACAGATAACTGCAGTCAAAAATTGTCCAGAAAGCTGTGAAAGTGCTAGCTGCTACAGTACGGTTTGCTGTATGAGAGATGAGGACTGACATTACGAACATGATGTATCAATCCATCAAGAGCAGTTTGGTGGGCAGGGTTTGTGAGGGAGTTGTCAGAGTTAACGTTTCCTGTGCGAACTGAAGGTAATGGATCCGTCCACAAACACCGCTTCTGCGGCTGCAGAGAGAGCAGCTGTGCAAAGCATATCTCCTGTTTAGGTATTTCCAAATGAATGGTAGAGATAACACAGCTTTTAGTCTCTGCAGCAGTGTCTGGTCCTGTCATGGTAGGAGAGTGTGAGGCAAATAGGAATAATTTCCAGTCTGAGAATTGCTCCAAATCATCCTCATAGACCTGTTGCGACCTGCCTACCACTTCTGGTCCCAGGCTGCATTCTTCACAGCCTCCTTCTGGGTGGTTTTGTCATGATTATGCTCTGTTTTGAAGAATTCATCACTTCTAAACCCACCAAATTCTCCCTTACTTTATGAACTTGACTGAAGCACTAAACAAAGTGTCTGATGATTCAAAACTTTCTTGCAGCAGTCAGCAGGGAGAGAAGAACTTTTCCAGAAGGCAGTTAATGCTATAGGTGGAGCAGGTTGCTCTGGGAGATGCCTGTCTCTCTCCATGGACTGCAGTGGAAAACAGGGGGTTTGGGGTCCTAATCAGATAGCACAGATCCAGAAAATGAATTGGTATGTATCTGGACATGAGTTTTTGGAACAACCATGAGATGTTTTCAGATTTCCTGCAAGGGCTGACAAATATCCCCATTTCCACATTAAGAAATGTTAGGCAGGCACCCTGCTAAACAGAGTTGCAAAAAGATTTTGCTTTTCTGCTGTTCAGCTTCCTGACTAGGGGACTTGTGGTTGAGTCTGTAACACCCACTGTACTTGACTGAGCCTCTGAGTACTTCCCACCTTTAAGGATCCAAGAGTAAGAAAAGAATGTGCTCCTAAAGATTGAACTTATTCCAAGGAGGTTGGCGTTTGGAAAATAGTCGTTGCTATAGAGGATCCACCTGTGAAAATAATCACTGGGAAAGCTGAAAATCTTGAGCATCATTATGTAATAAAAGACAGATTTTTCAAAACCTGTTTCCGATAGTCTTTAAAAAAAACACAGATAATGCTCAAGACCAAGCAGTGAGGGAACTCGAGCGCAGCTTTCCACTGAAAGCTGGACACAACTGCCAGGTCACAAGTTATTTCATTCCCACACTTCGCTTTCTTTATCCACACCATGCCTGAGAGTGATGGCAGTGCAGTGCTGGGAATGGGAAATGCCATTTAGGCATATGTTATTAGTTGCACACAGATACATAATGATTTTGATAGTTCCTTTTTATATAATTTAAAAGTAAGCAGGAATGGTAAATATAACCCAATGAGTGTGGGTTTACTGGCATTCCTCTGTAAAGACATGGTATTTTTTTATTAGCACACCCAGTGTGCTTTCATTCTAGCTTCCCTGCAGAATGATCATAGCTATACTTTTCTAGGAAGCAGTTTGTTTTTCTTTCTATGCCTATACAGTAATTATACCGTTCTTCTAATTTCTTTGTAGGATTTTGATGATTTTTCAGAAACAGATATAAGCAGTGAGGATCAGCGTCATAATATCAAGCCTGACCTTATGGAGGAGGAGCTTAAATCCAGGTTATTTCAGCTTGCTGCTAAAATGAGTGACAAGGAAACATCTTCTGGTGAAGAACAAGAGTCAGAACCTAGAACAGACCCTGAAAACCAGAAGGAGAGTTTGTCCTCAGAGGAAAATGGCAGAAGTATTCAGGAAGAGTTAAAGAAGGTAAGTAATTGTTACAGAGGAGTGGGGACAGTATTGTGAAAATTAGAATCCAGAAAGAGAAACTTGTGGTTAGAAAATTAAACATCGTTGCTTAAAAATAGCTGAGATCCTTTTACACTGGGTCTGAACCTGCAAGCCTTGTGCAGATAAAACTTCAGTTAAGGTGTGTGTTCCTTCCTATGAGCCCACAGCATCAATTCAAAGCAGTGAACTTAGCGTGTGTAATAAACCTGTTAAGTGACTGATATTAGTGGTTTATACTGACTGAGAATCAGCTTATACATTTTTCTTTAAAAACATACACATTTCTCCTTTTTTCCTCCTTGCTAACCAGCTGGATTAAGTGGTTTTTTCAGTCCTTTTATTTGCTCCTGTCTTTTTAGTATCATGTAGTTCATTCTGATGTTGTAGATTCTGCATTTGCCTCTCTACTGCAATATTCTGTGCTTCTTTAATGCTTTCCAACCCTGTTACTCTGTCAGCTAATAGTCCTCCGCGAGTGGTAACATATTCTAGTGAAACTGAAATCCAGTGTCAGTTCTCATAATGTATGAGATACTCCGTTTGTGCCATTTCACCCTTACAATGAGATATCTGATTCCAGTGTTACTCCACAGGACTTGCCACCTGCTCCCTTCCCTTTCTACCTCTGAATTTCTCTTCAGATTATGTGATGTGCTTGAATTTGTTGCTGTAGAAGCCCAGCGCTTGCCAGTCAAGCACTCTTATCCCTTAGATCCACTTAGGCTCGTTCTTGTCTGCTGTGTGTCTTGACTCACCTCTTGGGGTCTCGTCTAAATTCTGTCTAAACATAGAAAGCTTTTTCACTGTGAGGGTGGTCAAATGCTGGAACAGGTTTCCTGGAGAGACTGTAGAGTCCACATCCTTGGAGATAATCAAAATTTGACTGAACATAGCCCTGGGCGACCTGATCTAGTTGTACTAGGCAATCTCCAGAGGTGCTTTCCAATCTTAAGTATTCTGTGACTCTGATTCTGAGTTATTTAGCCATAGACTACACAGCAGTGTAAGTAAATTTGTCATCATATGTGCAAATACCTCCACGATGTACACACAACCTTTCCAAGGAAATCAAATAAAAGCTTTATCACCAGTGCTTGTTAGCAGCATTCAATTTAGCTTGTCTTTGGTTTACAAAGACAAACCAGCAATATCAAATTATTCAACAGGATATATAGACCAGCTAGTTTATAACATGATGCAATTAAAGTTTAGAATTAAAGGCTGTGAATAGGACTTTCTGAAATGCTTCTTATGGTGAACTGAGCACAGAAAATGGCAAACATATGTTTTGTGGTGTTCCTACTCATCTGCATGCATCTACAAAGTAATATTAGTTGTTTTTCCTCCTCTAATTTTATTCATTCTTTAACATTTGTATGTCAGTTATTTAAAGTAAAGCAAAGATTAATATTTTTTTCCATCAGTAAATTTTCCTTAAATTTAAAAAAATAATAGACATATCATGTTCAACAAAAATTGAATGCTTGGAGTTCCTGATTCTTTATTGGCTTTGGATGAAAAAAAGTCTTAGTCATTCATGGTCACAGTATATATTCTTTCTGTCTATAACAAAGAAACCAAAATATCCCAGTACTATTCATGGTCATGACTTCAGCAGAATTGATAGTGGAACTTGCTCCAGTTGTAGAGAAACAAACAGGCTGCTTTCATTCTCACTCTTGACAGTTGTCCTTAAAGGTGATTTAAAATCTTCTGACGTGTGCCTTCTCTTTGGAAAGGTGTCTGACCAACATCTTACAATGAAATACTGAAGGTGACCAGTTGTGGCTGTGGTAACCTAAAAGATGAGGACATAGCTAAACTCAGAAAACATGCAGTAACTTTAAGATAAGTAGCTCTTAATGGCACACCTTGAGTGGGGAGTTAGCTGAAGTTGGGCATTTACGGGTTCTCAGTTCAAACTGAGCTTTTGAGTTGCACGTCTGCCTTGAAGTTTGAAAATGGTGGCCTTTGAGTTAATTATTTAGTTCATGTGAGATACTTGAGGATTTAGGTGGGTATTAATTAACACAACTTAATTTTATGCCTTAGACTTAAATCCGTTTAGACCTTCAGCACAATCATTTTCATCATTTCTAAGTATATGATTGCCTAAAATGGTCTTGTGGAGATTCACAGCTCTCTAAAGCAAACATAATCCTACAGCAGACTTGTTTTTATAGCTAACCTTTTGTGCTTCTTGAGCTACAGAAGTAGTTTATGGTCTGTCAGGGGTATGCAGACCGCTGAAAAGCCTGCTTGTCTCAGCTGTGCAATGAAAGGCCGTGGAGTCCTCTGTGCTGTGGGTAGAGTTAGCCTTCAGCCCCTCTAGACTTCAGGTGTGAACATCTTGTACTAGCACAGTGATTTGCACAGTTCTTTCTGCCTTGCTCCTTTTTTTGGGTTTGTTCTAGGGTGGTTTTTTTTTGCTTCACTCCCCCAAACCCTAACGACATACCTGAAGAAAAAAGCAAAATTTAAATCCACTTGGAAGTATCCTAATGACAGAGATCCTGAGAACGGCAAGCATGATAAATGGGATGTATTTAGTTCTTGCTCTCCTCTGTCCTCTCTCCTTCTCTTTTAATGGTTTCATGAAGATGAATAGACCAGGTCTGTATTTCAGGGTATGCCCCAGAATTACATTCTAGAGGGCAATTTCAGCAGTGTCTAATGCAGAGTGTATTTTGAATGCAGTCTGTGACTGTGACCACATTAGCAGAAACTGTAGAGACGCTGTTTAAAAAACAGAATAGCCACTGCCATTTTTGCAAATTGCCCCACATAGCATAAAAACTGAAATAGTTGTTAAAACCTTACTTGTGTTTCTCTTTTTGTCTCCTTCTACTTTGTACTTCTCCTTGCTTAAGAGATGCAAATGAGCAAGTGAGTTAAACTTCAGTAGTAATGTTGAGTTCTCTCCTCTTTGCATTAGCTTGATGCAGCTCGCTGTGTGCCTGAGGAATTTCTTTGAATACCTTTCTGCGTTTACTTCTGCTCAGAGAATCTTACAACCAAGGCTTAGTAACTTTGTTTAAATCCTGCTGTTTTCTGTTGACGTTATTACATGACCAGGCACACAACAGCTCTTTTCTGAATGACAGCCTCTACGTAAGTTTGTTAAGTAGCACAGTGGGATCCTGTTCCCTAAGTGAAACCTCTGAAGTTCCTTGACAGTATGAATAACAACATACATATTCTTTCCATAAAATATTTATGCCTTCATTCTCTGGAAACATTTTATTCATCTTAGGTTTTATAAAGCTTTATTTTGGGGAAAGTATGTAATACAAGCATCATTTTCATATGTATTTTTGCCAGAGGCCTATACTGTTTTTTTTGAGAGAGCAGATCTTACATTTTTCACCAAATAAATTAGCATTTTTTGACTAATGGTATAATGAGATTGGCACTTGTTAGAAAATCTGCCTGGCGCCTCTCTTTAGCAAGAGGAATAGCCAGTAGGTGTGTGTGTGGGCGCGCGGTACCACAGCCGGAGGGACCACCGGCTCCCTGGTGTGATGTATGCTGGGGCTATGCCTGGGGCTGGCCTTGGAGAGGGTGGCCAGGGCTCAGTAAGGGAGGGCTCGTGCAGTGTGGTCGCTGGAGACAAATATACTCATGGCCTTGATGGCGCTGGAGAATGGCACTGGACTTGCACACAGCAGCGAATCCCTCCTGTGTGTCACAGACCCATTAAAGCATCACGGTAGGGGTGGCTGCAATGTTATAACAGCAGTGCTATAATAAAAAGAGAGACCCTCTGTCTCCTGGTGACTGGGCTTCCATTAATCATTTGTGCTGATGCGTGCGCCGTCCTCACAGATGATGATGTAGTAGTTTTTGTGATCGTTATCTTGCAACTCCCTGAACTCCCAGGTATTTTGGTTGGCATGTTGGTTCAGACAGGGGTTCATAGGAAACTGCCATCCAGCTTCATATGCCTGAGAGCTTTAGAAATGACTGAGTAGAAGTTCCTAAAGGAGCCAGAATCCCATAGCTCTCTTCAGCAAGAAAACGTAATAGCATAAGTGTAGTAGCTTTACTACATTGCTACTATTATGCTAATAAAGCTGAACAGTGTAATACAATGACATCTTCCTGGGTTAACAATTCAGAAGATATTTGCTTGTCTGTTCACATTTTTGTAAGAGAGATGCTTAGAATGATTCTTGTGTCTTGGTGGATCATGGCTTTTATTATGGTGTGAATTATCTGGGCAGTCTTCAAAGTCCAGTATTGAAAACTGAATGTGGGAAGCATTGTAAAAAGTGATCTTTAAGGTTTATGAACAGCAGATAATCTATGCACAGAATTTTGAATGACAGCAGAGAAAAAAGATTTTGCTTAGGGAAGGTGAAACAGTGGCTTTTTCTTCTAAAAGAGGTGTGAGACTTTAATCTTCACATTAGGCTACTGGATCCAAAGTTCTAAGTTCTCAGTTCAACAGAGCAGTCAAGTATATGTTCAGTTTTAAACTGAGGATTAAGTGGTTTGCTGGACAAAAATCCCATTCAAGAGATATCTGCCATGTATTTACTATTATTTAATGGTCTTTAGTATGGAAAATTAAGTTGATCCTAAGTTTATTTTGTCAAAATCTGAATCTTCGGTTTCAAGCAGAATAGTTGCTTCGAGATCATTAACATTTATTTTTTAAAACTTTTCAAAAGCCAACAGTAATGTTTGTGTTCCTCCAATTCTGACACTTCCTGGGCTCAAGACAGTTGCAAAAGGATGGATATAGATAGTCCATCTGAGATGCCCTAGGGTATCCCACAGGGCCTTAAGCTGCTAGTTCCATTCCCCTCCCAGGTCCGTGTCATAGCTGACGGCGTTGTTTGAGAATCCTCAGATACTTCAAGCTGTTTCAAATTGCTCCTTGTCTGCCTGTGTTTAAGCAACTAAATTAAGGCCCCGTTGAATCTACCTGGAGAAGTGCAGAACAGGTGAGATTTCAGCTGGCTTCACATGGGGAATGCAGCGTCTTTGTCAGCAAGACTCTCATAGTCTCAGATTTCATACTTAACGTGTGTGCACGCCCAAGCCAGCTCTGTGCAGCCTGTGTGCGATGGGAATCTCATTCAGTTGCCTGATCACCAAAGGTTTATTTACTTAGGAAGAAAATGTAAAAGCCATTTTACAGATACAGTTACAGGAAATGAGTGAAGATTAGTGTAAGCTGTTGTAACAAAATGGGGGGAAAGTAGGCTGTAACAAAAAAGTTACTATTTTCTTGTCTTCTTTTGTAAGCGGCCCAGAGACTTGGCAGTTGACAGATGAGCTCTTTCAGATCTAGCTGGAAGAGTCTGAACAAAACGCTGCTCCTCGACTGGATGATACTTCTGTCTCAGCACAGCCAAAGGGGTAACTGTGGTTGGGTCATCACTTCAAGGCAAAAGCAGTCCCTTTAGTTTAAATACACCTCAGTAAATTAGGGGGATTAAGGTAAGCCTACTGACTTGACACTGGAGAGCGGTAGTACGAAGGGTTTTACTTGTTCGTTTTTGGACAGTGGAGGCCAGGAGCAGGACAGCAGCTAACAGGAGGGAGTGATTTGGCACAAGACATCTTACTGAACTCAGCCCAGGTGTTTCCAATGTGAGAATCTGACAGTGGCATAAGTGAGGTGCAGACCCTTTTGTAACTAGAATCACACACAGTGTCCAAATTGCAGTCGTGTAGACCCAAAAACTGAAGACAGCTGGCTTCTCTTAACGCTGCTGCAAAAGTCTTTCTCTATTGCTAGTGCTGCTTTGTTTTGTGATGGTGGAAATCAGTATTTCCCATCTGCTTCATTTTATAAAAAATTACGTCATTTGCAATATCTGTCTTAATGAGATCTGTTATTCTAAACCCCACAAACAAAAATAAATTAGGCATTGCTTTATTTTAAATATTTTAACAATAAATGTAAAAATCTAAATTTGATGGTATTTTATATTTGCTAGTTTCTTTATTCTTGCTGTTCGTCCTAAAGTTCACCGTAAGTCTGAACCTATATAAATGTTAACCTCTGTAGCTGTTAATGTAACTTTTCTGCCTTTTTATTTAACTGCTTTCCCGCTATTTAGGAAAAACAAAAGACTTTTGATCTTCATTTAAAGCTGCAGTTTTTATCCACTGTATTGGAGCAGGTGAGAATGCTTTGTTTTGTCTGTGTCTTCTTACATCTCTTACATAGTAAGAGATGCTATAAAGTGATATTGAGGGTTTCCACATTTCCCAAGCAAAATTTTCAAACTGAAAATGTTTTCCTGTAAATATCAGGCCTGAAAAATCGTACCTTTCAGGCAGAATCAATAGTCATTGCAGAAAATTATTTTATAATCACAGCTAGCCCTGTGTTTTGATGGGAGTGATGACCATGAAGTAAGCGTGTGGAGCAGACTGGCTCTCTTATTTGACTTTGTGATGAGAATTTGGTTTTCTCAGTGAAGAAGAACAGAAGACAAAGATAATGTGTAAGGTGTATGATCTTTCTCTTCTCAGATACTCATCTATATTAAGAAATTTGGAAGGAAAAAAATTAAAATTTTATTTCAGCAGTAAGATTTTTAGCAGTTTCTGACCATAGCGGTCTTCAAAAATCTTTCTAAGCTCCCAGTTTAAAAAAAATAAGCAAAACCCTTAATTCATTGTAGAGATTGTACACAGAGAGTAGGCACTTTCTCACTTTGCTGCTACTGTCTATTGCTTATCATTTGTCTAGGTGGGAAAAGGTTTCATATTCTGTGCTGAGTCTCAGCTTATGAGAATCAGATATTAAAACAGATTTTCTTTTTATTCCCTGAGCAAACATATACTTATCTCGTATTTTAAAATACATGCTATCTGTAGTATGTCATATATAGAGGTAAGAAAATTAATTCTGTAGCATTTTCTCAGTCATAAAATAAGAATCACTTTTTTGTGTCTAAAGTTGATGCTGAATTCAGCAAAACACTCATCTTCTCAACTTTTTCTTCTTTCCTTACTCTCAGAGTTAACTTTTTTACTGTGAATTTTAATCACCTTTTAATGATCTTGGTTTTACTTTAGCAAAAATTTCAGGGGTCATTTTAGAGAAAAAATATTTTTCCATTTGTGCTATGTCATCAGCCTGTGTCCATTATAGATACTCTTACAGAATCCTGTGTGGATTTTAAGATTTAAATATTTCCATTTCCAACTTAGACTGTAATATTTGACCTCTTGGAAATAACTTCCTTTCACATCATTATAGGCCGCTTGTCTCTAGAAATGAGACATTACAAATTATTAGACATGTGTAACTACAAATTATTAAACATCTGTAACTACATTAGGTCATTGAATTGAATTTGTTAGTAAAAATCTAATATTCAGAATTACCTAACACAATCAAAAAGAGCAACTGTATTTCTCTGTGTCATACTTTTCCAGGATGTCAGTAGAATAGTAGTTCACTCTGTAAGGTAATTTAGCTTTCTTTTTCTAATCAAGTGCCCATAAATGAAGATATTGATGTTACGGTCAAGGCAGGAGGTCTTAAACTTGCACAGAATAGTAATTCCTTAATGCCATAGTTGATCATAGTATACCTGTCTTCCATCAAATATCAAGGCAAATTTTATCTTTCTTTCCCAGTCTTTGTGGTAATGAGGGGTTAGGTCTCACTTTTAGGCAAAGATCTTTTGAAAGTCAGGGTTGACAACTGTCATTGATGGCTGGGCATTGATGCCTCTGTCCCTCCCACACTGTGGCTTGGCCAGCGTCCCAGATCTTGCTTGCCTGTGAAGGAAATGGACTTTTGGTGGGCTTTTCAGGGCCTTCTCAAAGCTCTACAATGAACTCCTGTGGGGTGGGGAGATGAGGGACGCAGGTCTGGGTTTTTTTTCATCAAGTTTGGATTCAGTCAGGTTACCCTGAAAAGATGAATCAACCACTGGCAAAGCAAAACTTGTCTTGTCCCCAGCCCTCCTCAGCTCCCTACAAAAAAATGAGGAATATTGACCACGAAACAGGCACACGACTCGGAGCGTGACAGAACGGCTCAAGACTGGAGCTGAAAATGGTTGCACTACAAGTCATCAAGGATGTGGTCAATACTGCCAGGGCTGCTAGTGGTGGAAAGTTTCTCTTGCTCTACTTCTTGATCTAACTGTTCATGTCAACTGTTCTCTAGTGAATTGCAAGTTACTGTCTCCCATGTCAACTTAATAGAGCCTAAAGATGGGATAACATTATAGTAGCAAAAAAGGAGAAAATGCCACTGGCTGAGTACAATGTGGAGAAAAAATCGGTGCAAGTGATAGAGAGCTACTTTAAGAGCATTAAAAATAAAAGCAGTAATGTTCATGCAAAGGAAACTTGATGTGGAAATGTCATAGGCTGCTGAGATGCATACAAGGACTTAATTGCTCACCTACTCTCAGCAGTTTGGACACTTAGGTTGCTTTAGTTTTATCATCATGCTTTCCTTCTGTTACTCATCATTCTTTGTGCAAGGATGCAAATACTGTTCTATAAAGCACCTTCCAGTGTAGCGTCCTTAGGTAAAACAGCAAAGGAAATATCGACAGCATCAGTAGGGAAATGAAAGACAGACAGCAGAAGAGAAGAGAAATGGTGAACAGTCAGCAAGAGCTAGCTTAGACCACTGAAACATTACCTTCAGCAGAACAGGAATCCTTTCCATCTGTCCAGCCACACATAGAGATGACAGTAAAGAAGTTCTACAAGATGCTGTTTGTTACATTCAATGCACACATATATGCATGTGTGCTTGCATACACACACTTGTTTAGTATTTCATTAGTTTTAAAACTCTCCCACAAAGAACTCGGGGAAATTGATCATCTCCTTTTGACTGTCTAACGTATTTGTGAGTGTGGGCATCAATTATCATAAAAAGGATAAATGTGTGTTTTCCTCATTCCATTAAATTCTTAGTCTCAAATTAAGTATAAAATGAGATTCTCATAACCAGTAGAAACATTCAAATTTGGATCGGCTGCATTGATTTGGGAGGGGTGGTGGTAATCCAGAAGCCGGGTAGCACAGTTGAAATCAGAATGCTTCCCAGTGTTTTGAGAAGAATGGTTGCGCTTGGCTTTTCTGTGCTAGGTATTTGTGATAGAGATTGCTTCCTGCATCTATCGCATCCATATTCGTTCTTTGACTTGCTTGACAAGACAGATGGGAGAGACTTCATCATGGCGTGATAGCGGTCTCTTTCAATCACTTATAGGTGTTAACAGTGACCTTTCCTGCAAGGGCAAGATAAATTAGACAGCCAAGAGGTCTTTATAGCAATTTGAAATGTCCACCTACCAGCGTGATCTTGGTGTGCGTGTGTCTGAATTTTAGGTGATTTTTATAGAACTTCATAAATGTGAAGTTTGACGTGGGTGGTGGGGGAGGGGAGGGGGTTGTGAAGCACTAAAACCCGAGGACACGTTTTGTGGGATGTTTTTTTCTTTTTTTTCCTAACACATGCTAAATAATTGTATCTAGAGTACCCCACCAGGTCTGCAAGCTGACCATTTTGGAACATGAGCTGTTTTAACAGCATTTGATGGTTGCTTAAAAGAGGTAAAAACATATGCAAAACTATTAATTGATTATCCAGTTTTTCCAATTTGAGAACCCTTGAACTCCCCACATGTTGATTTTATGTCTCCCTCAGGCAGACATTAATCTATTCTTGCTTTTCTGTAAAATACAGCCCAGGGCAAAGCTGAGTTATAACCATCCTTTAGCAGAAAACCTTCACAAAGTTTAGTTTTAAATCCATTGAAGTATAGCTTGTGCTTTTAAGTTTTGGAGATACACTTTTCAGATATACTGTAAGGAAAATCACTTTTGCTTGCCATGCTTTGCGGTGTTTAAACTAGCTCTTTATCCTTGTTATACTATAAAAGCAGATGTTTCACAAGCTTAAAGAAAAGCTTTAACGTTGTGACTCCTGTGTCTAGATACCTGCGGGCTAGGATCGAGATGTTCAGTGATGCACACACTTTAAGAACATTCATTTAGCTGCCTTGTGCAACGTTTAATGGGAAGCAAATCTTTGGTTTTAAAAGTTGAACAGCATCTGCCTTTAAGAACTTACCTCAAAATTCTAGAAAAGCTAAAAGTCACATTTCTGCTCCAGGGGAGGTTTAGAATGGACTTTAGAAAGCATTTCTTCACCGAGGGGATAGTCAAATGCTGGAACAGGCTTCCTAGAGAGGCGGTCAAATGCCCCAGGCTTGTCAGTGTTTGAGAGGCATTTGGGCAATGCTTTTAATAACATGCTTTAACTTTTGGTTAACCCTGAATCGGTCAGGCAGTTGGACTAGATGATCATTGTAGGTCCCTTTCAACTGGAAAAATATTCTATTCTATTCTATTCTATTCTATTCTATTCTATTCTATTCTATTCTATTCTATTCTATTCTATTCTATTCTATTCTATTCCATTCCATTCCATTCCATTCCATTCCATTCCTTCTTGTT
>Ga0065711_1031098_pt1 | contig 30573 bp, 16 predicted proteins | sample Hoacrofraction12_FD_59098 | JGI IMG/M metagenome (GOLD analysis project Ga0065711, IMG submission 59098) | Hoatzin crop microbial communities from Cojedes, Venezuela - Epithelial fraction 12 v2 (version 2) | ecosystem: Host-associated > Birds > Digestive system > Esophagus > Crop | place... | reverse complement strand
CACCCTTATGAGCCTGTCCCTTAATTCTAACCCACAAGCTTTCAACTCGTTCCTCATTTGCCCCCGGGCCAAGCTCAATGCATTCCAGTTGCTCCCTCACATATAGAGCAAACACCCAGAAGGACTGCAGAGCTGGGTGGTGAGAACAGTGCAGGAGGTATCTCCTCCAGCCCAAGACCGCAGTCACAAGGCTTTGCACAGCTGAAGAGCTCACAAGCCCCGTCCCTCCAAACCCAGTCTTGGTGCTGAGCTTGGTGCGTTTGTCTTGCTTTACACCCGCTCATGGTGTGGCCCTGAGAAAGCAAATGCATTATAATTATCTCTCTCTCACTATATAGGAAAATTGCAGGCCATTTTAAATTATGCATTGGCGTAACTTGTCTGGAATAGATAAATTATACATGGGCTTTACTTTGGCAACACACAGTGGGGAGGGTGGGGAAGAACATTCAAAACAAGAGCTATGGAAGAAAACTGGAGTCTGTAGCAGTCTGGCAAGAGCTTTTTAAGTCACTCTGGTCTCCAGCCATAACTCGTTGCCTTTAGAGACGCTGTAGTTAAAAATCCATGCTGGTCGCCAGCCGGTTGACAGTGGGCAGCAGTCTCCGTAATGGAGATGCTGCTCTGTTCGGCACTGATGGAAACCCCAGACTAAAAACAGCTGGACAACCAACTCCTACCCCATTCCTTGGTCTGGACTACCTCTAAAGCAAGAAGAGAGCAGATGGCTTCACCCCAGTAGCACCAGGTGATGGGAGACCTTGGTCCTGGCTGGGTGCTGGGGGAGTAGCTCCCCATCCTCTGCCTTCCTCCACACTCAGCCACGAGGGCTGTATGAAAAAATGCAGCAACAACTGTAGTTCATGATGCGCCTCAGCCCTCTTTTTCCCCTAAAACTTGTCCTTCCTTGCCTCTATCACTGATGCAAGGAAGCATCATCCAGCTCCAAACAATCTGGTGCTACCAGCCTGCACGCTAATGGCGAGATAGCTATGGATCAGTGCTGCTAGTTTCTGGATTAAACAAAGTTAGGAGATACCCTTGTAGTGTGGAGTAGGAGCACCTCCTCCCATTTCAGTAGTATGGGCTGTCCTCACCTGGGGCATCAAGAGAGAAGCAGCACAGATACGTTTGCCTTTGTGCAGCACCTCTTTTGCAGCAGAACAGGCATTTCTGCCAAGTTCTGCGTTGTCACTGCACTCCCCTGATGTCTGCCCAAGGGGTGTCCTGGTGTTGGATTCAGAGGTTGTGAGCTCTGCAGGGGGGAGACTGCTAAGGTGCCTTCCAGAATGGCAACCCTTGAGCAAAATTTTCCCAGCAAAAGCTTGAGAGCAGTTGCAACTTATTTGGTGGTATGATCAAAAATACTGATTTTAATTCCTTGTGTGTTTGTGTGCATGTATCCTTGCATCCGTGCAAAGCCTTAGGTGGGTGATAAGTAACTCTTGTGCTATCTAGTGCAAGACTTGTTTTTAAAGCCTAGCTGTTCATTATTCCTGGTGCCAGCACAGGTTTCTGCTGGGACCAGTGGTTTATTGTGGTTTCTTTCATCCCAAGAGGCAAGTGAGGTGATAATGGCTGTTGTTGAAGATCAGCTGCAAAGCTTATCTCATTCCCGTGATACTTGTTTGGAAAAGAAATTGAAATGTGGAGCCAAGTACAGTGGATACATCAACTGTTGCTGTCCAATGACTGCATCTGGGCTGAAAAACAGTGTCCGTATAGTAGCTAAGATATGTATTAAATGCTAACTTTAAGTTAAATTGAAATAAACACCTTGTCAGCTGTAGATTTAGTTCTTAAGTCAGAATATATAAAAATACTTTCGAACAGTTCTTCCATCTATGCCAACAATCTGCCACAGCAACTTTGTAAAACAAAATGAGATGTCTCTTTAAGACTTCAGATGATCTATAACCTACCATATCTTAGAGAAATATTCTGTGAAGTTTAATTAGCCTCATTGCTTACTGTTCTTACTGGTTTTGCTCTTAATTTAAAAGCAAAGCGGACCTTAAGATAATGTGACTGCCCAGCTAATGCAAACAGGAGAGAAATCAGTCATCATTTGTGAAGGAAGGCTATTGTACTCTGCGATTTGAATTTTTTGGAGCACAGCATGACTGCTTAGAAGAAATTTGCATAATTAAATCACGGTGCTCAGAAAATTAAGTAGCTTGTACTGAGCCTTAGGTGTATGATTGAGCCAGGCTGATAGTGTTATCATTAGTGATCAGATATGGTGTTGGAATGGCAGAAACCTCTATAGTCTGGAAAGATATAAACTGCATTTCTGCAAGAGGATTCACTAACATCCTCCTCAAGACTGCTCCGTGGACTTCAACTCATCTGTAGTAGTTCCTCCAACCTGGGATCTGGCCATCTGTATTTTTGAAATGTCATGGACTGTCATAAGCATGTCAACACTGAAGTGCTACAGCCTTGACTGTGGCAAAAGCTCAGTTTTATATCCTTGATCATCTAATGAAAGAATCCGAAAGAACTCTTTTTTCCTTTCTCTCTCTGTCCCACAGATATATCATTATTCCAAGTAAAATAAAATAACTGTTTACTGTGCAGCCTGAGGCTAGCCTGGGAATTAGGGTCTGTCCTATTAGGTGGGGGATGTGGGCTCATATCTCAGATAGAGGAGGGAAATTGAGTTTCTCCTCATAAAGATGTTGATCAATGGGCTCTTGAACAGGAGAGGAGGTATGATGGTTATTTTGAACTGCACTTCGTCAGTGGTGCTTCCTAAGAAAGTTTCATCCAGGGTTGGGACCAATGAGGAGGGTTGGAGAGATGGGAAAGGAGTGAATACCAAAAAGCTATGATGGGAAGAAAAGTGCTAAACTGCCCAGTGGCATCAGGCACGTCTAGACATGCTCAGAAAAGGGCCCTTGTGCACTTGAAAATCTAGGACATGGTTAACTTTACAGCTAAGGTGTCAGGTGCTTATAAGGTTGGATAGAGGTTTGTGGGGGTGCTTTGTGCTCATGCTCACTGATGTGACTCCAACCTACTTGACTCCAAAAATCTGAAGTTCAGCAGTGTCAAAGTAAAACCTCATAGATGCTTAGCAGCAAATGATGGTGTTGTGTAATCCAATGCTCTGCTCTAAGCACCTTTTGTTGCACCCAAACTATTCCTGATGGGGAGGGTTGAAAATCAACTACAAAAATCTCAGACTGGTCCCATTCCAGCCGAAGGGAATTTAGTAAATCAGATCAAAATTTGACCAGTCTGATAAGGGTGAAGTAACTTTCCATCTTCATAGAAAGTTGTAAACTGGAAAGTTGGAAACTAGTCTGGACTTCTTCAGTTTTTGCTTTAATCACAGTTAACTTTTCCACAAGGAACAACATGTTCTTTTTTCTCCCTAGTGTTTAATAGTGTGTAATATGAAGCAATAATGTTGTTAGAAGATAACACTGTTAACATGGTGATGGACTCCTGCTGTAGGGTATAATGCCAAGCTCAGTGACTTATGTGAGATACAACAAGAGTAAAATTCAAAGTTTGTATTTAAAAAAGAAAAAAATACTCCTTTAAAGGGCAATGATTGTTGTTACAAAACACTCTTTTTTAAACAGAATTTAGAAGTTTATGGAGTCCTGCTGATGACAAGCCAGCTTTGATAGAAGTCCTGATATTGTGGGTGTCTTTTCAGGGCTGGAGTTGATTAGGTGTCTGGGATAATGCCCAAGCATGGTCAAACTGTTATTTGCAGGGTCAGATTTTCTTTTTGTGCTCATTTCCTAACTGTTCTGACAACTCATACAAACACCATCACTCTGATCAAGGAGCATGGCAGCACTGTTTGTAGGAACCGGTCAGCAAGAGATGCTTGCTTTCTGCTCGCAGCTTTCCCACCAGCAAGCTGGGTGGGTGTAGAAGTGTGCTGCAGAGCTTTCCCAACAAGCCCTGTGTAGGTGTTAAATATTAACTCCCTGGATGTGCTGATCAAGAGGGGAACACATCTGATGAGTTGTAATGAGCATGGGAGTTACCCAGGCAACTGATGTTTTTTGAAAATCCACCGTTGGTTTCCCTGCATTGGGTCGCTGTGTCAGAAGCCAGTGGCCCATCAGTTTGTATGGTGAGAAGCAGGCAAGAAGAGATGTGGACGAGCAAGTGGATGGGCTCACTCAGAAGCTTTCTTTTGTTCTCTTGTGTGGCTCAGTGACTAGTACAGTGGGTTGTGTGACGAGATAGGAACCAGCTGGAGAGCTGTGGGTAAATCTATGTTGTAGTTTCCCCTTGTATGAGATAGGGAGTGTGTTCCTGCCCTTCCTCACAGGGTGTTTTGAAATGCACAGCTGGTCAGAGCTGCATAAGACGTTAGTGCTATTGTTGGGCATTGCTTTATGTGTCTCTAATTGTGCTTTTTTGAAGAGCAACTCAAGTAATGTTTCCAAGGACTCAATGGTAAGTCAAAATTTGCTTCTAGTAAATAACCTAGCCAGGCGACTCAAACCACTGCCATTTTACATGGTACTGTGCAGCATTAAATGAAGTCCTTGCCTGAAAATGACTAATCCTACAAGGTTTTCAAAATGCTTGCAAATCCTCAGGTTGCTGGATTTAAAACAACAACAACAGCACCAACCCAGACATAAAACTCGAACATAAACACATTGCTCTCTGCAATATGACCTGGTCAGTTTTTCATTTCTGGTGAACCACATTCGTGGGTGCTGGGGAAACTCATTGCTCATCGTGCTGAAATCATTTACAGGCCCCCAAAGAATTAAGAACAGGCGCTAGGTAAAGAGCTAAATCATATCAAAACCAATCCAGACTCACTATGAGGTCATTTGTGTGCATACAATGCAGAGTGTTCAAACACATGGTTTGGTGCTGCTAAGAAATTTGTTTTTCTTGTGTTTATCTCCTTAGGCCAAGTGTAGGCTATTAAAGCTTAGATTCCCTGAGCCAATAGTAGGAATAATTTTTATTCTCAAATACTTTGGATTAAATGGATTGGCACATGTGTTTTGTTGTACAGAGTGGACACACACTGGGTTTCAGGCACACCTCCTGCAAACTCTTTTTGTGTAGACTTCATTAATATTCTGTTAATACAGTCAAGGCATACAGCGCTCAGGCGCTTAAGCACATTGCTGACCTCAAGTATGTGAATTTCCCCTTTAGTGTTCAGTGTGACTTTGTGCCTGGTTGAGCCATCGGAAGTATTTTAATTTTTTATTAAATTGAGCCATCATAGATGCCAAATGTGGGATCTGTTTTGGGTGAGAGGGTCTGTCTTAAAGAAAAAACCTTGGTTAACAGAAAGTCTTTGGGGTTAGCTAGCAGTGTTTGATGCAGTCACCATATCAGACTGATGTGTCATCTACAATATGCTTTGCACATAGATCCAATCTGGGACCTCTTCTGATTGCATCTAACACTAACTGTGTGCAGGCTTGACCCTAAGTTGGCACCTGTAAACTGCTCGTGGAATCATATTCACCTTGGTCAATGACTACTTTTAAACCGATCAGTGTTGTCGGTTTTGTCTCTCAATAGGTTCTCAGCATGGTGATCAATGCAGCTTACAAGCCAGGGAGTGTTTTACGAGAACTGCAGCTAGTGGAAGACCCTCAGTGGAATTTCCAAGAGGAAACACTTAAAGCAAAGTAAGTCTTCAGAGTGTGCCCTTGTATTTGAGAGGCTTCAAAAATGGAACTGGCTGGGGGGGAAGAGAAAAGATTTATTTTTTTTTTTACTGTGTTTTACTTTTCTAATTGTTGTTTTGCTTCATTGAATTATTTGACTCATTCTATAGCAACTTGAGAAATGAAATATTCACCTGAACGGTTCATTTCTATTGTCGTTCTCCAAGCTGCCATCCAGATTTTGATGAAAAATGCCATGTTTATTCAGTGAAGTCCCGAGTTTTATGATAAGCTGTTCCTATAAGCTTTGCTATTATTGAATTAACTCATTTCTTGGCTTTTTAAATGTAGGAGCATTACTGCTTTTAATATAGAGCCTGTCACTCTAATGCAGGAAAACTTAGCAAGAATGAACGGCACAGAAAAAAGTGCAAACAAAATAGCAGGGACGCATTTTTAAGCAGGAGAGTGATTAGGACAAAATACTAACAGATCTGGGATTCAGAATATATGCTTCAATTCTGATCTAAACAACACTTAAGAAGGGGAGACATTATTGCAGCCTTCCAGTACCTGAAGGGGCCTACAAGAAAGCTGGAGAGGGACTTTTTACAAGGGCCTGTAGTGATAGGACACTACCATTACTAAGGAGTAATGGCTTCAGGCTGAAAGAGGGGAGACTTAGACTAGATATTCGGAAGAAATTTTCCATCAGGAGGGTAGTGAGACACTTTTACAGGTTGCCCAGAGAAGCTGTGGATGCCCCCTCTATCTCAAGGCCAGACTGGATGGGGCTTTGAGCAACCTGGTCTAGTAGAAGGTGTCCCTGCCCATGGCAGGGGGGTTGGAACTAGGTGGTCTATAAGGTCCCTTCTAACCCAAACCATCCTGTGATTCTGTGATTCTGTGAAAACTGTATCTAGAAAGCACACAATTTCCCCTTCCATCTTTAAGGTTTACCCATGTATGTCTTCTTTATGTAATGGGCACTACACTTAGAATGTATTTCAACAACTATTTTCTCTCTGAAAGAGGTGAGTCTCTCCTAAGCCCTCTCCAGAGTCCCTCCATAGAGCAATTCTTCACACTTCAAGACAGATGTCAACAAGTAATTCTTTGAAGACCACTCTCTTCATTGACTAACTTGGTCACCTTGACTTTTTGAGGACTGAAGTTTAATGCAGTGAATCTTCCCCTTTGTACTGAACTCTATTACTCCTTTTCAAATAAAAGAAATTTTCTTTTGGTTATTTGAAATGATTGGCTGTCAAATATGGCACTATTGATTTCTATTATATTTGATCTTTGACCATGCAGGTATTGCAGAAAGCTCATGTGTGCTGTGGTTGAGGGAGAGAACTGAGAACCTTTTATTCTACATACTCGGAAACTGCTTTTCTAAAGGAGGATTGCAAATAGAAATGAAAAGCTGCTAGAAAATCCTATTTTTAATTTGCTTCTTTCACCCATGTGGAAAGTAATTTTTTTGTGTTTGTCAATTGAGATTTTGTGGGTGGAAATCTAAAAGTCATCCTTGTGCATGCAGATTTTCATTAAAAACAAGTCATCATCCATGACCTGGTTTTCATTGATTCCAGGCTCCTGCACCTTGTACTAGCAAACATCGGATAATGCACTCCTACAGGTACTTAGCAGTTGTGAAATCAAGTTGTGATGCCCGCATCTTAATATCCTATCCTGCAAAGAACTGAGCTTACTGGCAGTTTTTATTTTAGCAGTATCCAAAACAGGGCGTCGTTAGCATTTCTCATTTGAGTGTGGGGATCCACCTTGTGCAGAAGCAGCAGTATCTAGTTTTTAAGGCTGCTGCAATCCTTACTTGTAGTGGGAGACAGTGTGGAAAACATTTAACTGACCATCAGGTGCAGTGATGTCTTGGCCTTGAGAAGTCAGCTATGTCTACAGCCCAGTCCACTGCGATCCCAGGCAGCCTCCTGGCTCCAGATGTGCTTACACCAGGAAGACCAACTCAGTTATGAGTACATGGACCACTAGAGATTGTCACTTATCCGTATCACACCAATCACTTATCCTCCCTCACTGTTACCTGATGTGCTAATCATACGGTAATGAGCATCTCCGTCTCCGTTACTTTCCCCCATGATACTCCTACTCATTCGTTCCTGTGTCTGTTCCTTCCTCACATCTATTTAGCAGGGCAGCCAGCCTGCTGGGATATACCCTACATCCGCATAGCCTGCCAGATAAAACTATACCACTGCTGTCCAGCAAGAAGGTTTTGTATTTTGTGTTGACCAGCCAGTCACAGACTGTATACGTCTTCCCGTATGGTGGCTACCCCAGGAGACAGCATCCTCAGCTCTTTAGCGAGTCAAGCAGCATCTTTCAACTTTACCAAGCCACAGAATGGATCATTACAGGCTCAGAGCTGGGGCAGCATGTTTTGGAGTGACTTCTAAGCCTAGAAATATGTTCTCATTCCATATGGTATTGTCCTCTGGCCACTGAGGAGACAGAGCTCATGGGGCTGGACAGCCTTTTGTTGCTGTAACTGTGTGGCTTCTGGGGCTGGAAGCTCTGTTTGCAGAGCAGTGCTCGGTGGCCATACCAGCTCGCCTGTGGGTAGTTTTGAATGTTTCTAAGAGTAGGCAACAGAAGGTAGACAATACTCTAAGACTGTCTAGCTGCCCTAGGACTTTGTTCTTTTTTCCTTCCTGAGTTTGCTTGGGTTGCTTCGTCAAGAAACATACCAGAGTTTTAATTGTGTTTGGTTGTGCAGAAGCAGAAAAGAAAACATGTTCATGAAATCAGATACCTTGGAATATGCAAACAGCACATGGCACATTACATCAGGCATGACAGTCAGTTGTACTCCAGAATCTTTAAACAGAGACCCATAATGAGCAAACGCCTGTCTACACCGACTTCCAGATACATGGGCTCCAATGGTGTCTTGCTGCTAATGATGACAGCTCTACAGCCAGCTGGAGCATCTGTGCTATAATGTGACATGTCATGTCACCGCCTTCCCTCTGATGTAAACTGACAACTCCTTGCATCTTGACGATGTTGGTTGTTTGCAGCGACGGCTGCAGTAGGGTAGAGGAAAGGGGAGGGAGGAGGAGGGTGAAGAGAAGGCTGTTTTTCCCACTGGCCCAAATGCCAAATCATGCACTGCCAGGAATGCGTTATTCCAGTCCTATGGCAACCTGCATTTAGTTTGCTCTGCTGTCGTGAGTGACCAGCGCAGAATCAATTACACTAGCCTTCCAAAGAGGGTAAACAATTTAGATTGTCCGAAGAGATGTGTCTGCAATGCGTGATGGTAGTCGCTTCCCATCAGCACTGCTGGCGCTCTGTGAGAACAGTCAGACCTGATTTATTGGTGATGATGAGTTAGAAATGTCAGGCCTGATCTGCTGAATTCCCACGAGAGCCAGCCGAAGCTGTAGGCGTTCAGCGCTTATAGTTTTGAAGCTTTAAGCTCAGTGCCTACGTCTAGATTTGGCTACCCAGTTTTACGTCTAGATTTGGCTACCCAGTTTTACGTAAAATGTTTAAGGCATTTCGTGCTTTGTAGGGGTTTTCATTTCTAAGGCCTGTAAGTGGGGCTGTTTGGATGTTCCCATTTTTGCAGAACTTTGGACATAAACAGTACCAGTGTGCACAGAAAGTTATCTCCTGGGTCTTGTATGAAGCCCAGTTAATCAAAATAATAAAGATGAGTATTCCTGGACTCCTTCATTAAATGAGATTTTGAGAGCTGCCCAAATCCAATAGCTGAACTCTGGGAATATCTGCCCCTATGGCAGACACCATTGCGTATTTATGAGGCCGCATTTCAAAGAGTCTTTTCATGGTGGATGCTGTAGAAGACTGCCTTTCACATGTGATAGATGAAGCCAAGATGTTCAAAGTCTGCTTTGCCTCAGCCTTGGCTAGCAAGGGTCGCTCTCAATCCTCCGAGGTCCCTGTTACTGTTTGAGGGAGTGAGATGTTACCCACAGTAAATGGAGAAGAAGCTGGAGACACTATAAGCAAACTGGATGTGCACAAGTGCATGGAACCAGGTGGGATGCAGCCAGCTCTGCTTGAGGCAGATGGCCAGTGTCATTGCAAGGCCACTCACTGTCATGTCTGAAAGTTAATGATGATCAGGGAGGTTTTCTGATGTCTGGAAAAAGGCAAACATCACATTCTTCCTCAATAAGGGCAAGAAGGGGAATCCAGGTAACCACAAGCTGTCAGCCTAACGTGCCTGGGAAGGTTATTAGGCAAATCCTCCCAGAAGCCATTTGCAAGAACATGCAGGACCAGTAAGTGATTGGGAAGAACCAGCATGGATTTACAAAGGGCAAATTGTGCCTGATATGATGAGGTAACTGGTTTAGTGTTTAAAGGACAAGCACTGGAAGTTACTTACATTGATTTTACCAAGTCTTTCAACACAGTCTCCAATAGCGTCCTCATAGCCAAGCTGTAGAAATATGGGCTGGATGTGTGCGTGATGAGTAGAAAGCTGGCTGGACAACCGAACCCAAAGGGTTGCAATCAATGATATGAACTCCAAGTGGCAGCCAGTTATTAACAGTGCTCCTCAAAGGTCAGTACAAAGCTACAGCTCATATAATCTGATTCATCTTCCACATCAGCTTCCACGTTAGCTTCCACATTAGCATTTAATTAACATTAAATAGCTTTGGAGGAAGATAACTACAACATTTTTATTGATTTTACCAAGACTTAGATTATTTGTAAAATCTTTGGTATTCAAGATACACGGAGTGGCTTCAAGGGTATCAGAGTTTTGATGAAAACTTTAGGGTTTTCTGTTATTGGCAGTTGCAATGGCCCATACAGGCAGGGTCTCATTAAAACATAATGAAGTGGATGTTAGACAGTTTTTGCTGCAGTACTGGGAAGTTGCTTCTGGTAGCTCCCATGCAGAGAGACTTTTGTTGTGTGCTGTGGGTAGCTAGTGTTTCCTGGAGTTTCCTCTTTTGACAGACTTTAAGCTAACAAGACAAACTGGACATTTTTTGCAAAAGAACAGATAGGAGTTTTTGGTCCCCCAAAAGGAAATTTAGGCTTTTAGCTGCTGAATTGTTCGAAAGAGTCTCAATGATTGTCAGAACTGTGGATGAGACCTTTGAAAATGAGGGCAGTCTCAATGCTCTTGCTGTTTGAAGTGGCTTCAGCATGAGGCTTTTCACGTCATCACACAATGGTCCCTAGCTGGAGCTGCTAAAAGGCATTTTGTTCTCATGAACCTCTGATCTATTTTATCACCAAAGGAATCTTCAACAGAAGAATGGTATTACCAGCAAAGTGCTATTAGCTTAGTATCGGAGCAGCAAAGATCCTGAGTATATTTTTCATGGAAATAGTTTCAGCCATAAGGTTTTCTACAGTTTTGGGGATCTGAGGACAGAAAAAGGGGAGAGGAAAGGAAGATTTCTTTGGGTTTAGCTGAAAAGTCTTTTTTAAAAGAACAGTGGTTTCTAAGAAAACTGAAAAGGTTGTCCTTGTCATGGCTGTTTTCCAAGTCTCCAGTGCTGCCATGCTGCGCAAACAGGTTACTTACTGCTTACAAGTGGTTGGGAACATAAAAGTCCTAGTATGAAAATGTCAATAGGAATATCAGTAGTTGATAATTTTTTGAGTGATGCTAATGGAAAAGAGGTTTCTGATTATATCCAAAGGAGCTCGTTCCAGATGACTGTCCTAGAACAACTCAGATTACATTGGTGGTGTTTGTGTTAAAAATCTTTACTGTATGAGGAATATGGAAAATATTAGTAGAATGTGGTTTATAGTTGAAAGAGGTGCTGCCAAAGCCAAAATCATGTAAAAAATACTACTGTGGCCAGTACTAACGCCTTGGGTTATTGAGACCGATTGCTGTAGTCATGTTTATCTCCATTTTGCCGTTCAGACCAGACTGTCAAATCAGTCAGTTATTCATTGTCCTGGTTTCATCTTTTTCCTTCACCAGGCACTTTAGTACAATGGGTCCTTTCTGGGCAGCCAAATACAATAGGAAGCACACAGTTAGAAAAAGTCAGCCATCCTTGAATAATACCCATCAGGCAGCTTTCTTAGTTTATAAGAGAGAAGATCAAGAGGCAATTTGATTACAGTGCTTTTGCAGGGAAACAAAACCATATGCAATCTTTTCATCCTTCTGGTGAAAGTCAGAACAAGGACAAATAAATGTAAGTTAAATCCAAACACGTACAGACATAAAATGAGGCGTAGGCTCATGAGCTATAGGTACAGATGCTCCAGCTGCCAGGATTCTTCCAGTGTGGAGACTGACGAGGGGAGGCTGGTGCTTTTCTGGAAGTGATGCTTTAGTCCAGCCAGAGTTGTTGGGGTTCAGGTGATGGTAACTCAACGAAATTCTGCAGCCTGTCACAGGAGTCAGACTTACTGACCTAATGATCTAGGCCATTGTTAAACTTAATGGCTCCTGGAGAAGAAATAAGGGCAGGAGTCTTTTCAAACACATTGAAAAGAAATATAAAACGTTTATAAGTAGATATATTTAAATGCCTGTGGAATTCGTTCTTTTTATGTTAGGTATTGCCAAACCCCCTTTAGCCAGCCTGCCTGTGCAGCTGTTTCATAGGGAAGCTGGGATAACAGTGCTGTACATGGAAGGAACACTTTTTTCATTTTACATCATCTGTCCAGGTCTGTTGCAGTGCTTGAAGAGTTGGCTAATTAGGTCTGTCCTTCATTTGTTCCTTCCTTCCTTCTTCCCTCACTTCCTCCCTTTCTCCCTTCCTCCCTTTCTCCCTTCCTTCCTTTGAATCCAGGGTTGTCCCTATGACCCGCTGTCTTTACTCAGGCAACAAAGGGGGTATCAGGCCCTCATGCCTTGCAGAAATGCTCATTTAGGTTATGGAAGAGTTTTGTGTTGAGGCGATAGTTTGGATTAAGTCTTTTGCGATATAAGGTTGGTCGGACTGGGCTATTCTCAGACCCAAGTTTCGTTTGGGTAGCCCTCTGTAACATTTTATGTACCACAGTTTCAAACCCTTTTCCCATACTGCAGTGTTTCCAGAAAGACCTTTGGGGAAGGAAAGCGGCAAAAAATGGTTTCTCAGTTGCTTTGTGCAACTTGGTAAAACCTTCAGAGGGGGAATACTGTCCAAACACACGCTTTGCATTTTAACTCTCCAGCCACATCTCCTTTGTTTCACCTTCTCCTGCTCTTCCTCTTCCACATCTGACGATCAGCAGCTGATTCCCTGCTAGGGACCCGTGGGTCTTAATACACTCTCAAATGATTTGTCTGATTTTTCCCGATGACTGTATCTTTGTCTTTCATTGCCTTCCATCCAGTAATCTTGCTTTCACTGTCTTTCCCTCTTTTGTGTGTGTTACTTTTGTCTCCTCTAAGCACATTTATAATGCCTTAGCACCAGGCGCTCACATGATTGTCTCATGTGTTGCATTCCTCAGGACGTGTAAGAGATGTTTTAAAAACCTTATCTCACTGTTTACAATAGCTTGGTGCAGTTGTTTAATAAATTATGGGGATAATTGGTTTTTCAGAGTTCACATCTACAATGTATTGCAGCAGGGATGTAACTATCTTTCTTAGCCATTTATCGCTCAGGAACACTTCATATAAAACACTGAAATAAATGTTTTAGTAGTACATGGATAACAAATTCAAGACAAACCTTTCATTGCAGATTTCTGCTCTGAGCATTCCCTGTAGGAATCAGGTTTTTTTTTTAGAGCCTATTCCTGCAGCCCTGTTAAACAACTGAAGAGACTCGTGATTAGTTCCTTGGGTTTTCTGTTGCCCACATCTCATAGCAGTGAATTCATCTGGTCCCCCTATGGCAGACAGTGCAGTTTCATTCAGATACTCCTACACAGTGTGTGCATCCCAGTAACCGCAGCTGGCACATTGAAACTGTGGGCTTGTTGTGAGCTGGAACGTGATGCAAGAGCTGCCTTGAGAAGGATGGCAATGGCAAAGACCAAAGGTGTATTGAGGGCTTATAGAGACATTCTCCAGTGCAACCCGAACACAGGGTGGTGACCAGAAAGCTCTGCAGGGCGTATAAGCTGCTTATTGCAGGTCAATATATGGAGAGAGACTACATCCTTCTCCCCAAAACTTTCCATCGGTTCGTAGTATGGTCTTGCTGTCCTGTGTAATACCCGGACCAAGCCTACTGCAATTTTTTTCCGTCTCTTGCCGTATCTACTGGTACATCCAATCTGTACATGCATTCCTCCCTAAATAATTTCCAAACCTCTGATTCCAGGATCATTTCACCCTGCCTTTCCTTCCTTGAGTCCATCTGAAATGGAACCACTAAAACAAGTAGACCTATTCTGCCTGCCTTCCCAAGAGAGATGCTCGCCCAAAAGTCATTAGGGAAGATATCTCCTCAACAGAGGAAAGTCTAGTCTGTAGCATTGAAGGACGTTGCGTGATTGGTGACATGGAGTCTTGTTGTACTCTCTTCTAGATACAGAGGGAAGACATACAGGGCCACTGTCAAGATCGTGCGAACGTCGGATCAGGTAGCGGATTTCTGCAGAAGAGTCTGTGCAAAGTTGGAGTGCTGTCCCAACTTGTTCAGTCCTGTTCTGGTGGCTGAAGTCTGCCCAGAGAACTGTTCCATTCATACTAAAACCAAGTACAGTGAGTATTGGCCAAAATACTTCTTGTTGCTAGCTGGGAATCAGAGCAGTGGGAGACCGCGCATGCACTGGTGGTAAAGAACAGGAGTTGTGTAATACATTAATATTGACTAGGATTCGTTCTAATCTAAGAACAGATATTTAATCCTGACCACGCCATCACAGGCTGCCTTAGCATTCTGTACAGAGAAGTAGGCATCTCCAGAAAGCTGTCCGTCTCACTCCGTCCTAATATCTCTGTTGCAAGTCATTACTTTGGGAAGTCTTGCCTTTTCTTCATATGTAAAGTTAGTATAAGGAGCACATAAAAGGAACCTACAGTGGCCAGCTGAGATTTAAACTGCTACATCTGTGACAGCTGCATTAGGTGAGATGAATCCTGTCCTACTCAGTGAAGGGTTTCTGGCATATGCACCAACACAGGCCAGTATCACGATGCTGAGGTGCTGGAAGGAGTTTGGGAGCATTGACTCTCTCTGCTCAGGGTGTTTAATATTTAAATAAGTTCCTGCCTATTCAGGAAGGCTGAAGTTAGGCATGTGTTCAGCGCTTTTTGTTACTGATATTATTGGCTCCTTAACAGGTCAGGGAAGTGGAAGTGAGTGCTGTCCTTCTTCCACAGAGGTTGCAAGAAACCAATATGATTTAAACCAATTAGCTTCTGTTTGGTGCCAGAGCAGAAGAAGTAATGGGCTCAGGGTGATATTTAGATCACCGGATATGGGTTTCTGTAGAAGTCTACACCTGAGCTCGACTCTTAGCTCCCACTGGTAGCAAATGGAAAGCTGGAGAAGTACAGCTAGGGGAACTCCAGCTGAGATTATCTCATCCCAGAGTTGATGGTTGTATGTAGCTGGATGAATTGTTCCTCAAGACTCCACTGTTTTGATGAAAGGCTCAGTTCAGTTGCCGACTTTGACATGGCTGTCAAGTCCCATTTTAGTTTTCCCGAGATACCCCACGTGATGAAAGGCAGAGTATCTGTCAGCCCCAGAAGAAGCTGTGGAGCATGTGAAAAGGCACCTGACCCAAGTCCCTAACGTAAGGTCAGAGGACTCTCACATCCTTAATTTCAGCTTGGGCCAAAAAACATTTGAAGGTAATAAAATCATGTTCCTTTGTGCGCTGAACAAACATACATAGTTCAGAATAGATGGTCCTCTCCACTCTCTGCTGAAAATATTAGCAACTGAAAGTATATCTAGGACTGTCAATTTGTGCAGAAGTACATTGGATCAAATCTGAAGTGGCCTCTCTCCCTCCAAATCACTGCTGGGCTTAGTGGAAGCTTTGCCTAAGTACCTGTTGCTAAATTCTGAACACCTCACTCATCGTCAATAAATCTGTATGCATAAGAGCTGGAACACACTGTGCTAGTCCAAGATGACATCTTGTATTTACACTGGACCGTTTTTCCAAATCAATGTATTTTAAAGTTACTCATAAAAGTGTACCAAGAGTGCAGTACTGAATCAGTAGCAAGAAGCAAGCCACAGTTTCCTTCTCTTGGTGGTTAAAGTTTTTAATGGCTATTTTGCTTCATTTCTCCAGCTTATTATTACGGGAAGAGGAAAAAAATCATTAAGCCACCAATTGGGGAAAATAACAACATGAAAAGTGGACATGTCAAGCCAGCCAGGCGCAGAAAAAGGCGGAAATCCATCTTTGTGCAGAAGAAAAGGAGGGCATCAGCTGTCGATTTGAATGCTGCAGGCTCTGCAGAGGTACGTGTTGCAGTGGGATAAAGCAGCAAAAGCACCGTGATGCTTTTTTGTTGCTCCATCTGCATCTTCTTTTTGGGGGATTCTCCTCAAACCTCAACACTTCTGTTTTCCATTTTGAATCCCTCCTTGCCGCTCTGTTCTTGTAAGGTCAGACTGGTTTTATTGGGATGCTCTGGGGACTTTTACCCTTGTCCATTCTAGAGTTAGCAAATAGAGTTTTTGCTCCCACCTTCATAATGCTCACTAGCTAACATGCTGATCTAATATTATGTCTTTGTTTTCTTTCGCTTCCTTCTAAGCCTGTAGGCAGACAGGTGAGCCTGTTAGATGCTTTGCACAGCATCTGACAGAGTGAAGGAGGTTTGTGATCCATGTCTAAGATCTCTGAGTATTATAATAAATAATAACAACTCAGGTTCCAGTGTGGTTTCAAGGGCTTTTATTTTTTCATTAAACTTTCGTAATATTTTTGGCTCACAGATGTTCTAGAAGCTTTAGAAAACAAGCAAATGGTTTGTGTCCCAAATATTTGGTATTTGAGGCTTCAGTCTTTCCAGTATGCTGTGTGATATGACAGAGTCCCATCTTCAGCAATGATTTGTGTCCAAATGCAACCTCGATCAGACTTAGTTCTGTGTGGACTGTTCCTGGGTGATTTGCCCATCATGGTAATCACAAAGCTCATGTGTGATTTCACTTCCTCAGCTGAGTGCCAGTGATTGCTGCTTTGTGCAATGTGAAATAAAACTGATTTACTTAAATTCCCTCTACTTTAGCTGGAGGGGGATATTTTAGTCAGCTTTCAGTTGATTGCTTGCATCTTCATGACTTGGTTCTCATTTAGGTGTAGTTCTGCTTCATTTCTTTAAGTTATACCTGCTTCAAAGGAATTTAAACTCAAGCCTAAATCAACCATTAGCCAAGTTTTTCAACCTTTCAGCCAATATAATTAACTGTCCAAAACTGCTCTTTCACTTAAGACCTGAGCATATGGCTTGGATACATGCTCATGCTTTGATCAGAGCTAAGCTGTCGAAGCCGTTTGGGCCACTGACGTATATATAAAGTTCAAAATACACAGTTTCCATCCGTTGGTGTGTGCTTGAAAGCTCTGTGTGACAGAAATAACAAGAATCTGGTATAATATGCTTTAAATGGAAATTTGTGCTTCACCTTCAGCAGTTAGGTGTTGGCCTGAAAGCAGGGAAATCTGGGTGAAATGCTCTGTTCTGGGTTTTACAGAAATGCCAGCTGAGAAATCAAGTACAAGGATGCACTTGTACATCTAGATATTCTTAAAAGGCACCAAAATTTCTTTCCGTTCCATACAAGTGACACCCATGACAATTTGAAGCAAGGGGAAGGTTTAAATTCAGACCTGTTTCTGATTTTATTTCATCTCAAGCAACCTGAGTTTCATTTTATCCTTTTAGTATTTTCCATTTCTCCTTCTCAAGCACATCTGCCCTGCCACAAGGTTTGAGAGGCAAGCCCAGCAGAGGAACATTTTATGCCAGATGAGTTATTGCTGTTGACCTTTTGTAAGAAACAGAAAAAGGATTTGTCCACCGTGTACTATTTTCTTCTACATTTTGTAACAAATCTAAATTGAGGGCTAATCTACTTAGCACTGTAATGAAAATGAGATAATTGTGTTAAAATAAATGTTACCCTGGACCTGCATGGGCATGGGCATGCAGTTTGACCCAGTGCCTTTGAATCTGCTGCTCTATTAATCTCTGAGCCTGGATGCTGTTTCTGTGCTGGTCTTTGAGCAGGAGAGCGAAGAGGATGAGCCGGACGTGCTGGAGGATGAGACGGGAAGCGAAGAAACCAGCTCAGAGCTCCGGGATGACCAGACAGATACCTCCTCCGCCGAGGTCCCCTCGGCCAGGCCCCGGCGAGCAGTTACCTTGCGGAGCAGCACCGAGTTGGACAGACCTCCTCCCACAGAGAGAGCCCGACGGAGCCGGAGACCGCAGCCCCACTCCTACGGCGAGGCGGAGAAGTGCACGCAAGTCAAAGAAGTGAGTATGTCCATAGGCTTTCACTCCCAATTAATAGCAGTATTCGTCCTAAATTAACCTTTGGTGCCAAGCCTTCCTCATCCGAGGAGGGCATCCTTGCCCTTGTTCTCCACCAAAAGCAGTTTTCTTTATGAGAGCATTTCGTTTTTGTAGGAAATTAAGCAAGAAGAGGAAGAGAAGCTCATCTTGGACAGTAATCCATTGGAGTGGACCGTGACTGATGTCGTGAGGTTTATTAAACTGACTGACTGTGCACCCCTTGCCAAAATATTTCAGGAGCAGGTAGAGGTCTTCATGTAACCGTTCTCTTTGTGTCTGTGGTACTTACATCACCAAAAAAAAAAAAAAATAAATAAAAAGAACAGTACAAACCACCTTGCGAGCTGGACCCTGAGCTTTGACAAAGAGATTATGACCAGACTTTAGATCCCCTCAGATCAAGGTATAGCACAAATTTTGGCAAGGCAGGGAAACCCTTGGAAACTTGAGTCAGAGCCTTGCCAGATCCTCAGAGAGATCAGAAACACTCCAGGCAGAGTGCTTGTGAAAAGCAGGAGATTTAGACCTTTCTTGTTCATGCCAAGATCCACAGCACTGTTCTGGTGTTACACAGGCGTCTCACTGTACCAACAGATAGTGGTTATTTGTTACCTGGCAAGCTGCATCTCCTGGCCACATGAGTTCCACCCTGTTTTAATATATAGGTCTGGGAAGCAGATAACTGCTGCTTGAACCCAAACCTGGCTGCCTGAATTTTGGCACCAACACGTAGATGCTCCAAGTATGTAGACACCTACTTTCCATCTACAGAAGGAGTCGCCTTCTCTGGAGACATTCAAAACCCACCTGGAAGCAGTCCTGTGCAGCCTGCTGTAAGTGAACCTGCTTTGGCAGGGGTGTTGGACTAGATGAACTCCAGTAGCCCCTTCCAACCCCTACGATTCGGTGATTCTGTGAAGATCTTCCTCTGAAGATCTGTTAGTCAGGCCCTTGGATGACCTAATTTTAGGAGATGCCAAGCATCTCTGCATTCAGCAGGTAGGTTTGCAGGAGCAGAAGGCAATGCTCTTCGTCTCAAGTCAGTGTGAATGTGTAAAAAAAAACCCAGCCATTCCTTGGCTAATGAGTGACAGCCACTGCATAAAGGGCAGTGCTAAGAAATCATAGTTAGGAAGAAGCAAGTGTGGTTAATTAGGCCATAGCCGATGGCAGTCAGTGGTATGGCCACCTGCACACTGAAACTCTGATTCTTCACAGTGAATAACTCTGTACCTGAGTACAGCTGCTTTGACCGGGAGAAGCTGAAGTGTGAGTCTGGAGCAGGGCTGAAACACTCCGTAGCACGATGCTGTGGTCGCTGCATCGCAGCGTGCTGTGACCGTTTGTTAATCAGCCTGGAATACGCCAGGGCCTGAAAGCCAACCCCGTCTCTCCTTTGCCAAAGGGTTTCATGGTGACTTTAATCGAACACAGATGACTGGATTTTTTCCTTGGGATTTGCAAGGAAGCTCTGGTGCAGTGGGCCATGCCATCAAGCTTCAGTGGAGGAAGAACCTGAGCTGTGGACAGTGCTGATCAAAGCTGTGCTTAAAGTGTCCAAATCCTCCTTGTGTTTAATGTTATCAAATCAGGGCTGTCCTGGGGAGTTTGTCTTGCCTGTGAGTTACAGTGCTTTTTCTGCACTTGGACTCTGATCCTCCCTAAGTTACCCCTTAGGGTAGCAGTTTTGTAGCCCGCTCGTCTGCTTCTCAGTCCATTAAAGAATAAAAAGGCATTGAGCTCTTGTTTAAGAAGAGGATCATAAAGCCAACAGAAATCCCTAATAACAGGATTTTAACTAAAAGTCTTTTGTCTGGGGTGCTCGTTCATGGAGTTTGGTGCTTGCCTGTGGGAAGGACGTGACCTCCGGAGGTCCCTGCCAGCCTACACCATTCTATACGATTCTGGGACGTTAGAGATTGCAAGGGCTCCAGGTGGTCCAGGCCCCTCTGTCTTGGTTGTTTAGCAGCTGATGTTGAGCAAGGTAGGTCCTGCGTGGACCAGAGGACACAGCACAGATGTAAACCTGTGCCAAGCAAATCATGGGCTAAAGGAGGTGGGGGAAGGATCTGACTTGGCAGTGGGAGCAGCATCAGTTTCTCCATTCAGCTCCTTCCTGTGTCCCATGGTGTGCTCTCTGCAGCCTCCCCCTTGCCTCAGTTCCTCAGTCATAAAATGGAACTAATCAGATCTCCGTGGACCCTGCAGAGTTTCTGTAGAAGGTGGTCCAGCATTTCAGCAACTGGAAGGCTTTTTCCAGACTGGGGGCTAGGTGAGATCCTAGGAAGACAGACTAGACAACTTCTGGAAAAGCATGAGGTGTCCCAGAGAAAGGAGGTGGGCAGTGTCAAAGGGGGAGAAAGGGCAGAGGGTAAAACCACCTTCAGTTTTTGGGGCAAACTTCCCTTCTTGCCTCTCCAGACCTGCTTATGCTTTCTGCCCTCCAGAGTCCACAAACAAAACCCTTTTCCCTGTCTTTTTCTTCCCCAGGACATCGATGGCCAAGCCCTGCTGTTGCTGACACTGCCCACGGTGCAGGAATGCATGGAGCTGAAGCTTGGTCCAGCCATCAAACTGTGTCACCAGATCGAGCGAGTAAAAGTTGCTTTCTATGCACAATACGCCAACTGACTGCACTTCTCCATTTCTTTCTGCACTCCTTGTTCTCCCTCTTTTTTAACATTTTCACTTGGTCAAGGGTTTTTTTTCCCGTTTTCCAAGAACATGTGGAATTGGAAGCACTCGGAATTAATCTGTAGGGGGGGAAAAAAACCCTACAACAGAAAGCAAGCAACAAATGGAACTACTTTTTCTGTACTTGTAAAGCACACCGAAAGACTGCTGGCATCTCTGCCCATGAGCCTCACCAACCCGTTATGCCATGGTGCAAGGCCAGCATGGACCAGATGGTTTGTTGTTCGTTAAAGCTACTGATGGCAGATGCATTCCCAAGGAGCAGGGTCGGACATTTCGGGTGATGATGGTTTGTCTAGGTCTATTTCTGGACATGAATATTTCTTTTAGACGACTCTGACACACTTCTTTCATATTGAAATGTAAGTGATGATTTGTAGCATTACCTGGGTTTTACAGCAAATTTGATCTTAGTGATCAATGGGCTTTTTTTCTCCTGCCTCTCCAGTCTTACAAAAGGAAAAAATGTTATACGAGTCATACGCCATTTGCTGTTCTTGAGTGATTTATGAAAGAGGACTCAACCCATGGTCTCTGTACGGTGTCAGACGAAGCTGCAGCGAACTGACAGGGCTGTAACAGGACCTAGAGCACTGTAACGCATCCTGAGCTGCGCTGGCTGTGCACAATAAGCTGAAGTCTCTGTGATGGGATCTGTGCAGTACTGCATTCTTGTACAGGAACGTGCATGAAAGCTTTCGTCGTCAAGCCCATCCTCTTAAATCCAAGTTACTTTAAAGACCTGACGTTGAACCCCACAGGATGCAAAAAAAAAGCTATTCAGATTTAATGATGAGACTGTGGAGTGAATGCTGGTTTCATTTGCACCTTCATGAATCTGGTTGCTAGGTGGAAATAAAAAGCTTCAGTTTTTCAAGGCTGTGTGTGCCGCAGTGCTTTAGACCAGCTGAGGATCCAGCCCAACGCAGTCAATATAAAGCCCCCAGGTTGTCCCAGTCCCACCCTGACTAGTGAAACTGGGGGCTTGCTTCATGCCAAGCAGGGTAAGCACCAGAGAGGGTAAAGAAATGGGCCAGACACCTTGGGTTTGCCTCAGCTGTATTTATAGAAGTGTTTCACGTTCACTTTGCGAGGATGTATGACCCCATTAGTCCCACGTGTTGAGCCTGAATCTGCTGTAGCTCAGCAGAGGTTGGCGGCATCACATTGGTGTAAAATTCTCCCAAAACCAAGAATCAAACTGGGACCAAGTCTGAATTTTGCTCAGACTTCAAGGTGCAATTGAATCCCTGCCACAAAAAGTGAATTGGGTGGTTTGTGCTGAGATTTAGCCTGATTTCATAAGAAACCACTGACCTTGGCAGACTTTTGTTCTCAAACCATAAACAGACCCCAGTTCCCTAGCCTTAGGGAACTCAGCCTGGAAATTGTACACAGCTCAGTTACAGTGCTGTCATGCCAAAGCCCACTCAGTGAAGACCTCTTCAAAAAGAAATGTAATCTCTAGCCCTAAATCTGAAGCCAGTGCTTATGGCCAGATAACCCCCACCTCAAGCACGTACCATAAGGTGACAGCAAACTTGGATCAGATAATCCTGCTGACACCCAAGTGCTCAGAAGAACTTACTGAGTAACACCAGGCTATAGCTGCTGCCTCCTCCTTCATCACTTTCCTTCTTAAGTTCTTTGGATTAAAGAAGGAAAGCCTCAGAAATAAATATTCTGGACTACATCTGAATCTACCCAAGAACATGTGTTAGGCAAGAAGTATTGACTCCGTTTGCCGTGCATCACTGGGGAATTTCTAGTCTGTCTGTCAGCGAGTTTCACGATTTGCCACTGAGGAATGTGATGGGTGCAGCTGCTGGAGGCTGGGCCAGAAGCTGTCAACTCCTGAGACTTCATCAAAAATTTTCTTATATGGGAGGTCAGCAGGACTGGATCTGTTGTCAGCTGTTGTCATGTACTGAAGATCTTGTTGTTCAAGTTTTAATCAAATGAAAGGACAAGTAGTCACATCAGCATCAAATAGTTTGCTTTTGTTTCTCAGAAATCCAGGAACAGGGTTCTGTAGTGGTGCAGACATTAAGAAACTGGATTTTAGACTGGAAATAGCCAGTCTACTGTCAGCCAGACTGACAGTAGCAGTGGGCTGTGTCCATGCAGCTGGCTTGAAAACTACTTTGGATCACTTAGAATCCCCTAAAAACGCTCCTTGTTTTGTCTCTGAAGACAAAAGGATTGTGCCCAGCCAAATGAGAGCACAGCTGAGAAGAACAGAGAGGGTGCTTCTACCAGCTCCTCCTTGCTTCAGCCCAGTCCCTCCGATGGCTGGTATAACGTCTGTCAGTAGGAGATAGCTCCCAAAAGACTGCTGTCCGGAGAACTGGTGTATGAGGACGTTTCAAGGACGGGAAGCAGAATGGCTGTTTGCTAGAGCATCCCAGCACTGATCCTTTACTTACCACATCCACCTTGTTCTGAGCATCCTTTGCTGCTCTGATGTTCTTTGAGTTTCTGGCTACTGGGATGTGTCAGAGACATTTAACACTTCCTGGGACACATTGCAAAAACGTCATTGTTTTTTCCATCAACCCTGTATCTGTAGATATTCCTATGGCAGCTAACTACTTGTGGAGGCACAGTCAGGGAGCAGCCAGCCACAGACTCTGAGAGCAACCAGCTCTGATGTTGGCCAAGCAGGGTATGGGTGAAGCATTGAGCCCACCACATGGGGGTCTTTACTGATTGTTCAGGGAAGTTAAATCGTATTTAAAATTCACTTATTAAACAACAACAACAAAAAGTTTTAATTTTATCTTGCGCCGGCTCTTTTATTTCCTCAGGTTTCTCTATCCTCACCACTTGTCTTTCAATTTATTCTTCAATGTCGTGTCACTTATCACTCTCTGTCCTTGCGGAGGAGATGATAACCTGAAATCTTTATCCTAAAATTACCATGTGTGGTAAATGCTTTATTATTTCTTTTAGTCTTCAGGTTGGGAAGAAATAGGGGATTGGGCTATTGTTGTCTGTTGCACTGATTGCCTTCCAGAAGAGCTGGAGCTGACCTTCTTAGACAATTTCTTAAGCAAGTGGAAAATGGACATAGTTTAACTGGACAATATGCTCAGATTGTCACTTAACAGCTTGAGCAGAGATCAGAAAGAACTACTTACTCTTGATTGGACTTCATTTCAATTCTGGAATGTTGCAAGGCTTTGGAGTAATGTCATTCAAAGGAGATTGCTTGGAAACTCGATCTTGCTAGGGTAAAATATCACTTTACTTTGCAATGTAGAAGTATAAGCTACTGGAGGGTTTTTTTGGTCCAGCCCTGGTTCTGAGTTAAATTCAGAGCTGCTGCAACTTCACAGATACACTGATGACATTGGTGAAGCCACATCTTCTCCCTGCCCTGTCCTTTATTTGGTGTACAGGCCTGAAGTTTATTGTGTTATCAACTACAAAAGGCCACCAGTGTGGAGTGCTGAACTCATGATTATCCAACACCATTACCAAGGGCTGAGGAGCAACACTGCTGTTGGGTACTGCACTTCAGCACATTCACACAGACCACTTTGCTCCCACAAGAAGAGTGCACAGGCACCCATTACTGGCCTGTCTTCAGGCATAGGACCATGGATGGGCATTTCTGGAGCAGAAGTGGGGGATTGAAGAGTGTGTGGTACCTGCCCATCTTCATCTGCACTGGCTTCTTTTGAACTTGCACTCAGTCAGGTTGAACAGATCCATGGGCAGGTCCCTGCTCCCTTCCCAACCCCCTCATCACTTCCCTTGACAGAATCAACCAGTTCTCAGTCTGCAGGCCCAAAGCACCAGTTTCTGAAATTGGATTAAAGCATTAACTTAGGGGAATGTCCACGGTTCCCTGGCTGGTTGTCCTGCCTTTCTCCTGCTGGCATGAATGCTCCTCTTCCACCTTGAAGAAAAATGTTCTCTTTGCTTTCAGAGCTGTTGTTCCCTTTCCAGCTCAAAAACACAGCTCCCATCCACACTCCCATTTTTTTTCCCAATGCCAGGATGACCAAACCCTGGCTTTTTCTACCTCTCAGAGACGTGATGGCCTCTCAGCTCCAACAAGGATTTCAGGATCTCCAACTCCACCATGTTAACCATATGCAATAGCCCTCCATGATTTGATCCTGCAGGGTGCAGAAAACCTCCTATAAGTGTGTGCTTTCAGTAACCACTGAAATCAGGTCAAATGGTTACGTACCCTGTCCTTAGTGAAGCATCTAGCAAATGGATGTCCTAGCCGAGATGGCCTGACCCACACTGTCAGAGGTATTTGAATGTCTGCTAGGATTTGCAAAGTTTCTCAGTAGGTTAGACACCTAAAACCTATTAATATTTCACACTGGGTAAACAGCTAATTTGCCTTAAACTGGAAAGTCACCATTCCTTGGCTTTCACCTGCAACTTTTTGCAGTCCCCGGTCGCGTAGTGTGGAGCAAACACCATCTCAGCTCTTTGAAGGCAAACCAGACACTGCTGGGCTGCCATAATCGACATTTGGTCACCTGAAATGCTTGCCTTCATCTTTTCACGGCACAAAACTGAATTTGGCAGAGCTGCAGTGCCATCTCAATGTTTTAGAAGCTCAGTAGCATCAGGGCACTTCACATACTTTTTACTTTTCTGGTGCAGTGTGTCGCGAAAATGATGAACTCTTGACTGTTCCTCCAATTTCCAAATTCAGGTGCCAAAAGAGAAGAGCATACTGCAACTGAACACCATTAGAACCAGCTTTATTACATGTGGATAAATACAGTCTCAAGGGCTGCATTTTGGTGCTAAGATATGTCACACTGCATTTTACATTGTTTGGGATTACAAAGCTGATTCCCTACTCCCAGAAATATTTTCTGTACAGGAAATATTTTCTGAAATCTGCTATGTTAAGCATTAGGATTTTATTTTTTTTCTTGTGGCTGTAGATTAAAATTTTAAACTCAGATACACTCATCAAATGCCTCCCCACCCAATTGTGAGTTTTGAAGAAGTTTTATACAGTGTATTTATGTAAAAACTCTTTCAAAATTTGAATGCATGTATATTTTCCCCTCAACAATACTCTTCAGTATATGAGCTGACCCAGAACTAAGGGAATCTACTTCTCAGGATTTCATGCAGAAGTACCTGAGGCTAGTGGAAGGGCTTTCACAGATGTGTGGGCTGTGGGACCAATTTTTTTCACTTAGAAGTCAAAAAATGTGCAGTTATTTAACGTAAAATTTAACCCCCTCCTTCTCCTAGCAAGCAGAAATCCAGCTGAAATCTTCAAGACTTAGTAAGAGAGGGCTTGTGTCCTTAGGTGCTCATGCACTCCCAATAAAGGAGCAGAAGCATTTAGTATTCCCATTTATTCTTTGGTACAATACTCCAGCAAGAAGTGCAAATGATCTTAATGGTGGCACTTAGCATACGAGCCAGTCATCAAAAATGAGAGTTTTGCAGCCCAGTAGTCCTTTAAATGTCAGCCGTCCTGCAGAAGAAGGGTGGTTTTGCAATGGTTTGGTGCCATGCACTGGAATTCGCTTGCAGAAGAAGACACGTGAACTGCACAGAAACAACATGGGTCATAGTTTTAAATACTCATGGCCTTTCCCTTGTTCTAGTCTTTCATGTTAATTCTTACCTTGAAAAAGATGTCGTGTTCCTGATATAAAACTCCAGCCTCTCTAATGGTCCATGACGGAGCATACCAGTAAAATAAATTTTTGTCCGTCATCACACTGTAGATGAGCATGGGAGAACTCTGTTTACAAGCGGTTAGGTCAAGTGAGACAAGGAGATCTTGCTTCAACACCTTGTTGAAGGAGTCTGTGCAGCCTGAAGGGCAGATGTTCCTCACAGCGCGCCGTGGCAGGACAGATGTTTCCAGGGATGCTGTTGCTGGATAGGTCGTGTAGCCCAAGTAGCCTAATGCAGCAGGTTGGTTGCCATGTGGCAACCTACTTACAGGCACTCCTGGCCTTCATGTCTGTCTAGGATGTGGGAGAGGGAAAAGAGGGTTTCAGGAAAAGAGAGAGGTTGGAGTTCTGGGCTTGAGATATCTTTGTGGAGAGGGACCTCTCACAACAGGGAATCATAGAATCAGTCATAGAATCATTTAGGTTGGAAAAGACCTTTAGGATCATTGAGTCCAACTGTAAACCTGACACTGCCAAGTTCACCACTTAGCTACGTGCCAGCTATGGTCCATGAGCATCATTCCTGAAGGCTTCTTTGAGTTTTGTTCATAGCAAAGATGCTTTGAGTCCTAGCAGGGGCCAGGTGAGAGGAAGGAAAGAAGATGGCAATACAATGCTGGCAGGTTTGTATTTTGTTTCACCTGTGGAGATTCAGGGATTTGGCTCAGGTGCCTTCTCTAGGCTGCTTGGCTGGATAGTAGGGAAAATCAGTCTTTCTTCCTTGTACCCAGCTCCTGTGAGTCTTCTGGGCTTGGGGGCTCAAGAACCTCCTCTTGCACCTTTAAGACCTCCATAGGAAGTGTCAAAGGCTAAAACCTGAGCTCTGTGTTATGAAGTGACAGGATGAAACTGATCAATCCCAAATCACCCCACCTGCTTGTCGCTGCTCCAGTCCCATTGGAGATTATGGACATTTTATCTGCTTATATATGTATGCGTTCAATTTCCCAATCCTTGTTCCGCCAAACCTAGTCAGGATGTGCCAACATGTGCAGTTATTCCAGCAGCCTTCACTTTCAGGGACCTGCTTGCTAGAAAACACTCACCTGGGGAGTGGTATGACGACGCTTTCATGTACACAGGTAGGGATGTCAAGTACAGCCAGGCATTTACTGCAGTATGGCCCAACAGAGGTGAAAGTCTCAAGTGCAGGCTTTGAAGGGAGTTTAATCTTCTCGCGTACCATGGTAGGACAAGGCAAGCACTTAAGCCCTCCTGTCTCTTAAGGAACAGCAGAAATTAGCCTCACAACCAGCAGTTACGGTCCATTCGTGGTGATGCACGTTGGAAACCTTTGAATTGTTTTGCATTCCAGTTTGTACTGAGTATTTGATTCAAACTTTGTGTATATAATCCCTTTGGTGTGTTACAAATATGTATGTGTGTATATATATGTATATATGTGTGTGTGTATATGTATGTGTATATATATATATACAGATAAATCAATCAATGCTGGTGTTTTTACTTTTTAAAGTTGACAGGGCAAAGGGCATGTTGTTAGTTTGTTGTAAGATTCTATTCTGTATATATGTTTTCATGTAAATAAGTGAAAATCTATATTCAGAGTTATATTTTAATTTTTATTCAAAATGAAATAAATCCCCTTTTTACTTGAAACAGTTGTAAGCTACATTGTTAATAAAGTAACAATAAATAATTTCTCTCTCCAGGGTAGTTTTTTGTTTAGCTGGGAAGTGGGGGTTGTGCTTTGATGTAATTGCTTCATCCTTGAGGAGATAAGGTGAGAAAGCCATCTGCTTGACTTCACTGCTAGTACCAACTCATGCATCTTCTAGGACAGGCCAGTCTGGATTTGTCCCTTGTGGTGTTAGACACTTACAGAAGCAGCTCTGGAGTCTCCCTTTTTGTGCCTAGAAGGAAGCACATGCAGTAAGCTTCAGGTTGGCCAAATCAAATCACCCTAGGGAACTGCCTCTCTTCAGTGCCTTTGGAGGACATCTAGGAAAAGTAAACTCTTCCTTTAGCTTAATACTAAGAGAGAGTGAGCCTGAGCCGGTAGCCAGTCTACATGGATGGGCATAGATAGACATTATAGAATCAACGAATGATTTGGATTGGAAGGGACCGTAAAGATCATCTGGTTCCAACCCCTCCTGCCACGAGCAGGGACATCTTCCGCTAGACCAGGTTGCTCAGAGCTCCATCCAACCTGGCCTTGAACACTTCTGGGGAGGGGGCATCCACAACCTGTCTTGGCAACCTGTTCCAGTGCTTCACCACCCTCACAGTAAAGAATTTCTTTAATCTGAAAATCTACCCTCTTTAATACCATTAGCCCTTATCCTGTTGCAACAGGCCCTGCTAAAAAGCCTGTCCTCATGTTTCTTATAAGCCCCCTTTAAGTACTGAAAGGCCGTGATAAGGTCTCCCCACAGCCTTCTCTTCTCCAGGCTGAACAGCCCCAACTCTCAGCCTTTCCTCTTAGGAGAGGTGCTCCATCCCTCTGATCATTTTTGTGGCCTCCTTTGGCCCTGCTCCAACAGGTCCATGTCCTCCTTGTGCTGTATGGTTGGCTTCTGGGCTCTGAGTGCACGTTGCTGGATGATGTTGAGCTTCTCATCAACCAGCACCCCTAAGTCTTTCGCCTCAGGGCTGCTCTTTATCAGTGTGGTTGCCTCCCTCAGAGCACAGTGGACACACAACAGTATGATTTCCAGGCAGCGAAGGTTCCTGTCCAAGCAGAGGTGTATCTCCACAGCTATGTGTTCTACATGTTCCACACCCCAGTCCTGATCAATGTACCCACGTTGTCTGAACCACAGTCTTGCCCTCACTGAGCCTCTGAACCTTCAGGGAGGTGCAACACAGCCTCCCTGGCTCAACGCTCCGTAGATGCCAAGCTGCAGGGTTTGGGTTTATGTGCCTACAAATTCCTCCCAGAAGCAGTATGGCAGAACATGAAACAGTAAAGATGGTGAGTGGGTGAGGAGACACAAGCTCACCTAAGGACCTTTTAGGAGAGTGACAGGGAGCAGGGTGAAAGACAGGAATGAAGGTAATACAGTGAGCAACAGGCAAAGAAGGAAGTAGTGAGAGGCGCTCACAGTGGCAGAATAAGAAAGTGAGCACAGAGTCTACAGAATTAGCTACCAAGAACTTGGATGACCCACTCTTTGTTTGTGCTCTGTCAATCTTGTTCAGATGTCTCGTGGATACAGCAAAAGGGGAGAAACAAAATTGCTCTTGGTTCGTCAAGACTGGCAATTCATTAGCAGGCAAAAATACAACCATGGGCAAGCAAGGGGGTTTAGGGTGATATACAAAAGGATCAAACCATTGGAAAGATTGTTTTTACAAAGTCAACAAAGTCTTGGGGTGGCAATACTTCAGTGTTACTCACTATGATGCTGTAACCACAGCCCATGCTTTGGGAAGGACGAAAGTGCAGATAGCTAGAGAAGTGACCTGTCCAAACAGCCTGAGAAATAAAGCAACAGACCAATGGATAGTGATGTGTGCTGACATATGGCTTGCCAGACCACAGAAGTCCACACCGAAGGGTTATGTAGAGAATGGGAAGGATTTATACAAAGAAATAATTCTGAGCTAAGGCTGATGACAACATAAAACCAAAAGAGCAAAAGCTTGAATGTTTTATGATATTCTTCAGAATCCAGAGGTGAAAATAAATCCATGTATCTCCCTGCAGCTTATTACATAGTCATTTAAAAGTAATGTAAAGGTCAGACACTGGTTTTTAAATTTCTGCCCCAGCTCAGGGAAGACATGCTCAGAGCTCTGCAAAGAGCTGATTTTTTGAGGAAAGTAATGCAAAGTCATTTTAGTAAAATGCTGGCAAGCTATTCCAACTGAGCTCCTTGAAATTAATAACCAACAGATGAAATACAGTTGCCGTATATAATTTCCTGAGGGAAAAAAGATCTACCAGAATCACAGAATCACAGAACCACAGAATGTTTGGGGTTGGGTTTGGAAGGGACCTCTGTGGGTCATCTAGTCCAACCCCTCTGCCTAAGCAGGGTCACCTACAGCAGGCTGCACAGGACCTTGTGCAGGCGGGTCTTGAATATCTCCAGAGAAAGAGACTCCACAACCTCCCTGGGCAGCCTGTTCCAGTGCTCCATCACCCTCAGAGTGAAGAAGTTCTTCCTCA
>Ga0065711_1005995_pt1 | contig 30573 bp, 16 predicted proteins | sample Hoacrofraction12_FD_59098 | JGI IMG/M metagenome (GOLD analysis project Ga0065711, IMG submission 59098) | Hoatzin crop microbial communities from Cojedes, Venezuela - Epithelial fraction 12 v2 (version 2) | ecosystem: Host-associated > Birds > Digestive system > Esophagus > Crop | place... | reverse complement strand
AGAGGGGACCTTATAAATGCCTATAAATGTCTTCAGGGTGGGTGTCAGGAGGTCGGGGCCAGACTCTTTTCAGTGGTGCCCAGCAACAGGACAAGGGGCAATGGGCACAGACTGAAGCAGAGGAAGTTCCGTCTGAACATGAGGAAGAACTTCCCTCTGAGGGTGACGGAGCCCTGGCACAGGTTGCCCAGGGAGGCTGTGGAGTCTCCTTCTCTGGAGATCTTCAAGACTCACCTGGACAAGGTCCTGTGCAGCCTGCTCTGGGTGACCCTGCTTCGGCAGGGGGGGGTTGCACTAGATGACCCACAGAGGTCCCTTCCAACCCCGAACATTCTGTGATTCTGTGAGAAGGAGCATGCCCCAGCAGACCTCGGCTGTGAGGGTGATGCTGCGGGGCATGGCTGCGGTGGTCAGCCCCACCACCCCCATCAGCGCCAGCCGCGTGCCACCGTGCCCGCCCCAGCTCTGTGGGCCCTCGTCACGGCGAGCGTGGCCACGTGAGCACCACAGGTTACAGGGCTGCGTCACATGTGTTCACCGTGTAATCTTCCAGCAAAAAATAGCCGCCTCACGTCTGTGCAATTACATAACGCTGTAATCACGGCGCAGCTGCAGAATAAATACAGACTTCCTCGCAGCCGGCGTGAAGCAGCCCTTGCCTCCCACACCGGCTAATTTCAACCTGGGAACATCTTGCCAGAGCAGGGGAAAAAAAAAATTCCTAACTGTGGGTCTGCTGCTCATAATTAGGGCTGCCAGACTCAGTTATTTATTCAGGGCCATAAACACCCCTCAGGCACGATTAAAGCGTCTGTGAGCTCATTAACCTCTGGGCTCTCCCAGAAGGCTGAGAGGGTCTCAGTGCTACAGCGTGGAGTAACGCAATTTTACCTGGTCCTGTCGTGACACCAGTGTTGTAGTGTTGTGTGGCTGCATCTGGATGGATGCATAACAGGGGTTAAGGTATGCCTGCAGCCTGCTTACGCTGGGTCGAAAGGCATGGGAGTGAGCTGAGCTCTGCTACGCTTCCCAGCAAAGGAGAGGAGGTCTTGTTTCTTTTGGGGGGCCGATTCTGCATTAACTCATGTGATATTCGAGCTGGATAGATGGGACGCCCTCCCTTGTCCTCTGTGAGGTTTGTCTTGGGATCTTGGAGTTTTACAAATAGCTTCAGTAGGCAGAGTTAAGCCCTGAACCTCAATTTCTGCTTTTATGACAGACTGATGGAGAGGAGGGTCGAACACCAAATCCCAGAATCCCTTCCCCAGACCCCAGCAGCACCGAGAGCTGCACCGGGGCCTCACACAGTGTCCTGCGAGCTCAGGTCTTGGTTCATTGTATTTCCGTATTCCTGGCTTGCCCCGTCCTGCCGTAACCACTGTGTCCATCCTTGCAGGGCAACACAAAGATCAACACGTTCAACTGGTCCAAAATTCGCAAACTGAGTTTCAAGAGGAAGCATTTTCTCATCAAGCTCCATGCCCACGTCTCTGTAAGTACCGCGCTGCAGGCAGCTGCCAGGCTCAGCAGCGGGCAGCTGGAGGCCAAGGATCAGCTGTGCAGAGTCCCCGAGTTTGAATAAACTCTGTTTCTGCTACTCCCGCGTGCATCTCCTTCCCCGTGTGCCCAGCGGGGTGTCGCGGCATGGCCCGCAGCTGCCGGCAGCCCAGCTCCTTTGGGGAGGGCAAACAGCAGCGCCTGGCCCCGCGCCCCTGACGCCGGCTCCCTTGTCTCCGGCCGCGCAGGCGCTGTGCAAGGACACGCTGGAGTTCACTATGGCGAGCCGGGACGCCTGCAAGGCTTTCTGGAAGACGTGCGTGGAGTACCATGCCTTCTTCAGGCTGTCTGAAGAGCCCAAGTCAAAGCCCAAAGCCCTTCTGTGCAGTAAGGGCTCCAGTTTCCGATACAGGTAAAGTCCCAGGGACTGGGAAGGGCACGGGGGTGGCTCTGATCCTCCTGTTTGTGTCTGATCTGGCTGGATGTGAGGGGATGGTGCCCAACAGCTGCTTTTCCCAGAGGAGCCACTGCCTCAGTCCTGCTGTATCCCCTCGCCTTCCCCGGGACGTGGGGATGCCCAGGGCTGGGGCTGATGGTGCTGCTCACGCCTTTCCCCGCTTGCTGCAGTGGGAGGACGCAGAGGCAGCTGCTGGAGCATGGGAGGAAGGCGAAGATGAAGAGCCTGCCCTTCGAGAGGTACCGGGGGGCACGGAGGGGCACCATGCCCAGGAAAGGGGGGAACAGGACCCTCCTGGCCGCACACATCACCCATGCTCTTGGCCTTTCAGGAAACACTACGCGTCCCGTTACGACGAGAGGCAGTGCCGCTCCTCCCCAGACCTCCTGACGGACGTCTCCAAGCAGGTATGTTCCCCCAGCATCAGCAAGAGGCAGCGGCCGGGGCTGCGGTGGGGTGTCTTGGCATTGCAGCCCCAGCTGGCAGAGCTCAGCTGGAGTCCAAGCCTGAGCTTTGGCTTGGGGAGCTCACTGCCGGCCTGACCGGGCTCTGGGGACCCACCTGTGGGCTCCCACCCACCTTCTGCCCCTGCTCAGGTGGAGGAGCTGCGCCTCGCCTACGGCAGCCGGAGCTCCTACCATGCCAACGGGGTGCACGCCTCTGAGCCCATGCTGGACAGCTGCCGCCGGAGCTCCACCATGGAGGTGACGTTTGCCGCTGAGCTGGAGCGCTCCAAGCCCGAAGCATCCCCTGCCTTCCTGCCCCACTCCAAAAGCTCGTCCGCCTTCCCCTTGGTCTATGCCGAGCTGGAGCTGGAGCGGGCATGGGAGCCTGCCGACCTCTTTGGTGCCAGGAACCCCTTGACATCCTTTCGGCCCCACCACCAGTTTGCTGGGAACAGTAAAAGCACCTCAGTGGGCAACATGCGGGAGGTGAGCTCCCGGCCGCTGGTGTACACAGATGTGCCATGCCCCGCACCCATGGCCGCCCCGGCCCCACAGGTCCTCTTCTACCTGGACAGGCCCCCGCAGCCCCCGTGCCAAGCACCAGCACCCGTCGAGGATGCAGCAGAACCAGTCGGTGGATGTGGCCCCATGACAGCAAAACCCCCCAGGCAGAGCCCGAGTGGGACGCAGGCTGGGGAGTTTCATCGGCAGGCTGCGTGCGTGGCAGTGGACACGAGCACGGCCCCGGCAGAGGAGAGCAGGTCGCTGGCTCGCTCCTTCGACTACGGCCTTCAGGAGCAGCCTCCCAAGCGGTCTTGGAGCCAGTCGGACATGAAAACCATCCGCTTCCCCTACGGCTCCGAGTTCAGGCCCCTGGGACCGTGCCCTGCACTGAGCAGCCGGAAAGCAGGCGTCTTCTGGCACGTGCCAGCCCAGCAAGCGCTGGCGCCGGGGCTGCGGCGCTCGGCCGAGCGCTACGTGGGCAGCAGCACCGAGTCCAGCGACTCCGACTCTGACCTCCTGGCCACCGACTACTGCTCCATGTACGGCCGCGCGCTGCGGTCACCCATGGCCAGGGTGCGGGTGTCCTCCGGCAGCCTCCAGCTGGATGAGGAGGATGAGGAGGTGGCCTTCGCCACCAGGGCTGCTGAAGAGAGGACTTCCAGGGGGGCCTCCAGGTATTTCACCTAGGTGCCTGACGCCGGCTGGAGGGAGCAGAGGTGGCTGACGCTGACTCGGAGCTGCAGAAGGGTGACAGAGTTACTTGCAGTGCTGCTTACCTCTTGCGAAACATTGACGGGCTTGTGTTGTGCGAGTGCTCTTAGCTGTAGAGAATGTGTTGATGGACAACAGGGGAGCATTCAGGAATACCCATCCTCTGCCCATGCTTGGAAGCTGGAGTGTCTCTGCCACCACACAGGTTGTCCGGCTCAAGGCAGAGGGGCCAACGATGTCCTAAAGCCCTGCAAAGACCTTGCGTCCTCTCCAGCCGAGCAGGTACTGGCCATGCTTGGAGCTCAGCCCCTGGAGCTGTCATTGGAGACAGGGAGAAAAATACAAGCGACATCTCGCAGAAGAGGTTAAACAGCTGTGTCACAGCTGCAGGGCAGCACACTGGTGGACATGGTGTTTGAAGGCCATTTGGAGAGGAGCAGGATGGCCAGGGGAGACTGCTCCAGGCGCTGATGCCCCGCAGACACAGCCAATGCCCCAGCACGGAGCTCGTCTCCTCCATCCTGCCTCTCCTCCCTCCCACGCTGTGGGGAGCGTCTGGCCCTTGAGCACAGGGCTGCACGTGTAGGGTGCTCCTCACCATGCTTGGAGCCACAGAGGAATCAAACAGCTCTGCCTTCTCCCCAGCCCATTTACAGCATTATACTTCCCCAAGAAACATCGGTGCTTGCAAATCCTCTGACAGCATCCAACAGTGGGCTCTAGGAAGGGGGCTGATGAACGATACTGTATAGCTCTGCTTTTCTTAGGTCCGTTAGCTGTCATTTTCTGGCAGCAGCTCTGCAGCCCCGGCACCTCAGGGCCCCTGCTTAAATCTGTAGGAGGGAGGCATGTAAGGGGGTCCTTGTCCCGTCCGTCCCCCCCTCACCCCAAGTCAGGCCTCAGTTAAACAGCATGGGGGAAAAGATCTCAGGAGAAGGTAGGAAAGAAAGGGGCAGCTGGTGCTCACCCTTGGTGTCAGAAGTCTCCTGTAACCATGGTGCTTCGAAACTTTCCTGTTTGCTAGACGAGCGTGGCGGTATTTTTACCAGGGCTGTTTGTAGTTAGGAAGAAGGAGCAGGAGATGGGGCTGCCCACCATGCATGGGGAGGCAGCAGGGGTGGGATTCCCAATTTCTCCGTTGCTGTCTTGAAGGGAAAAGGTATAAAAAGACTTCGTGGAAGTACTTTTATTACAAAAACCTATTATTACCCTAAACCTACACGGAATCTACACAGAAAACGGGAGAATGATGACACCTCTGTAGGATTTTCAGGGAGGATCTTGCTACTTTAAGCACCCTGTAAGACTGTAGGACATGACTGTATGGAGCAGGACAGCCCCGTAAACCCACGGCTGGGAACTACTGCGACCTGATAGAATGGATTTCAGAAACAAGGAATCTGGGGCAAAGACAGAAAATAGGCCAAAATGTAAAAAGATGGGTACTGCTCACCCTTTGCATCGCTGTACTTTGTTTTAGAAGCTGGACAATAAAAACCAGTTATTCACGTCAGAGCTTTGGGTTCCTCCTTCTGCCCTGTCGAATCTGCATGCCCAGCCCTGCAGGCACCCCCAGCCCCCTTCCCCTGTGCCTCCCAGCTCCCAGGCAGTCCTCCTCACTCCACTGAGCTGGTTTCCCTCTCTGCAGCTGCTTGCTGGCTCCCTCCATGCCTTCACCGCCTCAGCAGCTGGGGAGACTCAGTGAGATCCCTGAACACTGATGAAAAAACTGCCACGTTCTAGGTTGGCTGCCCAAAGAAATGCACTGGACCAACAAGAGAGCACAGGGTAAGGTTTGCTTTTGCACCTGGTTACCCTGTGCCGAAGCTATGAACTATGGGGAACCACACGCTGCTCTAGCACATGTTCTGTAAAAAAAAAAGGGGGGGGGACACACACAATCTTTGTGGTCAGAGAGAGTTGTTTCTTCCCTTTCCCAAAGTTCTGCACCTTGGAAAGAGCAAGAACCACCACTCAATACAGCATTTGGGTACGGCAGTCTACACGCGTGAGATTTGGTAGAGGGGGAAAAAAGCAGCAATGTTTCAAATACAGACTGCACACACAGCCCTCGGAGATCGCTCCTTCAAGGGTTACACCGCAAGCACAGAAGCAAGCCTCCAACCAGTGTTAGCTCCTGGAAGCATGTGGAGACACAGGCAGAGGCTCGCCCAGGCCAGCGGTACCTTGAGCATGTCCCTGAACAGACACACAGTCCCACCCCGCGGGATGCACAGCCACCCTGCCCCATCTCCAGGAGCTGCCAGCTCTGGCCTTCACGAGTATGCTGGGAAAATGGCCCTGAGAGGGAGAAACAGGGACCTGGGAACTGTTTTTGTATTTTTCCATTGACTGGGGAGCACTGCGGCACAGCATGCGCACCGTGCCCCAGCACATCCTACGCGATGGTCAGCAATAGCAGAGGAACAAAGCAGCTCCTACGTGACAGAAATGAACATCTTCAAGCTCAATTCATCGGGTAAGCCAGCTTCCTTGGGACTGACTGCAATAAAGGAACAATCCCCATAAGCAGTGGCTGACACACGAAGAACAACTGCAATAGCCCTTGAGTAAGCCCTTCCCCAGGGTCCCTGCTCAGCCCTATTCACCCAAAAGAGGTAAGAACAGTTCTCTCAGTGACTGTGCTTCACTAGGGAAGGACAGAGAGAGGAGATGGAAGGATCGGGGCTGCTGCCAGTGAAAGATGGACAGCAGTACCTGTAAAGTGCAAACGTGTATAGCCCTTAGGCAAGCGAGGATTGTTAAAGGGGGAGGAGGCACAGCAGCATTAGTGTCAACGCATTCAGACTGAAGCAACTGGCATTCATATAAAATATACCACTTGTAGATAAAGTTAATCTTGAAATTCAGATACATGAGGTTCAGCAACTTTTTAGGCACAAGTGTGTATGTTAGGAAACAAAAAGAAGCAGAGTGTACACGGTGTACAAAGAACTTCAGTTTAGAGAAGCACCAAGACAGGTTTCAGTGTATTTACCTCATCTCTGTATTAAGTGTTACTTCATTTACTGGAAAAATGTGAAATTAGGCAAGCCAACATACATACCACTAAAACGTTGCAAAGAGGAAAATAATTTTATTCCAGTGTTAAGTCATAAAACAGTGTGATAAAAATCAGACCTTTTAACGATTGCTAAACTTTGTGCAAACACATGAAGAACCGATGTACTCCCCTATGCAGCGACAGACGTTCAGCCGAAGGCAAGAACAGGTGCCCACGGTACCACACGCTCACTGTACAGCAGCGCACTCGAGGAGTCAGAGACCAAGGGTTTTACGACTGGTTACGCCGATAAAGGACTCATCTACCCAAAAACAAACACATTGCTCTATTCTGCGATTCAGACTACTTTAATATAAATTCTTCCCCGTCTACAGTGGGAAGCCTAACAAATCAAACAAGCAAGAAGACAGTTCCTGCATGAATATTTTTATGTATCTTTCCATTAGCTGACAGCAACAGAATACTGCTGATTAAGTTACACAGTTCATCAATAACTAACACATGGTGGGGAAAAAGACAACTGTTCTCTGGGAACCAGTAATACAGACATCCATTCTTTAGCGTTACAGTCTTACGACGCACAGAGGCTTTAGGTGCAGAACAGCCGTATGCAGTACAGTAAAAAAAACCTTCTTGAATGGATTTCAAGAGAACAAGGCTGTATTGTACACGCAGGGATGAGTTTTTCCCCACCCTGGTCCTCTGAGGTAGGTATACATCCCACCCATTTCACTGGAAAAGAAGAGGCACCACAGTTCAGCAACTTGTTACAGTCGTATCACAAACAGGACAGGTTCCAATTTCCCAAATAATTCACTAATGCTACTACCCAGAATAATTTATAGAGTTGCATAGACTAAAGACCCTGTGTCTACAGGGTAGAGCCACCAGTTACAAAATTTGGGAGGGATTCCCATCACCTCTCCCCTCGGTCTCCCACACAAAAAGAACACCTTACGGGAAGCGACATGGAAGTAAAAACATGTTTTTAATTCTGGGAAATTTGTATGGAGCTCTTTAAAATGAGATTTGGGTCAAGGCTGATGAAGTGAAAGCTAAGGTAACTGTGGCGCAGGCTTTTTTGTACCTTCACTCCACAACGCCGAGATCACAACGAAGTCAGAGTGTTCTGACATCTCATGGTGTCATGGGCCGTGCACATCCGTCTGAGCACACAGATCCTGAAGACTCCTCTTTCCGAATGGAATCTAACCGAACCCTGGGGCTGCTCCATCTGTCCACAGCATTCCCTGTGGTGCAGCCGCTGGCAGGTGTCCTCCGGACAAGAACAGCGCGGGGGGAACCCAAACCCTTTCAAAGCAACCATGCAACTCTGCGCAAGGAATACTTTTCTTGAACTACAACACAAGTTTTAAGAGGTATATCCGCACCTCTGCACGTCTACTAAAATCCAGAATAAAACGCACAACGGAACAAGCTCATGAAAGTTTACAGAACTTAAATATTTATTTTTAAACCATTTAAAACGCCCCAAAACATTGAAATAAGCTTCATCTATAAACAGATTTACAAGACTAACAACTACAGAAGCTAAAGGAGCACTACAATTTGTTTCTGTGATGCAGTTATTTTGTAAAGCTTCAGATCAACTGTATTTACAACTTTTGCTGCTTTTACATTTATAAAAATATTTATTTAATCCATAACATTATTGTTTATTTCAAAAACTATTTCCAGACTTTTTTTCTCAGATATAAATTCTAACCGAATTTCAGTTATATAGCAGATGAAAGTTTTAAACAGAAACATTTTTTTTAAAATTAAAACAAGGAGTTAAAAGTAATTTTTTTTACAGTGTAGGCACCATTGAAAATAATTGTCCTTGGCATATCTAACCACCATCTCTCACAAGTGTCCTTTATATAAAAACGATGTAATGGCAACATTTGACTAAAAATGCAATATTTACTTGCACACCATTACTTTTTCAATATTTGGCAGATATATTTCAGATTCTTTAAAATGACTTTGTGCAAAAACAAAATGTGCAGGTCTGAACCATAAAATAAACACACCCAGCCTTTATCAAAAATAAATTTACACCAACAGTTCCACAGCTAAGTACTGAAAAACAATCCCAGTTCAAAACTTTAGCATAATATACATACTGGGTTGAAAAGGGAAAAAAACCCCAAAACAAAACAGAAGAGAAGATATTATCCATCTAGCAGTACCATAAATATATAACTGAAAGCAATTTTATAGTCTTACCTACTTTTTTATGAAAAAAAGAAAAAAAAAAATCACTCCGTACTGCACAGTACTACCTTTTCGTGAAAGAATATCTATAACTCAGTTATTTGCATATTAACTGGTAAATACATATTTTAAAATACACTTTCAGAAAATTATAAACAAATTATGTTGATGTACTGTATTTAATGTATTTAAGAACAAAAGTGTGTATAAATATTTTACAGGAGAAACAACACCACCACACAGAAAGCTGGTGTTACAATTATACCTGCTTGTGAGGTATGTATCATGAGACGCTCGGCTTCTCTGGCTCCCTTCCACCCAGGCATGTATACTCAGAGGAAAAAAAACTAAATTAAGTTAAATTGGACTTCAGGTTTTGTCCATTATTGCCAAAAGCCCCACCCCCTCAACTGTATTGCTTTAAATTTTCCTACCATGATGATACGAGATTGAATTACTACTTCAAAACCTGTTCTAAAACATAATACATATACTGTACATCAGGATATACCTGTTGCTACATATCACCTGCAAACTATTGACATATTGCTCTCAAATATATTTAATCATAGAGCTGCCTAAAATACTGTACCAATTTAGAATGGATACTGTTGCAGGTTTATTTTTCAGGGCACGATAACTATATGCTGGTTGAAGCAGGTGCTACAGCAATATCCTTGCCACTACGTTACATGTTTTGAACACGCTTGTGAAAAAGCTATTTTCTCTGAAGCTTCTTAGTGATTTACAAAAGTTTAACTCATGAATACAAAAGACCTGTACATCCTCATGTACAGGAACAAAACAGCATCAAAAACATACTGTACTTGCACTTTCTATTAACTAAAGTAATGGTTATTTCTAAAAGCAAAACCACACCTCAACATTTATCAGATTAAACAGGTGAAACTACAATATTAAAAGTTGTTCTTTACAAAATAATTTCCTGAAAATATAAAACCATGTGCACTGCCATAAAATAGTTGAGTACGTTCTTTCACATCCTCAATCACCATCAATATGTTGCAAAGATCCAAAAGGCACAAGGAGCTCATGAGCTAAGCACTGCCAAGCTTGAAGTAGTTTTGGTGGGTTTCACTGGGTCCATACGAAACATCAGTCAATTATGTGAAGTTTCTTAGGATGAGTCATTAACAGAATATCTGCGGATTAAAAAAAAAAGCGGCAATCAAGAATTTTGTTAATTGTATTGTTTTGGCTTGGCAAACAGCACATAACTGTTTTTGCATCACTGGACTAGTACATGCCTTCATCTCAACAGATCATAGGAAAGAAACACCAGAAGTGACATGCTCAAGAAAATTTTCCCTAGAAAGAGAACTTAAATGTTCTCCTGCTCCCTTACTTGCTATAAATATGATTATGACAAAAATGCAGGCTAAATTAAAGGAAGCAAGGTATAACAACTACAGTAAAATTGCAGCACTAGAAGACCAAACAGACATGGTAATTGTTACTTTTAGTTTCAGTCTCAAACTGAGGTGTTACATCTAACTCCTGAAGCTAAAAGTTTAAATCCCCGGAAATAGCAGATCTTTCACTTATCACTAAACCACTCAAGTTTCCCCAACACAGGAAGTTCAGTGTCACTAACCTTCCCTATGCATAAGTACTGAATCATTTTTTTTTAAATAATACTGTTTTCAGTTTTGGGTGGGTTTTTTTGTTTTTGTTTTTTTTCTTTAACAATGCATACAAAAAAGTTCTTCAACTTACTTCTGAAATTTCTCCATAAGTTTCTTCACCATCTTATCTGTGATCCCTGGACACGTTGCTTCTGCCATATTGATGCTTTTCTCAAGTTCCTCAATTGCTTTCTTTCTGCTAGCATTATTTGTGTCCTGCTGTTTAAGCTGAGTAGCAAACCAAAACAGACAAAACTTATAAAACTTATCGGACACTCAGGTAATACTTTCAAGGAAGTTTTTTAAGTCAAGACTTACCTCAGCAAACACAGGGGTGATTATCATAGTTAAACAACTCAGGGTCTTAACAAGTTCCTGATCCTAGAAGTTACATAATGATTATATTAGCATATTGCTATACAAGGTATGAGCTGCATTTAACACAGCACATCCGATATTGAAAGTTCAGTTAAATTCAGCAAAGCACTCGAAATACATTACAAAAACAAAGAAGGCATAGTACATCAAGAAACGTTACGTAATGTGGAAACGGATGCCTGATGACACATCTGAAAGTGTCACATCGTCAGAAAAACAGTTCAGCTCTTCCTCTCCAATATTATAGAAGTCTTTAAATTCCCACCTTTATCAACAGATACTGATCTACTAGTATGTGGTATCTTTTGGATTTAAGGCTGACATGGGCATAGGAAATATCATTAACAAGCATCATCTCTTGAACTACAAAAAGACAGTTCTTATGAAAAGTGGATAATTACTAAGTTTTATCACTATCTTCCTTGAATTGGCTTCAAAACCAGCACTTAGAAAGAAGAACTCTTCAGACTGTACATACCGTCCCATTCTGCAGCTTCTTTGCATCTGGCTTCTTTCGAACTGTAGTAAAGCTCCACTCAGGATGAGAGTTATTTTCTTTGTTACTGGACTCCCTGAAGAAAAAGGATACGATGTATATAACGCTAGCCACAACATAACCCTAAGCAAGCATCAGTAACCCAAACACATAATAAACCTATATGGACTAGCTCCTTATTCCTTCAAATAAGAAGAAAAACATGTATTGAAACATTAACTGAACTTTAAAAAACAACTTCAGAGGCTGAATAAACTGAAATACGATCAAAGCAAACAGAAGATGTTATCTACCCATAAAGCTTACCTTCTCCCATGGCATCCCATTTAAAACAGTTATCTGATATCCACAAAAGCAAGAGACTTACAGAACATATGTTGTTCCACAGGCACTGTGCAAACTTCTTCATACACCTCAAACTTGCTCTGCAATATTTCTAATTGTGATTCATTGTTTTTGGTATAACCACTAGCCCTAGACTAGAAAATGCACAGCACTTAAACAGAACTGAAATTGAGCTCAGGGAGAGAAAGTTTAAAGAGATAATGAGAGCATAGCTTGACTTGTGCATTAGTCTTTAGGTCCATATTGGCTTCTTTCAAGAAAACCACTTATGAAAAACATATGGAACAAAGAGATATACAGAAACGGAGCTAGTTACACAGAGAAACTGCAACAAACCCACTTTAGTAACATTAAAAAAAGTCCAAATGAGACTAAACTGAAAATAAACTTACGAATCGGAACCATCGGAATCACTTTCATCACTACTGTGTCCCTCTGCTTTCCACCTCTTAAACCTATCAATCAGTTCTGTCAGATATGAAGTCTTCTTGGCATTTTTCATAATGAATTTGTGCTTCAGAAGTTCTTTTGCAGTAGGGCGCTGTAAGAAACACTTGAATATTTAATGTAATGCTAACATTTCATTATTTTAAATGTTAATAGGGGACATTTAGTAAGACAACTGACGTCTAGAGTTAACTCCTATAGTATCAGGAAATTAGCAAAACAGGAAGTCAAGAAGAGCCAGTAATACACATTTACAAGCACTCTAAAAATATGCTCAAGTCACACACAGACTATACTGCTTATCCTTCTATGCTAGAAGGTACACACCCAGGAAAATGACTAATCAAAAATCTCCAATGCAACATTTCCTTGTAAGCAGAATTCAGATAGACAGTAAAAGTTCTGCTGGAGAAAAAGATTTAAGTTCTCTCCTCTATTAAAGCTTCTCTTCTGACGTTATCCTAGGTTTGAGGGCATTTTAAGGAAGCTGCCTCTGTCACCATAATTTCTTTCAGCATCCTCCCCTTTCAGTATTTCAAACAAGAGACTAGGATGAAGACATAGCTATTAAAAAAACACCACTACTATTAATAGTGGAAAGTACAGTCTCTAAAATTATTCCCATCAATTCTGATGCACTACACCAGCTTTGCAAGCATAAGAGAGTAAAAAACAAACCCTAAACATCTATACACACACATACACGCGCATGTACTCACAAATGTTGGGTCCTTGTTCAGACATGCATCAATGAATTCTTTAAAAGGTTTACTGAATTCTCCTAATAAAGTCGGAGGATTGTTTTTCGGAATGAGAAACAGAACTCTCATCGGATGCATATCAGAGTTGGGAGGCTCCCCTTTGGCTAATTCAATGGCAGTGATTCCCAATGACCAGATGTCAGCCTGAGAAAGGGAAAAGTTACTTTTAGTACAAAATTCAGGGCTATCGCAACTAAGTATTTAATAACTGAAATGTTCACATATATTGCATCTAGATAGTAAAATCAATTTTGGCCTAAGTAGATGGTGCACAAAGACTCCTTTCTAACACTTGAAGGCTGCAACTCTCGAAGACCTGGCGGACTTAATCAGTCTTTAGTAACTTTGACACACAACATCACTTTTGTTGCACACTTTGTCACTGTGGTAACATTGCCAGCAACTTAAACATGCACCTCAAGATACATGCTTTTGGAAAAAGCTTCAGAAACATTAATCTTCTCTTGATTTTTTACTACGTAATGAACTACAAACTGCCACCAATCTCCTCTGTCTAATTCAGTTTTTGCTTAGATAGCAAAACTGCATGCTGATGTTACTTTTTAAACTGTAGATGCACTGAGGTATCCAACCTCGTTTGACACCTCACTCTAAAGGAACAAGAGAGAGTTGAATCAAATCTAGCAGGTGATCACTTTATTTCTTTCCTAACAAGACTGCTTGATGAATTTAGCTAGAAAATTATCCACAACTAGCTAGACTTGAAAGTCCAAGTTCAGAGTGTAAGTTTCTGATGAATAATAAAGTAGCATTTATTTTAGCTAAAGGTAAGCATTATAAATAAATTGTCTTTGCATCAAAATATTTTATGAACTATAAAATTATTTTCTAATATAGAGATTCTTCCCAAGTGAAATATAGATTACTTGCATCTTTTTTAGATGAGCTAAAATAGCTATTAAGGTCACTACAGGTGTTTCTCATTAAAAAATGGCTGGCAAAGTTTAACTACACTTGGCACAGAAGTCATAAACCAAAGCTGCCTACAGAGTAAACAAGGGTTACAATTTGCATCTCCAATATTCCTTTCCTAGTCACAAGAACTAAAATGTCTATATTTAATATTGAAGAATTAAACTAGCTCATTGTTTCTTACTGAAATATCATAACCAACAATTGTATATTGAAGGAAAATATTTCAAAAGAAGAGATGGGCCTTGTAAATCTCTGCCACTACAAAAATGTATGAAATTGTTTTATTTTCTGTCATTTTGAAGAAGGGAGAGAAGGCAAGGTTAAAATTCAGTCCACACGCCAAAATACTCATCAGTATTAGTCTAGCAATTGAAGTGTATCCGTCCAAAACCCTTTTTCTGTCCTACCAAAGGCTTGCATCTTCCAAGCTTTCCCACCGGACTTTCAGCATAGAAAGAAAAGGGGGAGGGCATTGGTCTTGCAACATTTTGAGGAGATATGGAAGGCAAAAGATTAAATCGCTGGGAGAATGTAAATGAAGAGGTCGTACGGCTGATTTATGCTGATTTATACACAGGGAAGCAGAAGAGGAATTGTTCTCACTTTGACTGGACAACAGGCATTTTTAAAGCAGGGTATACGGCTTTTCAGACATGCCGTAGGGAGCACATTACAGCTGCGCCACTGGAACTCTAAACATGAGAACTACAACTGCATGCACATGCTCCTTATTATCAGCAAGAACTGTTGTGATATGTACATAAACTCCTTCAAGTCTGAATGATCTGTGGAAAGTCTCCTGGAGTGTGAAAATCTTCAGGACATCTTAGATACTCAACAGTCTTTTCTTCATGTGCACATCAGAAGTACAGTTACATGTTTATTATTTGAGAAAAAACAGTATGAAAGTATTACTTGGCATATACCAAGATTTTTAGATTTCTTGCTTTTATTTAAGGTTGCATCTACAGAGTGTAGAAAGTCCAATGCCAGCACCAAAGTACACTGCCATTTCACTAACCACATGCTCTAGGTCATCTTGTAGATATACACAAGAGAAGAGGGAACTATTCCCTCCTTATCATTTCTAGCAGCAGTTCCCAACCCTCAGAAAAATGTGAAGGAGGTCTGCTTTTCTACTGCTAGCTCACATAGGGAAACTCTCCTTTGCAATTAGTCATCCATCAACAGCTCCCAAGAAAAACAAATGTACAAGGTACCACAATGCTATCACAGCTACCCATCCTGTAGTTCAAGTTACTTTTTTCCTTCTCAAGATCAGTCACCTGTGCTAAAATCTTCAGCATTACACAGGTCCTCAGAAATATCATTAAAGAAATCATATCCAGAGCTGTGTATAAAAACCTGAGAAGAGAGTAAAATTTCAGCCACCATCTTGGCTTTAAACATGCTGATAAATTCTGGTGGCATTCTAATTTGCAAGAGCTTTATTACTGTTCGAATTAAATGCAAAACTTTGAATTGAAATTAAAAACCAACCAACTAACCCACCAACAACACTGAAAGCATCCACGGAGTCTCTCTGAAAGAATCTTAACATGAAAGCATAAATTTACTTGGTGAGTTTATATGGGTCTTGCACGTGAGTACAGTGACATGCAACTAGTATATAAAAACATTTTAATTGTACTTTTAATTTTATTATTTGAAACTCTGTAATTTGAAATCTACTTTTTTTTCTCTCCATACTGATAGAACTAAACCCACAAAAACCAAAGTAATTTCTGTTGGATCTGCAGATACAAAGAAAAGGTATTCTACTCTCACACTTACTTTGGAATCATACGCTGACTGCTGAATAACTTCAGGGGCCATCCAAAATGGAGTTCCAACAAAGGTATTCCTCTTAATTTGCGTGTCTGTCAGCTGCCCAGCAACTCCAAAATCAGCAAGCTTAACATCACCTTGTTCTGACAACAAGACATTGGCAGCTGTCAAGGGGAAATAACATAATAACTAAATTAGATTACTGCTCTTATGATTTTTAAAGGCTTTAACAAAGTAACATTTGAAGTGTTATGCACCTTTTATATCCCTGTGAATTTTCTTCTCTGAGTGTAGGTAGTCAAGACCTTTCAAGATTTCCTTTAGCATGGTAGCAATCTGGAATTCATCAAATGGGCCAGCACGCAGCTTTAGAGAAAAGACACATTAAAACACTTTTAGTCTTGTATCTAATTTGTGCATTGTTATTGATTTAATTAAATCTTTAACTTAAAAGATTGTTGGAGAACAGAATTCATAAAATATTCTATGAAGCATGCCAATATTCTACCAGAAACAGGTGTCATTAGAATGATCATCTTTGCATCTCCTCTATTGGTAACACATTGAAAATGCTGCTACTTTTCTAATGTATACAGTATGCACTCCCCTCAGCATGCACTGAACGTAAAAAGCTAGAACGAATTTTCCACAAAGTTATAGCTTCCTATAGACAGCAAACAGAGGAGATTGAATTTTGCATTTCAGATTAAGTGAATTAAGAAACTCAACTTATTTCAAAACAAATTAGTCTATTGTGCTGTTTATAAATTTAACAATGCATTTTTCTCTTGTTCCAGCATTTTTGATTCCATGCTTGTTTTTTTGCACCAAGAACATAATGCACTACTATAAAGCTGCTAGCATGGAAGAAGTGTAAATTTTGCACATTAGAAAGCTATGTAAATAAACCAGAAGCAGTTAAGGTGGGTGATTCTGCTATCAAAAAATACCAACACCACGGCACTGAAACAGAGAACTGCATGAAATTATGGTATGGCAAAGTGAGTCAAATGAGGCAAAACTTGCAAGTTTTATACTTCTAAAGGTTCAGTGTTTTCAACTGTCACTAGCAAAAGCTATTTCACTATTCCTGACACTCCACAGAAGACTACAAATCACTCAAAAGTTTTAAAGAGTAAGTATCTCACAGCCCCTTTCTCAAAAACACTAACTACCAGAGCTGCAAACTACGATATGCTATACATAATTACTAGGCTTTTGCATTCCCACAGCTGCGTTGATGTGACGTAATTTCATAAAGAAGTTTAAATAGATTTATGAAGTTAAGCACATACTTCAAGTCTTGCAGACAGGACCACTGTTAGCAAATATATAATTAACACCGTTCTGTAATACTGAAGACACAGTACTTTCCCTTCAGAATCACACAAAGACTGTTACACTATCTTACAGGAAAGGGTGGGTCTAACCTTTACAGCTGAGGCAGAGCTGTACTGAAAGTACAGGGAAACCACATCCACATACAGTGGACTGTGCTCGTGTACTCTCTAAGCTACATCCTTCATGAATGCTACACTATCCTAAGCAAAAGGCACTTTCATGCTTAACTGAAAATACCTGAAAATGGAAAACCCACACCTTTTAACCAGTTAAAATTAACTGCATTCTGTGGGCACACACTGCATTCATTCCTAAGACCCAATCCCAAAGGAAACATTTTTTTATCCAAGTGTAATGAATATTCCACTTGTGTGGGGATGACATATGGGGGATAGATGACCCAAAAACCCACCACATATGGCAAGAACAGTACTTCTCCTCATACTTAAAAAAAAAAGGCACCTTACATTCAACTGAGAACAAATGGATGCTTCCTAATGCTTAGAGACAAACAGGAAAACCAAAAATATCTACATCAGCTCAATGTAACAGAACTACCATCCAAACGCACACTTTTTGGAGCATTACGATGTACCAGTGATGCAGTATCAGCCACCTCCAGGGATTAGATTTTAGAGCGCCATGAAAGCACAATGAAATAAGGCTCACTAGTACTTATAATGCAAAAAAGATCATGTACTTACAAGATCCAAAGCTGACCCTCCACCCAAGTATTCCATTATTATCCATAGTTTTGTGCCCTGTAAATAAAGGCATGAGTTGTTAGAAGTCCAAGGCACCACAAAACAAACAAACAATTTCAACAGACTACCAGCATACTGTTAGGAGAATGCAAATATAGAGTCCCATTAATCACCAAGTTAGTTACATGTAATTACTTCTTGTAGAAAGATCACACAGCTCCTGTGCAAGATGTCTAGATATCAACTGTTTGACTTCTGTATTTTAAAAAAGCAACACCACCACCCCTCTTCACTAGTAATTTTCCACTAACTGGTATCTAAAATGGTTCCACCTAAAGGAATGCAACTTAGAGAAAAAAGGGATTTCGTGGTGGTTTACGTTTAAACGAAGTGTTCTAATGTAAGAACTACAGTCTTACAAGAGACTGTCTTTGCATTACAATAATTAATTTCAGCCATTTGTGATAGAGAAGCATCGTAATTTTAATAGGAAACTTTCTTGTAACATCACCACACCTCTAATCTGACGAAAATACTCAAAATTGCATTTAAGCAAGAGAGTGAGCATGAACATGCTTCATAGACAATAGAAATTTAAAGCCTAATGGAGGTAGCTGCAAGGTGCCTCTTTACCTATGTGGTAACTGTGCAAGTGTGTGTCTAACATGTCTACAAGTTGTCACATCCAGCAAACAGTGAGAACTGAGAGCTCCTGAATATGCTCATACCTAAGGACTTGCATCCTACCACAAAACATCCCTGCTACCATAGGGGCAGCTCCAATTTTGAGATACAAAGCAACACTACAACTACCAGCCAGGTGAAGTTGCACTGCCAGACCTGGAAGCCCACAATGACGTTCAGGTTTCTGAAGTTTTCTGATCAGAGGTTTGACCTTTTAATGACCAATTTCAAAGATAGGAGCAATATAATACAATAAAAAGCCTGACTTCAGAAACGTATCTTGGGATTTTTTAATTATTTCTAGTAATACTGCAAAGTGCACATATTCCTTCACTACACACTATTTGAATCTCAGCCCCAGTGAGTCCGTGAGTTTCTGTGCTTTCTTTGTGGAGATGTTTCAACTACTAAAATACTAGAAATGACAAATGCTTCTAACGCTGATTTCTAGATGCTGACTTTGCCCTTGGTATGTAGCTGCAAAAGGTGGCAGGTTCATATAAACAAAACCGGAATGATATGGTATCAGATCTACAGATTGTATGCTTCAAAACTGGGATCTTCTGCTATTTGCTTGCCAGAGTCCCTTCACATTTAAGAAGAAACCCAAATATTAATTTCTGGGCTACCACTCTAACAAATTCTGTGAATAAACACATTTCATTATTTAAAATAAAAACCAGTTATTAAAAATACTTAACTGAATCTGACCTGGTGAAGTACCATGCACGCTGTTTAAGTCTCCAGCAAACATTTACTAGTGCTAGCTCCTTATAACAGAGCACAAGCTTACAGCAGAAGCACTTTTTAAAGCCTCTTGCATTCTACATTGTATGCTCTCCCATCCAACTGCCTGACTAGTGACAGAAATCCAAAGAAAACTCAACAAGCAAATAAAGGTGCAGTTTCTGAAAGTACCACATCCAATTATCGTAACAAAGTGTGCTCTATTAGACTTATACTGAATTTTAAAAAAACACACCATTTATGAGAGTCTATTCCAATATTATGAGATCAGCAGGGAAGGGTTGGCTAATTTTAGCCATTTTTATAAAGCTCAACTTTGTCAGCTGAGAAGACCTGCAAGGAACTCCAGTTTAAGGCAAACATTGTGGTTACCAGACACGTTTGGAGGATTTGACTATTACTTGCAAACAGGATAGGGTGAAAATGAGTAAGTACTGTGTTTCTGAAATAATGTCTCAAAGAAATTGCTGCTATCCACTGTAACCGAGTGTGGATATTTTCTAGCCAGGCATGAAAAACCTTTTTCCTACCTATTTTAGGTCAATCCAATATGAATAGACAATGTAGAACAAACTATCTTTAGATTGTCTCAGAGCTTTGCTGCACAAAGTGCTGTACAATTTTAATGGAAGTCTCTTTATGCCAGCATAGGACTTCTCCATAATCAAACCCGAAAAATTGAGAATAACTTTCAGGCTTGCTTTAACTGCAAAAGAAACGAGCAAGGTCCAGTGGCTGTAATAATTACAAGGACAGATATTTAAACCCCTCAGCTAGATGGCACAAATAGGGAAAATAATAATGAAATTTCAGTCATCAAGTGGCAATCTATCTCTACGGCATCAGATGGAAAGTACAGCTCAAGTATTTTATCAAGCTTCACAAATCTGCGTAACCAAAACATGCCAGAACCAAGGTAACTTTTAATACCTTTAATCTTTTTCTTGTGTGAACTGACAAAGTAATAACACATTTTGACAAGGCATTAGGCTTACGGAAAACACTCATTTTAGCTATCTAATGTACCTCACACTGCTGCGTTGCTATGCACTATCACTTTCAAGGGTACCCTCCACAAGCAATGTTTTATTTATTGAGGTGTGATGTTAATTGCAATCAAAGTGCAATGTGGGATGATGAGACAAATTTAGACGCTGACCTACCACACATATAAACATCTACAGACACCTACAACAGGATTTTAGTTATCTTGCAGCTACAAAAGTTCTATTAATGCAGCTGTAAGGTTGTACAATTCGACACGCATTTGTGAAAGTCACACTATAAAGATAAAACACTTCACTACCGTACACAAATGTGTTTATCATGGTGCATTCTTTGACTATATATATGCTTGTACATCACCTACCAGTACATTTAGAAAACACTACTGATTTTGCCAGATACCCAATGAAAATTAAAAAAAAAAAAATTACTAATACCTGAGCTTTCAGGTTAATTCAATGGGCAACTCCCAGTCAAATGCCAAAATTCAAGATACAGAGGTAGCCCAAATTATAAAGATATGGGAGGTTTGCACATTTTTGTGTCGCAACAGCTTAAAACTAGAACCAGCTTTATCCCAAGAACCTCACAGAGGTAGATCTTGCCATCTTGTACTAATGATAAGGTTTTTAAACAGTAAAATATCCGATAACAGACAAATAACAACTCACTGCTAGGTAAAAATATTAAGGGACTGTCCATATTTTTAAAATTGCATTTAAAAGTCAGATGTACAAGCTGTAGCTAATGAACAGCTAGGCTGCCAAACATCAAGAGTATCTTACGTGGCATCAGCTGAGCTAAGTTACAAATTAGAAAGTCAAGCAATTGAAATAAAGACACTCTTCCCTCCCTGCTTTCAGCAGCAGGAGCATCTGGAAGAGCCTGCAAGTAGCTGGCAAGCCTCAGGCTCCCTGAGACTGGACCACTCCATCCCAGTCAGCCACAAAGCTGCCTTTGTATCCTAAAGTGCGAGGAAACTGTAAAGTTGTAGAACATGTAGGAGACTACACAAAAATACAATCTCTCATCCGAGATTGCAGTTAGCAAACCCTCACAACTAACATCTCTTATTTCGTGTTTTAGTCATAACAACTTTTAATTATCAAATATGCTATCTTATCAGAGGAAAAACTGAAACTGACTACAAACAGATGACAAGTACTCAGCACTAGTGAGGCCGCACCTCGAGTACTGCGTTCAGTTTTGGGCCCCTCACTACAAGAAGGACATTGAAGGGCTGGAGCGTGTCCAGAGAAGGGTAATGAGGCTGGTGAAGGGTCTGGAGAGTAAGTCTAATGAGGAGCGGCTAAGGAAGCTGGGGCTGTTTAGTTTGGAGAAGAGAAGGCTGAGGGGAGACCTTATTGCTCTCTACAACTACCTGAAAGGAGGTTGTAGTGAGGTGGGTGTTGGTCTCTTCTCCCAACTAACTAGCAATAGGACAAGAGGCAATGGCCTCAAGTTGCATCAGGGGAGATTCAGACTGGATATTAGGAAAAATTTCTTTACTGAAAGAGTGGTCAGACATTGGACCAGGCTGCCCAGGGAGGTGGCTGAGTCCCCATCCCTGGAGGTGTTCAAGAAACATGTAGATGTGGCACTTCTGGACATGGTTTAGTAGGCATGGCGGTGTTGGATGGATGGTTGGACTTGATCTCAGAGGTCCTTTCCAACCTTAATGATTCTATGCTTATTCAAAGCTTACTTGAAATTGTTTAAAAAACAAGAATAAGTTACAACAGAAGATGTTCTGCTGCAGTCCAACTGGACGAGCTTAGGCACACATGAAAAACTTGAAGCCAACACATGGTCTTAGCTGCAGTTTCTTCAAAGCAAAAACAATAAAAATTTAAGTATTTAAACCAGATCTAGATTACTCGGCTAAGTAATATCAGTAAGTGTTGAAGGCAACCTGAATGCCTTTGCACTGAGGATTTGCTTTGGTATAGTCAGGAAAATACTAAGTCTCTTTGATTTAAAGAGAGCAGAACTCAAAAATCTTTCTAATGCCATTCCCAGAGATTCAGAGAAAGCTACGTGTACCATTAATACATTTCAGTAGACTATTTCTGTTCCATAAGCGTGATCTGAAAGAAGACAGACTGGCTCAATTGTTTTGTTTTTCTGTAAATAAAGAGATGAAAAGGGAAAAAGAAAACTCTCTTAAATTTTGAAATACCTTTTATTTACTGTATTTTCACACTCTTTTTAACCACTTCCTTAAAATGTATTTCTAGCAATATTTTCAGTGATCTTTGTATATAAAACTAAGTATTCCCCAACAAACCTATAGGACCGCTTTGAATGCGATCTTCATACCAGTCACATTCATAGCAAACCGCTATTGATCTCTGCAGCCTAGGATTTTGCTTTGCAAGAAAAGGCAAGTCTTAATTTTCAGAATTTAGCCTCAGTGCTCTTTAACCTTTAATTATAAAGTCATTTGGTACACAACTGTACCTATTTCACTGTTTCAAAGAGTGTCTACACTAGAGAAATTAAATTGGGAATGAAGTACTATATAGCTAAATACTTAGGCTGACAGCCATTCTCAGAGTAATAGCTAATAAAAAGCTAAAAGCTATCGCAATTAAGTAAAAAAAAAAAAAGACAGATACAACTCTCAAAATACCTGTTATTACTAAAATGAAAAGCCATCATAAAAGATTCTTTGCAAATTTAACAAAGCTAATACACTCCTTCCCCTGAGGAATCTCAAGCTCAAAGATCTAGTATTAGTAATCAAGGATAAATCTAGCCTTAGAAAAATTTAGAGCCAAGCTACTACTTCAGCAGTCATTTTACTTATTTATTATTACATAATTAAAAGCATTTATTTGTGGACATTTTTATTCCTTTACTTGGGGAACAGCGAGCAGTAGAATTACCTATCATACTAGTCTGGGACGAAAAACATTTCTGTGAACAGTTTTTTAGGGTTTTGTTTTGGGTTGGGTGTTGTGGATTGGCTGGTTTGGTTTTGGTTTGGTTTTGTGTGTGTGTGTGTGGTTTTTTTTTTAAGAGGACTTTCTTAAAGGAACAGGAAAGTAACCAAAATTCCACAAACACCTCCCCAAGCTCTACACACAGAAATTTCCCCCCCCAAAAAATATCAGAAGTGTGAAAGAGCACAGAAAAATATCAGAAGAGCAGCATTAATCTTTCAGAATCTGTCCATTTAGAATAGAAATGGAAAGAACTCAAACAGTGGTGAGGAAAGTATGGCAGCATTAACATGATCCTCTATCTGCCAGGTATTTTTAAAAAGTAAAAAAAAAAACTAACCAGAAGTTGAAAGTTTTACAGCCCTGACAGAATAATTATATTTACATATCTAAGAAAAGGGGTAAAAAGTGAAAGACTTGCGTAACAAGGCCAAAGGGAAACTGCTGTAATGCACAGGTACTTAGCCAGATTTGCTAAGGAGAAGACTATTTTCTTTCCCTATTGAATCCACGATTTATAAAGCTTTTTCCGCCCATCACCCCTCAAAACATCCCCAAACCAAACAAAACACTCCCATCAAATCAAGGTTTCATTTCCCCATTTACAGCTGCTGAGATCACTGTTTAATTCTGAAATCTGACAAAACGCTTTTCTAAGCAAAAACACTTCCAAGCGAAACACTTTCCAAGATTCACCTTGACCTATTTGTACTTAAGGGTGAACAACTGGGCTTTTATAACACAAAGTTAAAATGACGGATAGTCAGGAGGAGAATATTTAGGACTTAGCTCATCACAGAAAATAAAGGACTAAAAAAGACTTATCATGTCTGGATCTGCAGTATCAACTGTGCACTGCTCCAGGGGAACACTGCTAGCTGAATTCAAAGTTGTCTTCAGAAGAACCATCTTGTCCTAATATGCTATGGTTCGGGAAAGTAAATTCTGCTACATCTCAGAGCTCTACCACTTCATAATAAACAAAACAAAAATCACGTTGATTGAGCCCAGTAAAGAGAAGGAAAGATGGGACATCAATAATAACTTGTATGTTCACTTCAGCGTGAAGAACCCACAGAATACTGAGTAAGTAAACAGCAAAGCCACCATAGCTGTCTTATCTTGGTCAAAATGAGAATTTAGGATTTGGAGTACAGAAGATTAAGTTACCCACTTAGCGTTATAACATTAAAAACTGAATACAATATTGGAGCAATTTACAGGGGGGAAAAAAGCCAAATCTACAAAGAACACTGCCAAATAAATCCTGCAAATACTTTTACAGTATCACTGAAAGATACAGCACAAGTGTGACAAAGGAACGTTTCTCATAGATCTGTCTTTAGAATAATGCCAAAAAATCCACTATACCTTAAGGAGCCAGACACGTCTGAGGAGGAAGAAACCAAACCAAACAAAAAACAAACCAACAAAAAACCCAAACCCAAGCAAACAAACAAAAAACAACAGAAAAAACAAATGCAAGCAAACAAAAAACCCCAGACATTTAAGACAGCCCTAACTATGGTTAACACTTTAGCTTCTATGAACTGGTTTTCTTTTTTAAAAAAATAACCTAAAATGTGTAAGCACTGCAGATCATTTAAGCAATATTTAAATTGATTACACAGGGACAGCTTTGCAAGTTGAAAAAACTTACTCAACATTTTTTATTTCTGTAGGTTTTCAGTTTTGTTTTTTATTTTAAATTATGCCTTTGATAACATTTCACATAGCGGTTACATAACTCTGCTGACATCAGTTTTACTTTGTCCCAGGCCTACTATGCCACATAATTGCCAACACACCTCTACATGGCGCAGGGATTTCTTTCCATATCAGAAGTTATTTGTTTCTATAGCTATGAAGGTATTTTTTTCTCCCCCAGAAAGACCACGAAATTGTGCTAGGGATTGTGGAGGAAGGAAGAGAAAACCAAGGTCCAAAAGCAACAGCAATGCGAGAGGAATTCTCTATCAACTCCAATCATTCTCTACTCATTTTGTGCAAAATTCAGCCTCAAAAAGCAAGCAGCAAAAGAAGCAAATCAAATCGAAAAGCTCTGTTCAAAGAAAAACAAAAACCTACTAAAAAAAGGTCAAGCTGGCATGGTAACTCTTCTTCAATTTCAGAATTTTTTCCCAGCAGCATTCAAAACAACCGGGTGCCAGCAAATCTTTGTGCAATACTATACATTACCTTTAAATATGATCCATAGTATTTTGTTACATAAGGACTATCACACTGACTTAAAACAGTTATCTCTTGCTGTATATCTTCTATTTCATCTTCTGCTTCCTCAAGGTCTATGATTTTTATAGCAACCACTTGCTGTGTCCGATTATCAATTCCTTTAAAGACTTCACCAAAGGAGCCTTTCCCAATGCGTTCCAGTTTTGTGAACAGTTCTTCTGGGTCTGCTCTATGGTTCTGCAAAAAGAGAAGGGGGGGGGAAGATACACAAGTTACTCAATTTATTTCCAAGTTATTAGCCCTCAGTACTTCCCAAGAAGCACATCACCCAGATTTATCATCACTAGAAAGCTCGCATCAGATAAATTTACCTCCTGCACACTAACTTCTAATTCAGCTATTAGTTACAGAACACACATTATGCAATTATGTCAAAGGTAAACGAGCCTCACCAGGGAGGCAGTCAGGTAGAAACCTCATTTCACTTCCTCACATAACAACTCTTTTGAAAGAATTGAGCTGTTCTTAATATTAATCGTATCTGTGCAGTAATTCTGAAGACTGGCACAGAAGCACTATCGCCACAACCCGGGCAGAAAAGGTTGGGCTTTCCACCCGGCCAGCAGCCTTGGGTGCACAAAGCATCCTATGAAGTAACACAGCACAGAGCTAATTGTGAGAGGACTGCACACCGGTAGATTCTGAGATCTGATAACACCTTCAGGGCAGCTAGAAGCATTGACAGAAAGTAGAACAAAAGAGACTGAGAGATGCTCGAAAGAAGGCTAGAGCAGAGTACTGAAACTGAAGTAATGATCAGAACTGGCTGGTGTCACCCAAGCATGCCTCAGAAAGGGGAGCAGAGCTCCAGGCAGCATAGCACTGCTGAGGACACCTGGCTTAGTCTCTGTTAATTCATTGTTCTAAGTTCAGCAGACTGATTATTATACAAAGATTTTAAATTTCTCAGCTCCATTCAAGTAGTCATGAAAAAAAAACCAAAAAAGAAGCAAACTCTCATTTTCCCTTCAAGATAAAGCACGATACGTGGCTGCTTAGAGAACCCTGCATACTCAAAAACCAGAGCAGCAACTTCCGAAGGACATGGATGACTTGCTCCACAGTTTAACAACACAAATCTTTAGAACACAGTAAGGAAGTTTGCAGTTTTTAAGAGGCAAGACAGATGTATTAATAGAACAGCCCACACTTCACAGAACAACAGAATTAAATACTTTACTGCTGCCAGAACTGGTCAACTCATTGCACAAATTAATCTTTGAACAAGAAACATCTGCCCAAAAAAGCCCTCTGATTCAATAGCAACATCTGAAAATATGAAAGGAGATGCTTTGCTTTAGATCTTTCGCGCACTCCAAAAATCAGAATCAGCAAAAGAAGTGACAGTTTTGGTAAAAGCAGACATCCAGCCCAAGGCACAGATTACCCTACGTAACAAAATACTCAAGTATCAACATGAAACTTCAGAAAACACATTTACACCAGTGTTCTTACAAATGGATGCAAAAATCTTTATTGGTAAAAAAAATACATTACGAATACAACCTAGTCCAAAATGGACAACCTCATTTCCATACCGGGCCCTTATTGTTGCTTCTTCCCTTCTACCAGAACCAGAATTTATTCCACAATACGGTGAGATGAATCAGGAAACAGATTTAGCTAAGAGTTAACCATATGATTTGTCAGGTTTATTTTCAGCGGAATCAGTTCACTGCTCATATATACCAAGCTGTCATTTGTGCTATCACAAGAGGAGGGAACATGAAGCACTATGGCAGATTCATGCTGATCTGTGGAGTCAGATTTTTAGATTTTGCAAATATACAAGACACACTGCTGTTCCTGAGCAGCACATTAAAGCAAGAAGAATGAGGAATTTCCCTTTTGTCTACAATGAGGCTCGTTGCTACTCTACTCCATTACAAAAAAAAAAACCAAAACAACCCAAACACCACCGCACCACCTTCAGAGACATAATTCAGAAAAAAATTGTGCATTTTCTTCTGTTGATAGATTCAATGAAAGACTTAAAAGATGAACAAATACATAATCAAAGCAAACAAAAAAAATACAGGATGAATACTATTTTGATCTGAAATCTGGGACAACCTATATTATTATACTGGGAAAGAAAAAGATTGGAAGCCTCGGGTGCTCATAAAGCTTTTAGACACAAAAACCCAGCAAACATTCAACTGCACAAAGACAGCCATATTGTCATACACTACCGCATCAGCTCCTGCCATCTTTTCATTGTGAAGACTAAAAAAAAAAAAAAAAATTCAATTTAAAATCTGGTTTCAGATGTGTCCCTACAATATTTTTTTGAAGCACATGTGGTGAAAGCAGCATCAACTGCCACATAGCCTTTCTCTGCCGCTAGAAAAGCTGCACAATTGTCATTTAGCTAGCAACCTAATGTGTTCCTAAATTACAGCATTAGTTGCAATAAGGCATAATTAACTGATAGTTCTCTATTTCCAATAAACAGAGAGACATACACAGCCTCCAAGAAACAACAGAGTTATGAAAGAGGATTGGCAAAACTTTCCATTAACTCTCATATACTCCTCTTCAGAAAAAATAGCTTCATTTTGAGACACGCTTGGAGCCTGGGATTCTGGGAATCATTCATGCTAACTAATAGATATTATTGATTTGAGATGAAACCTGGTAAACACTTCCAGACAGACAGAAGAAAAGCAATTTAGTCACAGTTATAGTCAGCTAATCCAACCCTTCACAAATGTTTGATGAACTCAAAGGGCAACACCTGGGTTTTGCTTGGGGAGAAACCTTAAGTAGAAAATTCCTCTGGGCTCCTCAGTGGAAATGCACATCACTCAATCCTATACACCCACTTGCCAGTCATCAACAAAACAAGCCATGCCTCCAAACTCTCTCCTCCAAGCTACATCAACTGAATCAGAGCTTTAAGGGCTATTTTAACTTCTAACAACTCCGAACACCATTATGTGGGAGTGCTAGAATATAGGGAGAGATCAGGCATGGCTGGACTTCCCGATACTGCAGAACTCCGCGTACATCCCTGGGAGGGAGAGGTGGAACAGAAGGGCATCCGAGGAGAACAAGCTGTGCAGCACTACTAGAGGAAAAAAAGTCACATCTTTCTCTTCTGAGAAAATCCTCTCACAGCAAGCAAAGTCAGCTTTACAGCTTCTGTTATTCACCAAGGCTGACAAGGAACTGTGGGACACTCTGGGATAAGGGTATATATTTCTGACCAACTATGGCTAATATTGAGACAATGTCCTTTGGAAAGACTTCCAACTTAGAACACTACATAACTTAAAATACGGCCTTAGAATAAAGACTGCATTTTGAAATGGATTTGCTTTTACCTTTCTTAATTTCCTTATCTTTCAGACTATTGTTCTACAGGAATGTTTTCCTACAACTAACTAAAAAAAAAAATCCACCAAAACTTTAAAAGACTGCTTTTTTAAACAAAGGTAAAGATTTCTAATACTATTAACACTCCTGAACAAAACAGCCAAATGCTATTCCCTGTTATTTCACAGATCTTCTATTGAACTGGAAAAAGGTTTAGAAGTTTTGAAAGTTGCTTGTATGAATAATTGTCGGTTTGTTTTTTTTAAAATAAATACTGGTTTCTATGGGGAGTCATGCCTGTTGGGCAGCAGATGGTAACAATACAATAGACAGCGTATGGACTCCATCATCACCTCTCTGAAGAGAACACCTGTAAGTGGACAAATCAGGAAGGGAATCTATTGCTCTTCCCCTCCCTAAGCCCATTTCCACAAAGGCAGCAACCAGTATGACAAGCACAGGCACATTCGCATGCCAACTCCAGTCTCGCCAGCATGAGTAACAGTACCAGCACGAGCGTGACAACACAAGCCCTCTGCATAGCTTCAGAAGCCTACCATTTCACCAGCCCAGCACAACTATACAGCCTGCGCTAGTGTTCAGTAAAATCTCTCCTCCTCTCTTATACAACCATGTGCCATTACTGTATGTGTTTACACACATATGTATGTATACAGAGTCACAGGATCCTATAGTATTATTTGGTTTGTAAGCGACCTCAGGAGGTCATGTAGTCCAATTGCCTGCTCAGAAGCCCCAAATAAAAAAAAAAACACTATAGCATAACTCTTGCCAGCATACCTGCAGTAGCTGCATCAAGTATTCTGCCAATAGGGCTTAAATAAGTCTATTTTTTTTATTCTGATAAACTCAGCTATGCAGCAATGTCCTGGCTGCATTCTGCTACAAGACTGACTGGCTGACTCACCTTCCCACCTCAGACCCTTTCACATACCTGTTCTCCAAATTCTGCATTTTTCCTTTGAAACACAGTTCAAGCACACTGAGTATCTAACTTCCAAGGTTATACAGATATCTACTGACATACAACAAATCAGAAGATGCAATATCTATGTTAGACTGCTTTAGGATCTGTCAGTGTAGGACATATCTCTTACAGAAACAGGTCTTCTTCTAAGAAGATTCAGTAATGAACTTCATTAAAGGGTACCGAGTACAACTGGATGAAAACCCGAAGCTTCAAAGAATCTTGGACAGAGACTACGTTAATGCCTTGCATCTAACAAAATCAAAACCAGGATCCTCTAGGTCTCCCAATGCAAGTAATTTAATGTAGTCTTGTGAGATTTCTTTTAAGTAGTCTGCCAATGTGAGAACACATATCCTGTTGTCTTAACAGTATTTCTAAAACCTAACCCAAAAATGCTATTATACTATCTGGATTTTCAAGTGTCTCCCAGGCTTTATTTGGAACAGAAGTTCCCTTAAAATTGCACCAGTACTACAGAATAGCTCACCTACATTGGGAGACATCACTCAAATACGCATTAGATAAAGATGCAATCACTAGCTCAGAAGATTTTACAAAACATTGGTAAGAGAAGACTAGAGCGTCACAGAATCACAGAATGTTCGGGGTTGGAAGGGACCTCTGTGGGTCATCTAGTCCAACCCCCCTGCCGAAGCAGGGTCACCTACAGCAGGTTGCACAGGACCTTGTCCAGGTGGGTCTTGAAGATCTCCAGAGAAGGAGACTCCACAGCCTCCCTGGGCAACCTGTGCCAGGGCTCCGTCACCCTCAGAGGGAAGTTCTTCCTTATGTTCAGATGGAACTTCCTCTGCTTCAGTCTGTGCCCATTGCCCCTTGTCCTGTTGCTGGGCACCACTGAAAAGAGTCTGGCCCCGACCTCCTGACACCCACCCTGAAGACATTTATAGGCATTTATAAGGTCCCCTCT